>ERZ869921.1295-NODE-1295-length-10859-cov-29.560441_pt1 | contig 10859 bp, 14 predicted proteins | sample MGYA00579310_ERZ869921 | MGnify/ENA primary metagenome ERZ869921 (study PRJEB32216, sample SAMN09231816) | wastewater metagenome | place: USA: Maryland | collected 2016-06-21 | study: EMG produced TPA metagenomics assembly of the PRJNA472060 data set (Reclaimed...
CCACGCTCTTGCGATCGCCTTGTTCGCGCGTCCATCAAATTAGTCAAATCTCCTAGCCATGCGCGGCCGTAAACCCAAGGTCAACCCCGTCCACAAGCGCGCGAACAAGCCGCAAACGCCTGCTGTCAAGGTGCATAGCAAGCGCGCTACACCCGCGAAGAAGGCGATCGCCGATGCGTTCGCCGCAGCCGCTTCGCAGGCACCCACCGTCTCGGCACGCACGTTCGAGGACGAATACAAGACCCCGCTGATCGACGCCGGTGTCGTCACCGATTCGGACACTCCGGCGCTGAAGATCATGTCGCAAGCGTTTTGGATCGCCGACAAAGCCGTGCGCCAGCTCGAGACGGAGCCGTTTACCCGCGACGACGAGAACGGGATCGAGCGCAAGAGCCCCTGGCTGCAGATCTGGCGCGACGCGGCCACGACCTTTCGCGCGTATGCCTCCGAGTTCGGGATGACGCCGGTGGCCCGGGCGCGTGTGACGCCGGCGCCACAGAAAAAGAAGTCGCTGGCCGAGATTCTATTCGAGGGCGTGACCAAGAATGAAACAGGCGACGAAGACTAGCCCCTACCACTTCGACGCCCGCGCGGCTGCGGGGTATGTCAAGTTCTTTGAGACGTGCCTCAAGCACACGAAGGGCGAGTGGTCTGGCCAGGCGTTCAAGTTGCCTGCCTGGCAAAAGAAGATTGTCTCGGATGTCTTCGGCTGGAAGCGGGCCGACGGGACGCGCCGCTATCGCACGGTCTACATCGAAGTCCCGCGCAAAAATGGCAAGAGCACCCTGTGCGGCGGCTTTGGTCTTCTCCTGACGTTCGCCGATCAAGAGCCGGGGGCCGAGGTGTATAGCGCCGCGGCTGACCGGGAACAGGCGTCCATCGTGTTCCGCACGGCGAAGGAGATGTTCGCGCAGTCCGACGAGCTGCGCGCCGAGGGCCAGGCTTACAAGTTCTCGATCGTCTCGAACAGCTTTCCGCAAAACGTCTACCGCGTGCTGTCCGCCGACGCCTACACCAAGCACGGTCTCAATGCGCACGGCATCATCGTCGATGAGTTGCACGCCCAGCCGAATCGTGATCTGTGGGACGTGCTCACCACCTCGACCGGCGCGCGGCGCCAGCCGATCACGATCGCCATCACCACGGCGGGATTCGACCGCAACTCAATTTGCTGGGAGCTGCACGAATACGCCCGCCAGGTGCTGGACGGCACGATCGACGACCCGGCCTTCTACGGCGTGATCTACGCGGCCGATGAGAAAGACGACTGGACGGACGAAAGGGTGTGGGCCAAGGCCAATCCCAACCTTGGCGTTTCGGTCAAGCTCGACTATCTCCGCACCGAGTGCAAGCGGGCCCAGATGACCCCGGCGTATCAGAACACGTTCCGGCGCTTGCACCTCAACCAGTGGACCCAGCAGGACACTCGCTGGTTGGACATCGAAGCCTGGAACAGGTGCGCAGGATCGTTCGATCCGAAGCTGCTCGAGGGCGCGGTGGCATATGGCGGGCTTGACCTAGCATCGTCCTCCGACATCGCCGCGTTTGTCCTGTGCATCCCGGCCGAGAAGGGCGAGCCCGAGCACTACACCTGGCTCCCGTTCTTCTGGGTGCCCGAGGAAAAGCTGGTCGAGAAGGCCCGCAAGGACCGCGTGCCCTATGACGCCTGGGCGCGCGACGGGCTGATCACGGCCACGCCCGGCAACGTCATCGACTACGACCGGATCGCCCATGACATCGGGGAACTGGCCACCCGCTACCAGATCAAGGAGATCGCCTTCGACCGCTGGGGCGCGGTGCAGCTCAGCCAGCAGCTCACGGGCGCGGGGATGACGATGGTCGGATTCGGGCAGGGCTTCGTGTCAATGAGCCAGCCAACCCGCGAGCTGCTCCGGATCGTGTTGGATCAGAAGCTCAGCCACGGCGGGCAGCCGGTGCTCAGGTGGATGGCCGACAACCTCGTGGTGACGCAAGACCCGGCCGGCAACATCAAGCCGAACAAGGCCAAGAGCCGGGAAAAGATTGACGGGATGGTGGCTGGAATCATGGCGCTCGACCGCTCCATGCGCCACGACAACGATGCGGTCTCGGGCTACGAGACGCACGGATTGAGGATGCTATGAACAAAGTGCAAGAGTGGATCCGGACCGTGGTTCTGGGCGAGCGCCGCGAGGCGATGAGCCCCGCGATGACCGAGTTCCTGCTGGGCGGGTTCCAGTCAACCTCCGGCATCACGATCACCGAGCAAACTGCCTTGCGCAGCGCGGCGGTGTATGCCTGCGTGCGCGTCCTGGCTGAGTCGGTAGCGTCTCTGCCACTGATCACCTATCAGCGCACGCCGATCGGCAAACAGCGGGCGATGAATCATGCCCTGTATCCGTTGCTCCACGACACGCCCAACAGCGAGATGACGTCCTTCGAGTTCCGCGAGGCGCTGATGGGGCATGTCCTTCTGTGGGGCAACGCCTACGCCGAGATCGAGCTGAACAATCGCGGCGACGTAATGGCGCTCTGGCCGCTCCGGCCGGATCGGATGCAGGTGGCCCGCAACGCGGCGGGCGATCTGGTCTATCGCTACCAGATGCCGGACAACTCCTACACCGTGTTCCCGCAGTCACTGATCTTCCACCTGCGCGGGCTGTCGTCGAATGGCATCGTCGGCTATTCTCCTATCCAGATGGCCCGCAACGCCATCGGCCTCAGCCTGGCCACGGAGGAATTCGGGAGCCGCTTCTTCTCCAACGGCGCCCGCCCGGGCGCGGTGCTCCAGCATCCCGGCCAGCTCGGGGACAAAGCCTATGAGCGGCTCAAGTCGAGCTGGTCGGAGCAGCACCAGGGCCTGTCGAATGCTCAGCGGGTGGCCATCCTCGAAGAGGGGATGAAGATCGAGTCGATCGGCGTGCCGCCGAATGATGCCCAGTTCCTCGAAACCCGCCAATTCCAGCTCAGGGAAGTCGCCCGCATCTTCCGGGTTCCACTACACAAGATCGGCGATCTTGAGTACGCGACGTTTTCCAACATCGAACAGCAGGAGACGGGCTTCGTGGTCGACTCGCTCCGCGCCTGGCTGGTTCGGATCGAGCAGGCCATCACCCGCGACCTGATCGGGCCGCTCGAGCGCCGCTCCATCTTTGTGGAGTTCCTCATCGACGGGATGCTCCGGGGCGATCAGCAGTCCCGCTACAGGGCTTATGCCACCGGCCGGCAGGGGGGCTGGCTGTCGGTCAACGACATCCGCCGCCTTGAGAACATGAACGAGATCGAAGAGGGCGACGTGTATCTGGAGCCGCTCAACATGAAGGAGGCCGACGCGCCCGACCCCGAGCCGGTGAACCAGGGTTCACCTGACTCGCCTCCGACTGATGAGGAGCCCGCGGCGAAGCGCGCCCGCGACTGGTCGCCGATCTACGAGGATGCGATCGGCCGCATTCGCAAGCGGGCCACCCGCGACATAGACGCCAAGCGCGCCAAGCTCTCGCCCGAAAAACTGGCCGAGTGGTGGGCCGAATACCGCGGGGGCGATCTGGAAGCGTATGCCCAGCTTGTGCTCGCGCCCCTTGCAATGACGGTGGGCCGCGACGCGCATGGATGGGCGGCGGACGTGATCCGCTCGCTCGACTCTGGCGCGCCTCGTGACGCTGCAGGCGGCGGGCCGTCCTCGATCACCATCAACGTGCCCGCGCCGATCGTGAACGTGGCGGCTGCCGAAGTTGTTGTGCCCGCGCCGATAGTCAACGTGTCGCCTCCGCCGATCGTTGTCGACGTCGCCGCGCCCAGCGTCACGATCAAGTCTCCCCGAATTGCCGAGGAGTTCCAGACGATCGAGCGCGACGCGCAAGGCAACATCACCAGCACGACGACGACGGTGACATACGAAGGAGGCAACCGATGATCTACGCAGATAGGGTCAAAGAGGCGTCGACCTCCACCGGGCTGGGCGACATCATCCTGGCCGGGACGCCGACCGGGTTCCGGACGTTCGCCTCGGTCATCGCGGTGGGCGAAGCGTTCTATTACTGCATCGACGGGGGAGCGTCGGGCGAGTGGGAAGTTGGGATCGGCGTGCTGACCGATGCGACCACCCTTGTCCGATCGTCTGTCCTATCGTCCTCCAACGCGGGCGCGGCGGTGTCGTTCTCTGCCGGTAGCAAGACGGTGTTCGTCACCATCGCGGCGGACGGCGTATCTGCGCCGGTCGAAATGCAGACGACCTTGACGTCGATTGATGAGCTGGTGAACCAGGGCACGCGACTGCTTGAGCGCCTGATGTTCCTGACCGCGCTTCAGACGCCAACGTCCGAGCTGCGGGTCAACGTCAACGCCGGGACACTCCCAGTCGTGACGACCGTCTCGACCGTGACGACGGTATCGAGCGTCACCAGTGTGGCCAACCAGGTCAACGGCGGCGGCTACGCCCTTTCGCATCAGGTCATGGCCCTCATGAATCAGGGCGTCGCGGGCGGGATCCGCCCGAATATCTCAGTGAGCTAAAACAATGGCAATCACCAATCGTCTCGTAGCCCCGCTCGACCGCAAAACGTGGGAGTTCATGACCCCCGCGCCCGTCACCACGGCCGCCGGCATGTTCACAATCCAGGGCGATCCCGTGCGCCGCATCTCAATGCTGGTCGCGTCCGCGACCGCGCAGTATCTCTACTATGCCGATCAGGACGCCTGGCAACAGATCGCTACCGTGACCCTGGGCGGCACGTTCGGCGCCGGCGCGTGCGGAGATTGGTCCCCGCTGGGGCCGTCTGGCACGGCTACGGCTGGCTCGACCACCAGCATGACGACCAACCTGACCATCCCGCGAAATCTGGCGGGCTACACGATCAGGATCACGGCGGGAACGGGCGCGGGACAAACGGCAGTCATCACCCGCAACACCGTCGGCGCGAACGCGGTATTCACCTTCGCCGCGCTCGGAACGGGTCTTGACAACACGAGTGTTTACGTCATCCTTTCGGGGCGGTTCTACGTGTTCAATGCCGGCACGCTGAGCGCGACGAGTCATCAGTACTACGATTTCGCAACCAACACATGGACGGCGAGATCGGTCACCGGCGCACCCGCGACGTGGGGCACGGATGGGCGCTTCGTGATCCTCAAAGGCGTTCAGATCGTCACTGGCACGGCCACGGCTGGCGGCGCATCGACCCTGACCAACAGTGGCAAATCGTGGACGGTCAACCAGTGGACGAACTACCAAGTCCGCATTACCGCTGGCCTCGGCGCTGGGCAGACGCGCACAATCGCATCCAACACCGGGACCGTCCTGACCACGAGCGCGGCCTGGACGACCAACCCGGACGCGACGTCGGTCTACGCTATCGAGACAAACACCGATCATGCCTACCTGATGGGCAACAACGCGGTGACGCTGTATCGGTACTCGATCAGCGGAAACTCGTGGTCGACCCTTGCGCCTGGCGCAGCTCGGGCGGCGGCTCCCGGCCTCGGGGCCTCGCTGGCGATGATCGAGAGCCAAGACCACGCCGACTGGACGAACGAATCGGTCATCCTCAACGGTCGGCGGCTCTACTCGTTCCGGGGCGGGGCGGGGGCGGTGCTGGATTATTACGATATCGCGGCGAATACGTGGGTGTCGGGCGTGGTCTACGGCGGCAGTCAGGAGACGCTCACGACCGGCACGTCTTTCGCGGATCTGGGCGGCTACCTCTACATCATGAAGGAAGCGACTGGCAGGTTCTTCCGCTATTCGCCATCCGACAACGAGCTGATCCCGTGGTCAACGTTGCTCTACGCGCAGGGCGCGGCGCTTCTGGGCAACCGGATGTTTGGCCTGGAATACACCGACACGACCACCCTTCAGTGGGTGTACGTAATGCGCAACACGGGGACCGAGCTATTCCGGTGCATGGTGATCTAACGTGCTGGGATTCGAGGCGCTTTCCGTTTTGCCGCTCAGCGCGCTGCCGGCTGTGGTGGCGGCGGACGTAGATGACGGATCGGGAGGGGCGGCGCTCTGGATGCCCGAGCCGCTCTCCCGGCGCATGCCCGACGAAGAGATCATCTTTCTGCGCCGGAAAATATCGAGCAGAGCGGGCGTATAATTCGCGCCAGAACCAAATATCCCGGTAGGTCTTTTGGCCCCGGCCATTCGCAACAGAGCGAATGGCCGGGGCTTTTTTGTTGTGAGGTGACTCGTGAGCGACACGCGCGAGACCCGAGATGTCGAAATAGAGAACGTCGAAATCCGCGAAGGCGGGGCGTCGATGATTGCCGGCCACGCGGCCGTATTCGACAAGCTCAGCCAGGATCTCGGCGGGTTCCGCGAGAAGATCGCGCCGGGCGCGTTTCAGCGCTCGATTGACAAGGCCCCCAAACCCGACATCTACGCGCTCTGGCAGCACCAATCGGACAAGCCTCTCGGGCGCGCCGGCAACGGCACGCTGCGCCTCGTCGAAGACAAGCGCGGCCTTGCGGTCGAGATCGACCCGCCGGCCACGAGCTGGGGCGCGGACGCCCTGGCCAGCGTGAAGCGCGGCGACACCAAGCATTTCTCCTTCGGGTTCGAAGTCCTCAAGGACCAGTGGGACTTCACCGACCCGAAGAACGTGATCCGCACGCTCCAGGACGTGCGGCTGATTGAGGTATCCCCGGTGACGTTCCCGGCCTACCCGCAGACCTCTGCGGAAGCCCGGGCCACAGTCGCCGAGATTAACAAGCGCAACGGCGAGGGCGTGGACGCACTCAGCCGGGCACAGGCAGACGCGCAGGCGCGCGCGAGTCTCGAGGCCAGGGTGCGCATCGCTGAGATCGAACTTTAACGGAGGAAACAGCCATGACGGCACAAGAACTGATGCAGAAGCGCGCGACCCTGATCGCCTCGGCGAAGGCCCTCGCCGCTCTGCCCGAACTGACCGACGAGAAGCGCACCGAATTCGACGCGCTGATGAAGCAGGCCGATGTGCTCAAGGGTGACATCGCCCGGGCAGCGGCCGTTGAGACCGAAGACGCCGAGCTGGACGAGAGCGCCGGCACGCGGGCGGCCAAGGTCTACGCGCCGACTGCGCCCAATCTGAACCTGAAGACCAAGCGCGGCGACACCGAGAGCCGGGCCTTCCTGCATTACCTGCGCACCGGCGATCGCAGCCGCGAGCTCGGGACTGAGCAGCGCGCCTCGAACGACACCGACATGAACATTGGCACGGCTGCTGATGGCGGTGTGCTGGTTCCGACCGGCCTCTACCAGGGCATCATCGCCAAGCGGGTGGAGATGGAACTGGGCCCGAAGCTGGGCGTGCTCGACATCCCCGGCAAGGGCACCACGGTCGACGTTCCGGTGGACAACGGCACGACGAATGAATTCGTGTCGACCTCCGAAGCCTCGGCGTTTGACCGGGATGCTCCGGCGCTGGCCAAGAAGTCGCTCACCCTCGTCAAGTACACCAAGAAGCTGCAGCTTAGCTACGAGCTGCTGGAGGACGATGACACGAAGGTTGAGGCGTGGCTGTCGGGCTACGTCGGGCGGGCCCTGGCCAAGACTCACAACTCCCTGCTGATCGCCGAGGCGCTCGCTTCGGGAACCACGTTCGCCTTGGGCGCGGCTGCGGCCGCGACCGCCTCGGACATCCCGGGTCTGGTCTACGCCCTGCCCGACGGCTACCAGGACAACGCGTTCTGGGTCATGCGCCGGGCCACTGAGGGCGCCTACCGAGCGCTGACCGGCAACAACTTCCAGTTCACGGCGACGCCGACGGGCCCGATCAACACGCTCTTCGGCTACCCGATCATGAACAGCTCGTACCCGGCCGCGATCGGGACGACCAACAAGTCGGTCTACTTCGGCAACTTCAGCTTCATGCTGAAGCGCGAGGCCCCTGGCCTGACCGTGTTGCGGGACATGTATTCGGGCGCCAGCACGGGACAGGTCAACCTGTGGTACTACGTCCGGACCGTCTACAAGCTGAGCGTGGCCGAGGCGATCCGGTACGGGACGCATCCGTAACATGAAAGTCCGAATGCTGGTTTCCCTGATGGAAATGCCGGCATGGATTCTCCGCGAGGAAGGGCAGGTCTATGACCTGCCCGCTCCGGCGGCGGCCGCCTACATCGCCGGCGGGCAGGCCGTGCGGGTGGACTCTCCTGTCGAGCGGGCGGTCATGCCCGAGGCCGAGGTCAGCGACCCGCCTATCCAGCGCGGGCGCAAGGGCAGGGGGTAGCAGATGCTCCAGATCAAGGTCGTCGCGCCGCCATCGGTCGAGCCCGTCACGCTCGTTGAGGCGAAGCTGCACTGCAAGGTTGACGTCACCACTGACGACGACCTGATCACGGCCTTGATTGTGGCGGCCCGCGAAGAGATCGAGCGCCGAACGTGGCGGGCGCTGATCACTCAGACGCTTGAGCTGATCCTCTCGGATTGGCCCGGCGCAGACCGGATCGAGCTCCCGCGCGCGCCTTTGCAGTCCATCACCTCGGTCAAATACAAGGACAAGGACGGCAACGAGACGACCTGGGACAGCGCCAACTACCTCGCCGGCACGGACAGCGTGCCTGGGGTGTTGGCTCTGGCCTGGAATGCGTCGTGGCCGTCGGTGGATCTGTATCCCGTCGAGCCCATCCGGATCCGCTTCGTGGCGGGTTACGGGCTGGCTGCGAGTGTCCCGACCTCGCTCAAGCAAGCGGTGCTTCTCCTGGTGGCGCATTGGTATGAACAACGCGAAGCCGGGGGCGACACAGTGTCCGAGAAGGCCGGGATCCCGTTCGGGGTCGAAGCGCTGGTCCGTTCGTATCGCCACGAGGTGACGCGGTGAAGATCGGCGCGATGCGTCACCGGGTGACGATCCAGCAGCAGCCGGATCCGCAGACGCAGAACAGCGTGGGCGAGATCACCACGGCGCGCGCGGAGCTGGCCACCGTTTGGGCGGCGATCGAGCCGCAAACGGGCGGCGAGGGCATCGAACAGGCCGCTGTAGTGGCTCAGGTCACGCACACCGTGCGAATCCGCCGGCGAACAGACGTTACGCCCGCCATGAGGCTCCTGGAGGGCTCGCGGGTGCTCGAAATCCTATCCGTCCTGGACGCCAACAAGCCCGGCGAGATGCGCCTGCAGTGCCGCGAGGTGGTGGGCTGATGGCCGCTGGCAACCTGGTCTCGGTCAAGGTCGAGGGCGGCGAGGCCCTGCTCAAAGCCCTCCGTGAGGCTGACGGCAACGTCAAGAAGTCACTCCGCGCGGCGTCGAAAGCCGGCGTGGACATCATCAAGGCGGACGCCGCGGCCCGGGTGCCGCCCAGCCGCTACAAGAAGGTGCTGGTCTCGAAGGCGTCGTCGCCCCGCAAAGACATCGTAGAGGCCACGGTCCGGATCTCGAAGCGCGCCTGGCGGATGCGCTTTGTGGAGCAGGGCGTCACCGCCCACGAGATCAAGGGGAGCCCGCTCGCCTTCGATGGCGACAACGGTGTCGTCATTACCGGGCGGGTGCGTCACCCTGGCATGGCCGCCCGGCCGTTTCTGCGGCCGGCGTTCGACGCCAAGCAAAAAGAAGCCGAGGCCGCGGTGGGCGAGTCCCTTCGGCAGGCCGTGGTGGAGGCCCGAATCGCTCAGGCCGCCGCCGACGATGAGGACTGATGCTCGCCGCTGAAGCGCTGGTCTACCTGCTCGGGAACAACGCCGGCGTCGCCACGATGGTGGGCAGCCGGGTGTATCCGCAGCTCGTGCCGCAGACGGCTGACCGGCCGGCGATCGCCTATCAGCGGATCAGCCATATCCCGGAGTACTCGCACTCGGGCTTCAGCTCGCTGACGAAGACGCGCTTCCAGCTCACCCTCGAGGGCGGCACCCACATGGAGGCCCTCAGCCTGGCGCTGGCCGTGCGGCGGGCGCTTGCGGGCAAGACCAACACGGTCGGCGACTTGACGGTCGTCACGTTCGTGGAGAACGAGTCGGACGGCTACAGCGACACCGCCCAGGTGCCCGTCGTCCGAATGGATCTGATGATGATGCACAACGAATCATAGGAGGCGCATGGGAAAGATGAAAGCGCTGATGCCCACCGAGCCCGAGCCCGCGGGGCCGCCCGCAGGGCCAGATGACAGCCAGTGGATCGTCGGGAACTGGCGCGGCATCGAGCAGCACACCTGCTCGCTCTGCATGCGCGACACGCTGGGCGGGATCAAGGCCGCCCGCGAGATGAAGGCGCTCTGCCTGCGCTGCGGGCCGCCGCCGCCACTGACCAGCACGGCCGACATTCTGGTGGCCGACAAATGGGGGCACGAGATTCCCCCGAAGGAGTAGCAAATGGCACGCACAGCGCTCACCAAAACCACCGCGCCAGGCGGGTATGCCTCGGCCGGCGCGGCCGTCACGATGACGGCCGCCGACGTCGCGAATGGCAACTCGTTCACGGCCGAAGCCAACGATCTTGTCATCGCCCAGAACACCGGCGCCGGCGCGCACGCGGTGACGATCACCAGCGCGGCCGACCCGTTCGGGCGCTTGGGCACGATTTCGGCCGAGTCTATCGCCGCCGGCGCGATCCGGGTCTATGGCCCGTTCCCGCTGCCGGGCTGGGTGCAAACAGACGGGAAGGTCTACCTTTCCGCCGATCACGCCGAGGTCAAGTTCGGCATCATCAAGCTGAGCTAAGGCTCGGCGGGAGGAAACTCAATGGCATCTTCTGCTACCACGGCCTTCGGCACCCTGCTCAAGCTCGGCGACGGCGGCGGCTCCGAGGCGTTCGCCACGATCGCCGAGGTCAAGAACATCAAGGGCCCCAAGCTCAAGATGGACACGATCGAGGTCACCAGCCACAGCTCTGCTGGTGCCTGGCGCGAGTTCATCGCGGGGCTCTTGGATGCTGGGGAGGTCACTTTCGACATGAATTGGCTCCCGGCGAA
>ERZ869921.1296-NODE-1296-length-10844-cov-3.861248_pt1 | contig 10844 bp, 13 predicted proteins | sample MGYA00579310_ERZ869921 | MGnify/ENA primary metagenome ERZ869921 (study PRJEB32216, sample SAMN09231816) | wastewater metagenome | place: USA: Maryland | collected 2016-06-21 | study: EMG produced TPA metagenomics assembly of the PRJNA472060 data set (Reclaimed...
ATCGCTTGCATCAGTTTTGATGCGCCGACAAATTCGATGCCGACTGATGTTTCAACCGGTGTGCCAGATGGAGCGATTCTGATTTGATTTGACCCAGCGGCTGAGTTGCCCGATGAGTTGATCAATAAAATTGCTTTGTCGTCAGCGGTGACTCCGGAGGACGTAACTGTAATTACGTTCTCTGATGTCTGAATACCGGTGATCTCTAGCGCCTTGGTGCTGTTAACACCGCTCGCGATCAATGTCGCGCCATCCACGCCTACGCTGAATCTCGCTGATCCATCGTCGCAGGTGATGAATGTTCCGCCAGAAAATCCTGATGCGGTCGTTACCAACTTCAACAGGTTACCTGAGGTGACGCCATTCGCGGTTAAGAGAATAGCATTTCCGGTGGTGACAGCGGCTGCGGTCATTGTCAAGATCGCATCGGTGTCATCGTTGGTGATCGCGATCTTGCCGTTTGACACTAAAATGTCTCCGGCCGTTACCGTCAAACAGTTTGAATCGGCTGTGCCGGTAATGGTGACTGATGCCGTCGCTGTTAACGCTGGCGTGATAGTCACTGCTCCGGTTGATGTTCCACCGATAGTAATCGTTCCGGTTCCGGTCGCATCAATCGTTAAATTGGCGGCTGCGGTGATGCTCTCGGACACAACGCTCGCGAATGTCGCTGCGCCAGCCTTAGTCACTGCCCAGGTGCTTGACGTGCCCAACACATCGTTTCCGGTACCACTATTGCTGAAAGCCAAACATGCGCCGGTTGCTGTCGCTTGCGCGGCCAGCGTTAAGGCGTTAGCTGTTTCTCCGGCCAACAGCTGAAACGTCAGAGTGGTGTCATCTATCGATAACGTTTTATCGTTGTCGTAGAGTTCGTCCCAGGTTGAGACGCCGCCACCCGATCCTACCGCGACCCAGGTTGAGCCGTTGTAGTACTTCAATGATCCACTCACAAATGCCAGCCCTCGTCTGTCGGTGTCGACATCGGTCGGGTTGGCGCTGTAGTTGACCATCTCAAGCCATCCAAAGGAGGACTTGACGAAATTATCTGTATCTTTAGCCATTTTTGTTATTTCTTTTGATTATGCTGATTAAATCAGATTCTTTGCCTAGCCGCGACAGATGGAGAGTGACGTATCCTTGAGATGCAAAATAAATGTCTTTCTGAGTATTGGTGTTTTGATGGACTGATCCATCGCATTCCACCACCACTCTGCCTATGACGAAGTCAGCCTCGTATGGGCCGATGCGCCATTTGGTCTTGAATCGCATTCTATTGCGTTTCAGGAGCTCGCCGACTCTCCGCTCTTCTTTCGTCGAGTTGTCGCGTTTAAGTTTTAGAATTTGACTTCGCATTCCCTGCATTTTTTAGCTTGGCGAAGAAAGCTAAAACGATTTTGGGGTTTAGAGTTTTCTCTCTCGACTTTACTCCGCCTTTTCGCTTTCGCTTTCAGGGTTCAAATTAATGGCTCCGCTTACTCTTCTTCTTTTTTATCCTCTTCTTTCAGATCTTCGGCTCCCTTGGCAATCTTTTCCTGCTCTTCTTGGATCAAGAGGATTAGATCTGCCCGGGTGACGGCGTTTTCATCGGTTATCTGAATGCCGAAATCTTTGGCAATCTTTATTAAAACTTCTTTTTTTGCTCCGCGTAAAAGTTTAAGCGTGATCGGATTTTCTTGTGATCCGATATCTCCGGCCTTCTTTTGTTCTTCTGCTGCCTCGGCTACTTCTTCGGGCGTCATCAATCCGGCCCGAACATCGTCTGGTTTTACGCCTTTCTTTAACGCCTCCTGCTCTTCTTTTGTCCACTGGACTCCGATGGCCTTGATGCGGCCCTGCGCTACTAATCGTGGCCAGTTTATTTCGGTTGACATAATCGTAAAATTAAATATTTGGCTCCGCCTTTTTGATTTTGTTCGGTCGCAAGTGTCCGAACGCAATCCACTATTCGACCTTAGGATTTGTCGCCTTTGCTGCCGTATACGTACGCCGGAAAACCGGTACCAATCGTGTAGAAGAAATCTAACGAGTAGTCCCAGTTCTTATTGTCATAAACTTCGTTTGGAGCGTCCAAGGTTGGGCGTTCGGCAAACAAAGCCCGAAGCGTTTCATCCTTGCCGGTAGAATCCAGCAAGAACCAGTATGCGGAAGTGTCAGTTGCATCACTCGCCAAGGCGGTGCGCGCCCAGGTAACAATCTTGGAGATTTTACCTTTCAACGGGTTTCGATCGTTGTTCGCGCTGCCCGGTAGATACTCGGAGTTAATAATCCGCTCGGCCAGATCTTCCAAGTCCGGAGGAACAACTAAAGTGTCCAAGTTAATTGGACGAATCTTTTTGTTGAGATCCTTGAACTTCAAAGCCTGCGCTCTCGCATACACGATCGCCTGTCGGCTCAACGCCGGGTTGGTGTTGGTGCCGTCAGAGATTATATTGGAGAACGTTTCGCCGTTTATCGGATTGCTATGGACTGCGCTGAAAAGCTCCAGTCCGTCCGGGCCTACTGAGGCCACGGTGTCGCCGTAGACGTCGGTGTAAGAAGTTGACCAGCCTTTGATCAATCGATCAGCTAATGATTGGTCGACACTGTTAAAAGCGTCATCGGTAATCGTTTTGACGAGAGATTCGATCTCGTTGTAGAGATCAAACTTCCGCATCTTTTTGGTTACAGAAACTTCACCGCCGAAGTACTCTTGTGTCCAGGTGATGGAGTCGCCTTGTTCGGACAAGATTTTAGGCAAGTCCGCGCCTTCAGCAACTCTCTTGATGCCGGCTAAGCCGTGCAACACTTGGTGGATATACGAGAGTCTATTCGTGTCCATGACATTGAAGACCTCGAATCCTTTATTTTCGGCAACTTTCCGTTTGGCCGCCTCATTGAAGATGTCCTGAAGATCTACTGTCAGTTTTGAAAAGTCTGCAGTTGTGATCATTTTGGGCTAGGCTACATTTTCCACGAAGTGACCGATAACTTGTTTATCAGTGGTCGCGCCCACCATGTTCTCAACGAAGAAAACGTTGGTGCTCGAAGCCGCCTGATTCAAAGTATCGTGGTCGGTAAGATCAATGAACGTACCGACTAGTGCCTGGCTGGAACTGCCGGCTGTGTCGCCTATAAAATCAACACCTTTGGTTTTGATGCAAAGAATTGCTTTATGAGCGGCGCTGGCAGTGACCATGTCTTCGGCCGCAACATACTCGATGTTGGTGGAGCCGGAGGTTGCCCGTTGCACGTACCCCGATGAAAAATCCAGGGCATCTCCTTTAGCGATGGTGGTTGACGAGGCAGTTAGCAATGATGCTACCTTGCCTGAATCGTAACGTGTTGGTTTGAAAGCCATGTTTGTTTATCGCTATGAGATGGTTATATTTACTGTTTCGACCTTTTAGTACCACTCTTTTGGTGTGGTCTTTTTAGGGAGAATGCCTCCCTTTCTCTCTTCGTTTCCGCCGGCACCGGCACCGTCTCCAGCCTTTGCCTTTTCGGCTGCCAATTTGGCTGCGGCGCCATCATCACCGTCTTTGGGCTTGACCTTATCGGGATTGTCTTTCTCCCATAAAGTTTTGGCGTCCGCGATATCACGCAGGATATCTTTGGACGTTGCCCGACCGTGCCTGGGCGTATAGTACTTGACTATCTCATCCCAGTTCTGATCCGTCACCGGATCTTTGGTGGCTTCGCTGATGGCCTCTTTTTCGTTGGTCTTTTCGACCTCCGACCTGGTGATAAACTCACCGGGCTTGGGCTCATCTTTAGGCTTTTCCTCGGTTGCCTTTTGGCCTCTGCTATCTTTTAACTTAGCTTTGGCCTCTTTGAGTTTTTCCTTGACCGTTGAAAGTCCACCTTTGTAGGTTTTCTTATCAGTCATGGCTTTCTCAAATTTATCCTTCGGGACGACTACCTTGGTTTTGTCGTATTCGTACTCCTCGGTTTCGATGGTGTCATCATCCTTTTGGGATAATGTCTTCTCTACTTCCGATTCGACGCCTTCCAACTCGACCTCGGTCTTTGTTTCATCGCCTGCAGTGGGTGCGACTGGCGGTTTTTGTCCGCCGGTATTAACCTGCAATGTTTTTTCGGTCATTTTTGTTGTGCCAATTATTTAACCTGGTTGGCTAGCCAGTGACCGTTTCAAATTATTTAACCAGCTTTGAATAGCTGTGCGAGTTACCGAACTTACCGACCAAAAAGGCGGAGCCCTGAAAGGCCGGCAATGAAGCCGGTAACTCGCACAGCGATCCATTCGCTATCTCTGTGCACTTTGCTCCGCCTGCTAATTGTTAAGATTCTTTCTGTTCCGATATTGATTCAAACGCTTCGCACCATTGATCGTATCTTTGCGCCATCGCTCCACTGAACTCTTCCATGGTGTTTAGCACGATGTCTCTCACGCCGTAGACGATATCCTTGGTGGCAGGAGTGACATCGATCACGTAATTCTCCTGCATGTACTTCTCCCACTCTTCGTTGAACCTTTTCTGATCCTCGATCTTGAATCTGACAGCTTTTTCTTTTTCCGTGGTTTCCTTGCCGTCTTTATCAAAGTAGATCGTGTTGCCTTTTTTATCTTTCGCGCTGCACTCTTCTCTCAGTTTCTGAATCTCTTTGTCGATTTCGTTCAGCCTGTCAGAAACTAATTTAACGAATCTCGTCCGATTGCGCGATGCTGGTCCATGAAGCATCTGCTTGGCCAGCCATGATGTTAATCCAATGATCCCATTTTGAGGATCAATGTCGATAAAAAACGAATTTTTTAATGTTAGTGTTTTCATTTTCCGCCTTTCTTTTTATTAATTTTTATGCCGGCCTCTCTTTGGGCCGTGATTCTTCTTTTGACCTTCTCCTTCTCCTTGTAGGCTCTATCGACCTCCGCCAGCAACCGCAGATGCTCGACCCTTTGGCCGAAGACGATCATGTTGTTGTCGCCGGTTAGACCCGTTCCGAATGTTTTTAATATTTGGTAATCTCGCAGTTTCCAGTACTCATGAAAAAGAACGTTTTGCTTTTGCGATGCCAGCCATTGATTTACGTGTTCGATGTTGACCGCTTGATACGTTTGCGAGTTACCCAGCAGACGAAATAATAATTGAACGATTAATCTTTTTAGCATATGCTCCGCTTAGATTTTTATTTACTCTTTGGCTCGATTCCCAAAATATCAAACGATGCGTTCGTGTTCTCCTTGCTTTCGGATCCGCCCATTAATGTTCTTTCGTTCTTTGAGAAGCTGGTCATCTTTACCTTGATTGTCATTTCGTATTCGTTGCCGACCTTCCATGTTTTTATCTCGGGCAGTTCCGTTGCGTTAAAACTTATGCTTGGTAGCCATAGCATTGGCTCGCAACATTCCATCGGTTTTAATTCACGCTTTTTCTTTAATTCATCTTTTCTTATTTTGACAATATCGTACATGTGTTTTGTGTTATGCGGATTATTGACCTGCGGCGACCGGGGCCGGCGCTGGTGCCCCTGCTGGTTGCCCCTGTGGCGCTCCTGGGGGCGCTCCTGCCCCTCCGGCTTGCTCTTGCCTCGCCCTCTCGATATCGGCCTTGAATTTAGCCATTCTGGTGATGCCCGAATCGGCGTTCTCTCCGTAGGCCGTGGCGAACTCTCTCCAATAGTCCTCTTGGTTCATCACAAACATTTGCGGGAATAGTTTTTGGATCATCCCGAGTTTCTCGAGCGTGACCGATTGCATCTTGGCCATCGACTCTCTTTTCAGTGATCCGGACACAATGCTCATCTGATAAATATAATTGTCGAGATAGTCCGGAGGCAAAATCATTTTTTTGTAATTGATGCCCATCTTTTGCATCATCGCTTCTTCCACGTCCAGGTCGTTCTGAACTTTCTTGCGCTGGCTCGGCATCACCTTTCTGAATTGAATTGCGAGGATTCCTCTTTCGTTGGTTTTCTTGTCGAGGATAGCGTTATCGATTATGAATGTCCGATACACTTCTTTTTCTACAACTTCATCTTTATCATTTTTCTCGGTTACCTTTCGAGGCAACGGATAGTTTTGCTGAATGTTGGCCAGTCGCAATCCGTATTTTTGCAACCACAGGTCCACCATCATTTCATGATACATGGTCTTTATCTCCTGCAGCTTTTCTTCGGCCAGCACGACTTCGCGCGCGGTCACCTTTCCTTTTCCCGATAAGATTCCGGGAATCGATGGCGCCGCATCTTCGATCTCTTGCGCGATCAATTTTATCATCGCCACGTCTCCATTGGTGATGCCTTCAATCTCCATCGGTTTTATTTGATTGACATCGTCTACCGTTATCTTGGTTGATCCGGTGATGTACTCATCTTCCAAATCTAGGGCTTCTTGATTTGCCCGGCCGACAATCATCGGCTTGACGAGCGATCGGTATTCTTTATCGAGCGTGGTGTTGACCAGCGTGTTTTGCGTATCGTATAGCGCCGTCAGAATATCCACGAATGATTTGCCGTAGAAGAATTTGCGATTGACGAATGGTTCGCAGATCGTCTTGGCAAATGGCACGACCAGATTGCCGTTCTTTTTCCAAAGCAGCGGAGCGTTGAGCAATAATATTCCGTTGGCAATAATTTTATATCGCTTGGTTACAGTGTCATACATCCTAATGAGCTCCACTTGCCTTTCGCCTACGCGCTCATTCCATTTTTGCTGGTAATAAAATGTTGCCGTGTCAGCTTTGTTGCTGCCGGCTTTAGTCTTTACGTACTTGGCATTCTTATAATGGCTAAATTCGTAATCAAATAAATCTTTCTCTATGTAACGCACCCACGCGACTCTCGGCTGGTCCTGAACGTTATGGACATAGAAATCCCAAATGTAAAACTCCGTCAACGGCACGATCAACGAGATGCACTTATCATCTACGTCGACTTCTCTTTCGCCTTCTTCCACGATGCCGGTGACCGGATCAAACGATTTTATAAACGGCTGCTTGATTCTTGTTTTCAAATATCCCTCGTACTTCACGCCGGTGCCTTTGCTGGCCACCTCCCACGATTCCCAGAAATTTTCCAATATCGGATTCTCCTCGAGCGTGTACGATGTCTTGACTAAATACTTTGCGATCTCTGCCCGGTCCGGATCAATCGGCGGCAACTTGGCCGAGGCGTTATAAATCTTGATAGCTTTCATATCGACATCGGGTTCTTGCAGAGCATATCCGGCCAGCAATCTTTTTACTTTGCTGCGGATTGTCGGCAATGCGACATTCGATTGCCAGTCCTCTTTTCCTTGGGCTTCGCGCGATAACGAATAAGAGTTGAGACGTTTTTCGCTGGCGTCGATATAACTCTTGAGAGTCTTGTCGTTAAATTCACGCCACGTCTTGTTGCGTTGCTCGATCATGTAGTCCAGGTCTTTGTACGCATCAGTAATAACCGCTTGCTCCGTTGGTGAAGGATTATAAACCTCCTGATTTTCTTTTGTTGGTTCGGTTGTTTTTTTTCTGGCCATGAGATTTTTTATTCTATGGCTAGCTTAGCTAGCCTGATCTTCCGAGACCCCGAGGGGCTAAGTAGACCTTTTAACCGAGCTAGGCTCGCCGCAGAATAAAATGTTAAATAAAAAACCAAAAACATCACTTGTTCTTGGTTCATAATATACGGCTCTTTCGGTGTTAGGAATTGCCCCTCTCTTACGATTCCATCACTTGTCTTAATTTTACTTTTATTTGACTATGCCGTCAAATCGTTGCCCTGTGGATAATTAGTTGCGAGTCATCTTCTCATCGCTCGGGTCCATGCGCTGTCGTTGCTTGAGTTTATTTTGCCGCATGCGCTGCATAAAAAACTTCTCCTCTCTTGATATCATCTTGACCGAGTCCGGATCATAAAACGTCAACGCTAAAGCATCGGCGTGATCCGGGCTTTCGATGCTGTTCTCGCGCATCTCATCCTTGCTCATGATCTTTAATTTACCGGATGAATCGGGTTTGTATTTTACTTTGGCCAATTCCATCCATCGCTCATCGCGCGACAACTTTCCGCCGGCCTTGAGCCACGCTCTTAACCGCCAGTACATTTCGGCGCGCTTGTTGAAGTATCTTTCATCAGCTGCCTTCTCTCCGGCGTTGACTCCCATCACCGACCACTTTTTTTCTCCGGCTCTTTTGACTTCGTTTAATCTGCTTAGATATCCGGCGCCGACTCCTACCCGGTCCACGTAGACACGATCCGCTTTGTGTCTTTCTTTATCATCCAAAATTAAAACTGTCTGCCCGGCAAAGTCCATCAGATCCGATTTGCTCGAGCTGAATAATATTTCGGCATATCCGAAACTCCTTTTGATCAATGCCGATGCGTTGACTCCTTCATCGGCCGGATCTCCGCCCAATCTCTCCTCACCGAAATGCGTTCCGCCTTGCATCGCCAGTCGCACTTCATCTTCGGTCAGCAAGTTCATCCACCCTTTGCTGTCGATGGCTTCGGCTGCCGGGAAGCGGCATTCAAATAGCACGTCAAACTTTGGCTTGACCTTTGCCTTCTCCAAAAACTCGGGCTCATACCGGCCTTCAATCACCGCGATCTTATGGTCCACGTAGATTTTTTTATAATCTTGGCCGACCCAATCTCTACGAAAGTGATTGCGAAAAAATGGATTGCCGATCTTAACGTGAAAAACATTCTTGCCTTTGCCGGCCATCATACGATAAACGCCGGCGTCCACCTCGTCGTCTTCAAGCGCCGCCTCGTCCTGCACGATGTTGTTGCCGCCAAAACCCATGACGGCGGTTATCGCATCCTTTTTCCTTTTGGCCTGCACCGATAAAACCTCCACGCTGCCGTATCCAACTTTGTCATCCTCTTTGACGATCGTGTACGTCAGCTTCACTTTGCTTTTCTCCTCGAGCAATCGCATCATCAAGTTCCGCTCTTTGATATTCATGCCGGTCAGCTTTTGCGAAAAGTATTCGTTGGCCGCGGTGTCCTTGACGATGTAGTTTAATAAAATCTGTCCACGCTTCAGGTCCGGGCTCACCACCATGAACTCATCCGGGAATGTTGTGATGCGCGTCAGGATTGCCCGGGATATTGTTAACGTCTTGCCGTACTGCGTGGACGTTATTATCTCCACGTACGAATGCTCTTTCAAAACGATGGCCTGAAAGATTTCAAACTCGCCCGGGCTCATCTCCCATCCCGATCCGTCATCGTTGAAAAAGTTTTTATTGGCATAATCCCACAGTTCGGTTTTTCTGATATCCTTTTTTTCTTGCTCGATATAGTTCTTAAGCGTTGGCTCGGCCGGCATCTCATCAATCAAATTCTCCATCTGTTTTTCAGATAGCGTTTTTTCGTTTAGAAATGATGGATATAAAAATATGCCGTCCATTTTGTTTGTTCTTAAATGCCCACCTCCTATGACCTTACCCGACCGCTGATCTCTTGTCCTGGTCGATTGTGGTGCGAAGTTTTACCGACCAAATCTCGAAACTCCCTCTTTTTGCCTTACTTCCGGCCTTGGCCCACCGGTCCGGTGATTCCCCTCTTTCACCTTTTTCGGCCTGATCACTTCGAGTTGCGGCTCATCGAATGAACAATTTTCAAACGTCTTGCCGTCTTTGGTTAACCCCTCGGGTTGAACGATGATTCGATCACAGCCATGCAGCCACGTTGTGCGGCCGACTGCTATACCAACGAATCCGGTCACGCTGTCTTTTACTTTATCTCCTAGTGTTATCATTTTATTTGTCGCGTCGCATTCGCGATTATTAAATTATCTTTTTGCTCTACGCTTTTTAGCCATCGCTATGATCTCTCTCTGCTGCTCCTGCAACGTCTGCAATGTTTGGCGCGTCATGCTGAACTCTGTTTCTGTTTTCTCTTTCCAATCCTCCACGATCTTCATCCACGCCAATGCCTCGGGAGCTCCGCCTTGATTCACCGCCTTGCGATATAATCCGATGATCACGTCCGGTGTCCTCTCTCTGCCCCATGACTTCCACGTTGCTTTCAATGATTCCCAAAAGTCCGGCCTCTTTTTCCATTGCGACAACGTTCCCGGATTAATTTTATTCTCACTCCCAAATTGAGCCTCCGTTACGAATCCAAATTCCTTTTGCCGCAACGCTTGAGGAAATGCCATGAACCTTATAAATTCCTGATACTCCGCCACCTTTCTTGTTCCCTTGCGCCATCCCGATATCTGTGTCTTGGTTTGCTCCTTTTTTTTACCAGCTGGTGACTGGTCTTTTTTGCCCTCCTGAGTTTTTGACATAATAATTAATCCTCGTCTTGATCTCTTTGATCTTATAATAATATTCGCAAGGCTCGACTGTTAGTTTCCTTGCTTGGAAATCGTCTGCGATCTGATTAATGTCTAATCCTACCCGATTGGCGAACTGAAAAAATAGTTTTCTCGATTCGTTACTCTCGGGCACTATGTTTATTAAAACATAACCCCTGAACAGAAGATACGCCGCGAGAGGCATATCTGATGTTTCGTAGTATTCTGATTCTTGATCCGGCCAGTTATTTCCCATGTGATTTTATAATATATTTATATTTAGGTTTTGCGACCTTGAATTTTTGAACCACTCGCCACTCCTTTCTCTTTACCTTTTTGATTGTATCCACTCCCGGAGCGCCGACTCTTATTAACCAGCATTGAATGTGGTCTTTGCCGTGCCACTTATCATAAATATCTTCTCTTTGTTTATCTCCTTTCAATCTGGCAAAGAATGAATTGTTGTCTATTCCGAACACTACTGCATCGTCTCCCCAATATTCTGCGTTAATCTTGTCTATGTACTTTCCACCGCTCTGTCCACATTCGCATGCCTTTTCGTGTGTAGATATTAAATTAATCACCGAGTATCACTTTTTACAAAAAATTAATTTCATAA
>ERZ869921.1297-NODE-1297-length-10835-cov-3.051113_pt1 | contig 10835 bp, 11 predicted proteins | sample MGYA00579310_ERZ869921 | MGnify/ENA primary metagenome ERZ869921 (study PRJEB32216, sample SAMN09231816) | wastewater metagenome | place: USA: Maryland | collected 2016-06-21 | study: EMG produced TPA metagenomics assembly of the PRJNA472060 data set (Reclaimed...
CAGGCGGGTCGTGGTTTCGCCCCAGTTCACAAACCAGATCGACGTATTGTCAGACCCGGTGCCGCCGGCATCGACGCACTGACGGCCAATGCCGGTCTGCACAACCGTATTGTAGCGCGCCGCGAGGCCGGTGAACTTTTCCGGCGACGTCTTCTGATCGTGATAGAATATGCCGGTTGCGGCTTCGTTGGACATCGCTTCGATGAACGGCTGTGCATCGATGAGACGGGCGCGGGCCGGATCGCTGGCCAGCTTCAGCAGCCGCACGTCCATGGTGGACGCCGCCTCGACAAAGCCAGTCGTGTCGGTCACACTCTGCAACGTCGCCTTGGACTGCGGGATGCCCTGATAGAGCTTGCCCCAGGCGACCGACGGCAGGCCGGTGCGGGTTAGCGTCTGGTGCTGTGCGCCGTCATTGCACTCCACCGCAATCGCATCATCCAGAATCGGATTGAGACGCTTCAGGAGTTCGATGATCGCACCTTCGGCCGATCCCTTGTGAAGGTCAACCAGTGTCGCATAGTTCGTGCCGATAACAGCCATGGTCAGGCGCCTTTCGCATCGTTAGGGAAAAGAGTTTGTTCGACGCCTACGTTTGGCTTCACGGCACCGCCAACCGGAGGATTGTCTTCTGCGATTGCCGCGCCAGCGCGGGCCGCAAAACGGATGAGTTCTGGATTGTTGCCGCCGCCCGACGCCTCAAGATATTCCTTGAGTGCCGGCGTGCCGAAACGATCAATTGCCGACTTGGCAAGGCGAACCGATGTATCCCACTTGGCGCCGCCGATCTCGGCGTCAGCCTTGGCTTCCGTTACCCAGTCGCCAAGCTGCTTTGACCACGCCTCGGCGCGGGCCTTGGTTTCTGCGGTCTGCCGTTCGATGTATTTTTCGGTGAGCTTCTGCACTTGGCCGTTGGTCAGCTTGGCCTCAGCGAAGTCCGGCGCCAGCGCATCGAGCATCGCCTGATCGATCGTCACGCCGTCCGGCATCTTCGGCGCATACTTGCCATCGGCAGGAACGGCCGTCGCCCATGCTTCATCAGCCTTGGCCTTGTCTTCAGCTTCAGCCTTCGCCCGATCTTCCGGCGACATGGCTTCGAGCTCCTTGGCGCGGGCATCAGCCGCAGCGGCCTTAGCAACGTCGTCGCCACCTTCCGGCTTGCCCTCGGCAGCAACGTCTTCCGGCTTGGCAGCATCGCCGCCAAACAGCACGGATTCATCAGGCTTGGCAGCATCGCCACCAGATGCAGCAGCAGCCGCGCCACCGTCTTCCGGTGCGCGGAGCAAACTGTCAGTCATCAGCCTATGCAGAAAGGTCATTGAAATCCTCGAATGCAGTTTCGAAAGTCACTGCGCCGAGAACTACCACCGCCTATACGGCGCTATTTTTATGTTGACTTGGAGCGATTTGCCTTAGCCGGTTTCGCCTCAAGTTTTTCCTCAGCCTGTTTCAATGCGCGCCGCAATTCGGCGTTTTCGGCCTGAAGCACCATGATGCGGGAATAGAGCTCTGCCATGAGCAGCAACAACGAGCCGTTCGAATCCATTATGTTCCTATCCATCCATGAGTTATGCTGGCGTCTTTGAGTGCCTTGATGGTCTGCGTCGCGTCACGGACGGCATTCATGACGGCCTGCATTTCAGCCTGAACATAGCCCACGCTTGCCGTGCCGGAATAAGTCGCATTGGCGGTTTTCTTCGCCGTGCCAGTGTCAGCGGTCCAGCCCGTGTTGCGGGCACCGACAACCTCAAGGCCGTTCACCCGCAACGCGCCCGTGGTCATATTGATGGCGAAACGCTCGGTTGTTGAGTTATAGAACCCCCATAAATTGGCCGTTACCCCATAGGACATGCGGATAGTCGCTGCGTTATCCATTCCAATATAGGTTTGCGCCGGAATGCGGATTGCAGAGCCTGAATAAGCGCCGCTCAGAACAACTCCATTCGTGCCGTTGCCTGTCACCTGAAGATGCGTGCCAGTCACGTTGCCAGACATCAGGATCGATCGACCACCATTGGTGTTGATGTGAATGGCGTGATCGATCGGGTTTGGGTTCCCGGATATGTCGCGGATGACGATGCCGGTACGCCATGTGCCGTTGGACCGGGTTGGAATGTCGTTGTGGATGTGGATTGCGGCGCCAGCAATGACGTCGCCGTAATTGCCAGTTGCGGTGTCCCAACCGGAAATGCTGGTATTGGTGACGGGGATATAGACGTGGCCCCAGCGTGCGCCCGCATAACGGCCTGACGTTCCGATCTGATTGAGGGTCGGATGATCGTCACCAACTGCCATAACATTCGTTTCAGTTCCGATTGTTCCGGTAACTGTCGAACTTGTCGCGGCTTTGAATTCATCACGCGCCTGGAAGTGGCTGGCGAATAGTCCAGCGCCACCGTCCACCATTTTGAAAGACGTGCCAGAAACGGCAGTTGAGCCGTTATCAGCCGTGGTATTATAGCTGTAGATTACGCCAGCAATCGCCCATTCGGTTTGGGCGTTCGAATCATATTTGATCGTTTCGACATGCAGCGCGTGAGGATTGGTTTTTCCGTCATTCGTATTCACCCAACGGCGAATGTCAACAACGCGCTCGTCGTCGCGGTATGTGGTGTTTTGCAGGAAGAACGCATGGACCTGGGGGATATTCTTGAAGTTGTTGGTCGGCTGCGTGACCGTGACAAACGGCAGATACGTCCCGCTTTCCTTGGCGTTGTCAGCAAGAATCAGCGTCGGGCGCGTGAAAGCAGACACGGCACCCGTTGCCAGATAGTCGCCATTCGGAACGAACTTCAGCCCACTTCCGGCCAGCCAGTCATTGATCGCCGTGGTATCAACCGCAACGCCATTTCCAACAGCGCCGAAATTCTTCAGACTGTCAAAACCGAAAAAACCCACCGCGCCAGCCGTGCCGCTAGTTAGCGCCCGACGCCGCAGATCCTCCATCGCTTTCTTAAATTCGCGGGATTCCTCAAGCTTGGTGCTGGTGCGATATGTACTCACCGCGCCGCCCTACTCGTCGCCGCCGGCCATCTCGTACAGATCATCGAACGCCAGTTCCTGCTTTACCGCTTCCGCCAGCAATTGCGGATAGGCCAAGCCGTTCGACGCACCGATCCGGGCAATCAATTCCTTGCCCACACTCTGCTTGCCCACCACGAAATTCGTGGCGCTGTCGCTCGATGAAAACGCATCCTGGTATACCTTGCAGCACCCCAGAACCCACAGCATCACCCGCACGCCATCAGCGGTCGCCAGCACATTGGCAATCGCCTTGTCCAGTAGATCCGCCCGCAGCGCCGCGACCTGATCAGGCGTCATCGGAATTCTAGACACCGCCGTTCACCATTGTTGAAAACGGTCCATTGGTATCAATCTCGGACAGCAACCGCGCCGCATCCGCACCCTGTTTGACGGCCGGCGCCATCGCCGCGGCCTGCTCGATCTGGGCCGCGCGCTGCTGTTCTTTCGCCCGCGCCTCACGGATTTCCTTCACCTTGTCGTCGCTCAGCACAATGGCAGGCGGCACGCCAAGCATCTCGGCATACTGGTCAGCCGCTTCATCGGCGTCATACTTGTCCATGAGATCAGGCTTGATCGCGGCATGGTTGCCGATGAAGCCTGCAAAGCGTTCAATCGCGCCAGTGCCCACCGCGCGCTGTGCTTGCGCCAGCACCGAGATATATTCGATCTTCAGCGCCTGCCCCTGCAATTCAGGCGGCGATTCCGGCAACAGGCCGCGCCGTCCCATGATGGCGTCGGTGCGCGAGATCACTTGTGCCAATGCGCTGTAGAGGTTTTCAAGCACCGGCCCCAGGGCCAGAAGCTTTTCCTCTTTCCTCTCGCCAATCTCGAAGTCATTGCGCGGCTGAATGCCTTCGAGGTTTTCCAGCATCAGGAACAGATCGGCAAAGGTCGCGCGTTCGATGCGCTTCCTGACTTCCTCGATATCATCGCGCAGATACGAGATATTCAGATTGACCTCTTTGACCGGCCTCAGTCCCTTGCCCGTCGGATCATCGACATAAGTGATCGAGCCGGGCAGGAACGAGCGGTGATTGTTCTTCAGCGCCGTCGGTCCCTGCAACGCCGGATCGGCCATCTCATCGATGGCCTTGAGCTTGGTCCGCTGTTCAGCCTGAAGCATCTTCACATCGGCAAGCGCGACCTCGCCCGGCCATGTGCTGGCATAGGTATCGTCGGCTTCCAGTTCCCATGCCGGGCAGATGATCGGGTTTTCGTCAAACCCGCTCTCTTCCAGCATCTTCGTGTCGCTCGAACCGGTTCCATCTTCCCAGTAATTGGACAGGAACGGCTTGTTCTTCTTGTCGATCTTGCCCGCGTTGCGCCTGGTGCGAGGCTCTACGGCATGGCACACAGTGACCTTCTGGTCATAGTTCCGCGTGTCATAGGCCGTCTGCGTCGAATACGAGCAATTGGCATAGCCGAACCGCTCCACAACCCGCTCCACCGTCCATGAGAACCGGCGATACACCGTGTCGCAAATGCCGCGATGATCACGCGCAATCCAGAACGCGCCATGCTGCAACTGCAACAGCCGCACCACGTCGATCTCATCTTCGAGCAGCAGACAGCAGAACTGGCCAAGCTTACCCAACGTGCCATAGGCCGAGTGCATGACGCGATAGAAGTTCGACCCGGCAAGAACTTCCATCTGCCGGGCTTGCCGCTCATGGATATGCGCCTTGACCGCGGCCTGTTCCTTTTGGTCAGTGTCGAATGTGGATAGCCTGTACCACGGCCGCGCCGGACTCGACGCCCCACTGTGAAACCCTGATGCCAGCGTGCGGAAAGCCGTGGTGCCGGTGCTGTCGATGATCTTGCCGCGCTTCTTGTTGCCCAGTCCCTGATCGAGTTCGCGCCGGAAGCAGGACGGATCGATGAACTCCGCAATCTCTCCCCAATGGCTTTCATAGGGCGTCCGCAGCCGCTGCAATTCGCCCATGCGGCGAATGTGATAGGCTTTCTGCGTCTGGTACGGGTGCGCCTGCATCACTGGCCCAGAATCGTCTTCTTGTCCGAAACCGTAGCCGTCGTGTCGCCCTGTCCACCGGTCAGAACGGTAGAGCTATACGCCCGCACCTTGTCGGTAGACCGGCGTTGCGCCGCCGAAACAGCGCGGCCGTTGTCAGGGTTTTTCATGATCGCAGGCTCAGGCGGAAGTTCTGGAGCCTTGGGCGTGGAGACTAAACACATGCTGAAAACCCTCAGCCGCCCAGCATTGACGCGAGCGGGTCATAGTCCTCCATATCCCTGTCATTACGGCTTGTATTTTGCATCACCATCCGCTTGACCACCGGTTGCGCAAAGGTCAGCATCAGCGCGTCAGCCTTGTTGGGGCTTGGCACGCCGCGTTCCTTCATGTCCTCCTTGCTTTCCAACTGAATGCGCCCGTCCATGCGCGGCACGGTTTCAGGGCCGATCAGATCCTGGTACAGCACGTCGTCGCGCGGATCGATGACGCCGCCCTCACGCAGCCACCGCTTGCCCATGCCCCATATTTCAGCCCGCTTGTTGAGGTAGCCCGGGTCATTCGGCTTGGATGCGAACCACACCAGTTGCCACGTCCGGCCCATGGTGCGCCCGATCGAGACGATGCCCGTGCCATAGCCGGCATCAACGAAGACGGCATCCGCGTTATGCTCAGTCTCAAGGTGAGCAATGATATTGGCCATCTCCACGTCATTGTCGTTTCGCGCCACAGACCGCAACGACCGCGAGTACAGGCCCTGCCTCAGCATGATCTCAAAGCTGTCATCACCGGTCCATGCCGGGTCGACGCCGATGATGACAGGCGCAAACTGATACTGGTCCGGCCTCAGATGGCGATTACGCGCCGCGTCAACGTCCTCGCCGCCAATGAACTGATTGGCGCTCTGGCTCGGAAATTCGCCGCGCACACGCACCTTGAAGAAATCGCTGTCCTCGCCGTGGTCCTGCCGTAGCTGCTCAAAGTATTCCTTGTTGGTGCCTTCAACGGTGCGGCTGTCGATGTGATAGGTTTTCCAGCGATGGCGGAAGCGGCGGAAGCACTCGCGAAACCGCCCTGTGTTGGACGTCGGGTTTCCGAACTTCAGCCAGATGATGACGGTGCCTTCGTCGGTCAGTGCGCCCTGAATGACGTCCGAAATTTCGCCCGGTATCTCGGAAGCCTCATCCTCGATGACGACGATAATCTTACCTTCGTTGTGCAGGCCCTGAAATGCGGCGGTGTTGGTCAGCGACCATGTGACGAAATCGAGCCGCCAGTTTTCCCTGTGTTTGGGGTCGACAACCTTGATCGATTGCGTCGAGATGTCGAACCAGTCAGCGGTGATCGCGGACTTGAACCATTTAGCGACCTCGGGACTGGTTTTGGTGCGAAGCTGCGTTTCGGTGTTGGCGGTAATCATCACCTTGGCGCCGTCCCAACAGGACATGGCCCAATTGCAGACCATCGAGATCGCGGCGGTCTTGCCGATGCCGTGACCGGATGCGACCGCAATGTAGATCGGTTGATGGCGCCTGGCGGGATCGGCCAGCGTATCGCGGATATAGGCCATGACGCTAGCCTGCCATTGGCGGATAGCCTTGCCTTCGAGCGGGCCACGGCCCCAGTCCCAGGCGTAGAGTGCCCACTTGAGCGGATTGTAGCGGCATTCCGCAGCCATTGCGATGAGGGACGATTGCGGATCGGTCATGGCTTCACACGCAGCATGAATCTCAAGCAATCCATTCCTTGGCCATCAATGTACGATCCAGTGCACACCATCTCGACCGCTTCACCCGGTATCGGTGGACGCCCAATGAAAAAATCACCGGTGTCAGTCGTGCGCATCAGCATGAAACACGATCTGGTGAGCGGCAAAATGTGTTCCGAAACCCGGTTAGCATCATCAATGATCTGTTGAACAAGCTTCTCGTTCATGGCTTATGCTCGATCAGCGTCATGTCCTTCTCGGCCTCGATGGCCTTTGCCGCCCGGTTCATCCGCTCAGCCAGTTCGGACACGCCGACGATCGCCACATTCTCCTGAAACGCCTTGATCTTGATATGCTTTCCGAGCATTTCTAGCAGCTTCGTACGGTCAGCGAGCTTCACCTTGCGCATGACGCCGGTCACAACTCCGTCCTGATCGGTGATTTCCTCGCTCTCGAACCCGGCGACGAGGCCCTGCCGCCAGATTTCCGGCCAGCGGTCAACCGGCTTTAGTGCGCCTTGCGGCTCGAACAGATCAGCCAGATCGGCCGTCACGCTGGAATACAGCCGTTGCAGCACCCATTGCGCGTTGAGGCCAACCGCTTCGGCATTGCGAGCGCGGAGGCGTTCGACCACGCTCTTGATGCGGCCCTTCCGCAGCATGATCTTGCCCTGCTTCGGATCAAACCCTGCCTCACGCGCCGATTCCTCAGCGTTGAGCGTGTCCATGTAGCGCATCACGAATTGCTGCTCAGGCACGGTGAGCCGTGCAATCATCTTGTCGTCAAGCATGGCCGCGGCCCGTCATGACGATGCGCCACAGCCCGGTTGACCTGCTGTGGTTTTCGATCCGGTACTGCGTCGGGATCAACTTCTCCCGGATGCGCTTCATGGCCTTGAAGATCGCGCTGTCCAGCGCCTGCCTGTCATCCGGCCCTCCGTCGATGTCGTCAGCGAAGATCGCGTCCAGGAGTTCGCGGCGCTGTACCCATTGGCCATGGGCTTTCCACAGCCGCACGAAGGCGTTGCGTTCGCGCGGCATCAGGCCAAGCGAGACGGCCAGCGCGTCGGCGTGATGGATTGAGGCCACGCCCGCAGTGCAGAACGGGCAAAGGACTGGGATTTGTGTTGCGGCCATCACGGGGACGGCCTCGTCGGTTGGTGTGCCATGATCGATCCTTTCGGGTTGACCACGGCGGCGGAGGGTAGAGCGCGGATGAGGGTATGGCGCGATTTGTGGCGGTGGGCAAGAGGTGTGGGAAACGGGGAGAGAACCGAGCGAAGGTATATATATAGACCCCCCCCCTAAATTCTGTTCATATTTCTAGAACACAACTAGAACGAATTCACACTAATGCCTTATTTGAAATACCCTCTTAGGATTTACCTTCTCTCGCTTTTTAATATGTAAATATATATAATATAATAATAATATCAAAAATAAAAAGAAACCGAGTGCTGGTATGCACTCGGTTAAAATCTTGTGTCAAAAATGTGGCGGTTTATTTTTCAAGAACCGAGTGCTGGTAACCTGCATGCACTCGGATTGCACTCGGATTGCATCCTATTCAACTGCCAGATTTCCGGCATATCGATAGGTGATCAAAGGATGGCCACCCCGCTCTTGCGGCTTCTTGGTCATGATGATTTGACCTGCATCAATCAAATCCTTGATGATGTCTTCAATCTCGCGGTACTTCAAACGACCAGATAGGGAATTTGCGAGATTACGCCGGCTCATCTCCCCGCCGTGGCGCGCGATGAGGCCCCGGATCATCTTCCAGTTCCGTTGTGCCTCGTTGTCGCTGATATAGTCGCGGGCATCGCGTTCCATGCGCCGGCTTGACCACATCGAGACGTCGCGGCCCCATTCCATGTCCTTGACGCCGATGATCTGGACCTGTTGCCCGGCCGCGCGGATGACGGCGAGCCGTTGCGCCATTTCGGCAGTACGGGCGTAGAAGTTGCGGCGGGTTTCATCGCCGTCGATCAGCTTCTCGATGTCATCTTTCAGCTTCTCATAGCAGGCTTCAGCCCCGTAGCCCCATTTGAACTGCCTCAGGAAGCCCATATCCTCGCCTATAGGGCGGCGGAGCGCGTCGGGCGGGAGTTGGTTCATTTCGGTGCGAAGGCCAGCCAGCGCGAGCCTGATGGCATCTGGGACGACCTTGGGACTACCGGACGCCACCCGCTTGTGCTTGCCCTCCCGGCCCGCACTCAGGATCAGCCAGCGGTTGAGAAATCCATTGGTGATTTCATTGCTGCCGATGCCGTCGAAAAACTCTTTCGGGTTGGATGCGCCCAGGATCGAGATTGCCGGGCTGGTGATGATGGTAGATGGCAGGTTCGCCCAGGCCTGGGTCACATATGTCTCGAACGACAGGCCCCAGATTTCACGCAGTACTTGCGGCACCGCGGCGGCATGGCTTTGGGCTTTCTGGTCGCAGATCTTCTTGAGCTTGGCGCCGACCTCATCCATGACGCAGAGCGCCAGGGGTTGCCGCTTGAGGGTATGCACCACGGCTGACATCGAGGCGAATTCCGATGGCCCGATCAGCGCGTCATTGTTGGATGACGCCAGCAGCCGGTTTGCGGCGACCAGCGGCGCCGATTTATTGGCCCCGGATGGTGCCAGCACCGCGACGTAGAGATGTGTTCCGGTTTCCGATGGCCCCGCCACGGCCCGGCCTATGACGGTGCCGACAACCGTGATCGCCGCGGCCATCGCCATGACGCGAGACGGCTTTTGCGCGGTATCGCTGATCCATGATGTGATGTCGCCCACCAGCCCGGGGACTTCGGTCAGGGCGTCGGGGAAAAACTCATCATCCTGCACGATGACAGCCGGCGCCTCGACAATTTCCCCGGTTTCAGGATCATGCGGGACAAGTTCGGGCGGCTCATCGATCATCCGTAGCCTGGTGCCGAGCCACCGCACGGCGTCATCCAGATCGAACCCCATGCACGCCATGACCAGATCGAGCGCGGTGTAACTCTCGCCTGTTCCGAAGTCCTTGGCGCCGTTGTGCCGCATGATGGACAGGTTGCGGCCACGCAGCGCGATCGGCCGTCCGGTGGCGCTTGGCCGCCAGTGCGCGACCCCCTTGTAACCAGCCGTCGTCTGTTCAAGCTTGGGAATGCCGAGTTCCGGCACCCACATTTCGAGATTGGCATAGGCCATGTTGTTGATCCGCCGCCACAGCGACTGCTCACCATCCGGCAACTGGATCAACTGGCCACGCGGCGCCGCAATGGGCTTGACCAGCAGGGTTTCGAGCGTGTCACGGAACCGGTTGAGAGCATCGGCATCGAGAAACGGCAGCGCCGAGACATGCACATCGGCCAGGCTTCGCCGCGTCGTGTAGGCATAGGCTTGCCCGGTATCGGGATGGATCGACGGCGGGACGACGGTTTGCCGCGTATCGGTCAGGAGTTCGAACAGCGGCGTCCGATAGCCCTTGGTGCCTTGCGCCACCCGGTAGAACGAGGAATAGCCGCGCTTGCCCTTCTTGGCGACCGGCGACGGCGGAACGGCACGGCTCAGGACATCGAGCGCGTCGGGATCGTCGGTATCGAAATCGAAGACGGCGAGGATCGATTCATCACCCGCGGGCGTGCCGGTGACCACGCCGATATTGGCGTCCGGCCACGTTTTCCAGTGCGCGCGTTGGAGCGCCGGCGGAGGATCGGCGCGAAACCGCTCCCACCGTTCCATCGGGAACCAGCGGAATGACCGGTATTCCGATGGCGCCTTGGTGTTAGGTCCGATTGGGATGACATGATAGCCATTGGCTTCCAGCGCGTCACAACCCGCCGCAAACGGTGAAACAGTCTTCAGCGCTGTCATGGCCATGCTCAGCCCGGAACGGCTTCGCTGACCTTGGTGTTGACCACGGCCACGCGGACGTGATTGGAATAGGCGAGCAGCGTCTTACGGAGCGCCTGCCGGTAATCGGGCGAAGCCGCGATTTCAGCCACGATGGTCTTGTAGTTTTCGCCGTTCATCGCTTCGAGGTTGCGGATGCCGTTGCCCCACAGCACGGTAAACATGGCGGACATCACGTCTTCGACGGTCAGCGACGATGCCTTGTCGATGGCGACGGCTTCGATCTGTTCGACAGTCTGTGTATTCATGG
>ERZ869921.1298-NODE-1298-length-10829-cov-5.702896_pt1 | contig 10829 bp, 29 predicted proteins | sample MGYA00579310_ERZ869921 | MGnify/ENA primary metagenome ERZ869921 (study PRJEB32216, sample SAMN09231816) | wastewater metagenome | place: USA: Maryland | collected 2016-06-21 | study: EMG produced TPA metagenomics assembly of the PRJNA472060 data set (Reclaimed...
AGCCGGCACGTCAAGACGGTCGAAGGCGTGAACTTCGTGCAGCGGCAGATTGCGGACGCCATGTTCGGCATGGCGGATGCCGCAAAAAACGCGGGGAAGGCCCGCAAGTAGCGGAACGCTTTGAGCGCATCGAGCGCGTCCTCGCAGAGTACATCCTGCAGGACGCGCAGGCGATCCGGTGGCGTCCGATGCTGTGGGCGTGCCGGTTCTGGCGACGTCGAGCACTGCAACGCGGAGACAAAGGCACATGATCAGCGCACCGCTCTGGCTGGCTGGCAACTGGCGCGCGATTGCCATGCTCGGCGTCGTCGCCGCTCTCGGTGGCGGGCTTCTCTGGTATCGGGGCGAAGCGGCGCAGGCCGAGCTTGACCTCGCGGAATTTCGCCATGCGTACGACACGCTATCTCGGTCCGTGGGGACGCAGAACGAAGCGGTTCTGGCCATGGAACGGAAGGCCGAGGAAACGCTACGGAAAGCAGCCAAGCTGCGCGCCGAGGCTCAACCGAAGGTTGACGCCGCACAAAAGTCCGCCGACTCGCTGGCGGGCGCTATGCGCGGTCTGCGGCCGGCTGAATGTCCGACGGCGGGAGCGGTGGCGGTGGTGCGGAAGGATTTGGAGACCTTACGATGATCCGTATCGTATGGATTCTCGTATGCTGCGCTGGCTGCTCAACCGTCCCAACGGCGCCGAAGGAAGTGCGCGTTCCCGTTCCCGTGAAATGCATCGACCAAGTCCCGCAGCGGCCTTCCATGCTCTCGGACGGCGAACTGCTGGCCATGGACGACTACGGGCTGGTCATCGCTTTGGCGCGCGATCGGCGGATTCGGCAGGGGTATGAGATCGAACTTGAGACGCTGGTGCAAGGATGCTCGGCTGGATCCTAGCCGCCTACCTGCTCGGCCTGCTGGTCGGCGGGGCGACGGTCGCGTATCTGTCGGTCAAGTGGATGACGCGGACGTGGGAGACGCTGGAACGGATGGATGAGGAGTTGTGGAGGGCGAGCAGGAAACGCTAGCTGCGTGGCGGCTTGGCCTCGGTAGACACAGCCGCGCGGATGGCTTCCAGTCGCAACGTCGTGAACCCGTGGCACAGATCGACCGCACCGGCGTTGTTGAGCGGGACGCCAAGCATAGACAGAATTTCCGCCGCAGAGATTGCAGACTGCTCCGCGCTCGGTCCGTACTGAAGCGCCCACATCGCCCCCATCCTCGCCGCCTCCTGCAACATTTCCTCGCGCCCGCCGTCAGTGGCTAGGAGGGTGACTATCTGCTCGTCGGTTAGGATGTCGGTCATCGGGCGGGATCCGGGGGTTGGGGCAGGGGCATCCAGTGGGTTGGAGGCGGCTTCACCTCAAATCCTTCGCCGGACCATTCCCACCGATCAACGTACTCTTCTCGGTCGTCATCTTCCTCAGTTCCAAGAACTCGTCCAGACGCATCACGGCACCATGCCATCCAATAGCCGATGCCAATTTCGCCATTGTAGAGCAGCGCGTATCCCTCTTTTGGCGCCGTCGAAATAGGTTGCCACGTGTCCGTAACCATCCATCCCTCTCCTACGTGTATAGAGTTTGCCGAATTCCGTACATATTCGGCTAACGTGTTAAGAAATAGCAGGCCGCGTGATACCGTCGCATAGGTCGGCGGCCTCCCTCGCCGTCAGCCGCTCGCTCATGGCAGCCAGTATCTTGCGTCTAGCACTGATTTCCCCTCGTCTGTCAGTTTGGCTCGCCCTCTGCCGTCCTCATGCGATTTCACGATCACGAGTTCAGGCGGCAATTTGGCCATGACGGTCATGACTATCTTGCTCACTGGCGTCCACCCGTCCGGCTTTGAATCTTGGCGAACAAGCGTGAGCAAGTGCAATTCCCCATGCGTTAGCTTTCGAGTCGGCTTGCTCACCCCTCGCCCCCTTCCCCGAGACGAGCGAGCAGGGCGTCGATTTTTGCATTGTGCTCATCGGCCCCGCAGTCGCATTCCGGGCCGCGACGATCATCTGCGCATCCGTCCTCTGCTTTCGGGCAGGAATACCAAGAATCTTCGCAATACGTATGCGATCGTCTACCGTACTCCCGCAAAACCGCGGCGAGCTCGTCTCGCTGGCGTTCGAGGCGGCGGACCTTCTCACTCATTGCCACGACCGATGCGTCTTGCGCGTTGCAAGACTCTTGCAGTCTCGCAAAATCGGCGATCGTTGCCAGCAACGGGGCTACAGAGCGCGGATCTTTGTGGCTAGTGGCCATGTTCGTCTCCGGCGTCTCGCTCACGATTTCGCCTCCTGCGCGGCTTCGGCATCGATCGCATTCGCACAGTCGTCGCGGGTATGGCAAACGTAGTCCCCGGTTTCATCGACGGCGAAGCAGACATTACGCGCCCGCTCCCACGTATCCTGCGCGACGAGTCGGGCGAATTCGGCTATTGCATCGCCTGACAGTTCGTTGGCATCGCCGATCGCAGATGCTTGACGAGCCCACTTCTCGATCTGCTCCGGGGTCATGACTTCGATTCCCACTTTCCACACCGTAGACATTGACGAGACTGACCGCCCGTGTATTTAGTGTGTTCCCAGGGCTTCCAGTCGTGCCGAGCGATGGCGCACCATAGTCGTTGCAAGCTCAGTGTGCGGACGTTGTGGCGCGTCCATATCAGCATTCGCGGCACAGGTTGCACGCCGATCACGTGGCTTTCGCGCCTGAAAACAACTTCGATCCTCATGACTTCTCCTCGCGGGACAGGGCGGCGTCGTTGCCAGGTGGCAGTGGGGGCGGCATCCAATGTGTTGGCCGAGGCGTAACGATTTCATCGATCTCGTCCAAATATAGCGTACCGCCGTCACCGTCCTCTGACGGGTAACAAAATCCAACGCCTATATGGTAGCCGTTGTAGAAAAGCACATACTTTGGGTATTCTCCCCGGCACGATTCCGGGCAAGTCTCAATCGGTTGCCATCTCGACGCCTCCGCCTTCTCGACCCGAGCGGCCAGCGCATCGCGTTCGGCCAGCGCGGCGGCGAGGTCGGATTCGGCTTTTCTCGCGCGGTGTTCAAGGCCGTCGAGAGAGTCGAATTGCCGTTGAACCTTGCGCCACACGTCGAGGTAGTCCCCGTAGGTAACGAATCCGCCTCCATCGTTGGCAGATACGGCGCCAGTCCATCGCTGTACTTCCGGTTTTGCGTTTGCTTTCTCAAACGGCGTCTTGCTCTCGCTCATCATCATTCCTTATCGGGTGAGGCGGCCTAAACCTTGTGTGTGCCCTCGACCCCGCGTTGCATGCGCGCGAGCGTGCGATGGTGCAGCCAGTGTGCCGCCTCCTCCAACTTGGTCAGCGCAAGCGCGTTTTCTCGGCAAGCGTATGGCCCCTTCTGAAAGGATTGCAGCCGGTCGATCACGATTGCGATAAGCGCCTCGTGCGTGAGGCCGTTTACCCCCGCCTCGTTGATCGGCCCGTCTTGAAAGCAGATGGCTGTCGGCACGTGAAAACTCGGGTCTTTGCTGTCGATCATGTATTGATGGTTTGCGCCGCCGCTCCCTGGCTCGTCGGTCACGGTGATGTCTAGTAGATCGTTCGCCGGGTTGACTTTGTGACTCTGAATCGTTCTTGCCATTGCAGTAACTCCTTGCTGTTGTAGTCGGGTGAGGCGGCGCCGCGCCACACGGACGCCCCGTGTCGCCATGACCGGGGCTCGCCGCCTCGTGAACTATGCCGGTTGCTTCTGCTTCGCCAGCCAACCGGAGATGCCTTTGACGACGGCCTTAAACTCTTCGCGCTTACCGAATCGCTCGACGAATGTTTCGAGCATCTGCATGCCGTCCATGAGTTCGGCTTGCTGTCGGCGCTCTTCGCGTTCCTGTGCTTCCTTGGCTTCACGTTCGGCGCGGGCTTTCGCTTCGGCTTCCTCACGTGCCTTACGCTCTCGTGCTTCGACTTCGCGGCGCTCGGCCTCGATGCGATCACGTTCAGCCTTCAGGCGCGCATCCTCTTCTGCTTGGCGCTTGCGTGCCTCAGCTTGCTCGGCGTCGATCGCCGCTCGGGCTGCGCGTTCCTGTGCTTCTATACGCTCACGGGCTGCACGCTCTTCGGCTTCGATCTTGGCGCGGGCCTCGGCGTCTGCTTTGGCTTGCGCCGCGACTCGTGCGCGTTCCTGTGCCTCACGCTGCTCCTGCTCTGCACGCAGGCGGGCTAGTTCCTCACGCTCGGCGATGAGGCGGGCTTGCTCGGCTTCCTGTGCGACGGCAGCGGCATGCATCTCGCGCATTTTGGCGAGAGCGTTATGCTGTGCGATCAGTGCTTGCGGTTTGAACTCGGCGAATGAGTCGTCTATTTCTTCGACTTCGGCGAGCATGATTGCTTCGGCGAGAGCGGCGGCAGGCAGGCCCGCAAGAACTCCGGGCTCGGCGCTAATCGCAGCGATGCGCAACTGAATGCCTTCGATGCGCTCGCGTTCGATCCGTTCCTTCTCGGCTTTCTCGCGTTCCTTGCGCTGCTCTTCCGTCTTGATGAGCGCGTCAATCGGATCTTCCAGGGCGACAAGTTCGGCGGTGATGCGCTTGGCCTCCGCATCGATCATGCGGCAACGCTCCAAGGCAGGGGCTTTAATCTCGACGCGCTTGGCTTCCAGCGCAACGCGGTATCCCTTGATTTCGGACCGGCCTTTGCGGGCTAGGTCCATGCCTTTGGTCGTCGTCACATCAAACACGACTTTGCCATAACGCTGGCGAAGGTCGGCTAGGGCTGCTTCTGTCGGGCTGTACTCTGCGATTTCGGTAGTCATCTGATGATCCTATTAGTCGTCTAAAACGGGATGTCGTCGTCCATGTCCTGAACGTTACCCGGCAGCGGAGCCTTCGATTGCTGCCTCGTCTGCGTCCGCGGCTGCTCTTGCCGCGCTTCCTTCGGCTTGGCCGCGATGCTCATGAACTTGCCCCTGGCGCCTTCCTTGATCCAGGCCGACAGCCAATACTCTTGGCCGTCTATCAGGATGTCGCCACGGTAGTCAGGGTGATTCGGTTGTTCCTTGCGGTCGTTCTTAAACAGACTTCCCGACCCTTCGCGCTTTTCGTATGCCATCATCGCCTCGCTGGTTATGCTGCCTTAGCCTTCGCGCGTTCTTCGCGCATCTTCTTGATCGCGCCTCGTTGCTTGCTGTACGGCCCGAGCATCGACCAGACCGCCAAGAATTCGTCGTTGTCGATCTTCCCGGCGTCCTTGTTTTCCACGTATAGATACTGGTAGGCGTCGTCCAGTGCTCCCGACTCGAATAGCTCTATCGTGGCTTCACCGATACGTCTTGCGACCTCTGCGCGGTCAGGAGCAAGGCCGTCGAATGCCCCGGTAGTGGGGGTGATGGGCGCTGGAACGATGGACGGCTTAGGCTTGCCTACGCTCGCGTTCCCGTCGTCGTCATCGTCGCCCACGACACCCGCAAACGCCATGAGGGAGAATCGCCGAGCGTAGGTGATCGCACTCCCGACCCCATGTGCATTCGATTTATCGACCGTGATTAGCAGGCACTCCGAGAGGAACTGACCGGACGAGTGCATCAGCATGGTTTCGCAACCTGCCTTGCCATCAGCGGTCACGGGCATTTGAACCACGGACAATCCATGCTCAGAAAGGACCGGGATAACGGTATCCCTCACGCTTGCTAGGCTCGCGTATTTCGACTTGAAGTGCGGGTTGTTGCTGTCGAATGCCGGGTTGCGTAGTTGCGATTGTGCCTTGGCTAACGCGCTTGCAATCTCGTTGATTTGTTCGCTCTTGTTCATGCTCCATAGCCCTCAAATAGTCGTCGTGATTCATTGCATGGTTCCTCCACACTAGCCAACTCCACCCGCGCCTGTTCCGCCGCCTCCGACCCATACCGCATCGCAAGCTCGTTGCGCACTGCCTGCTCGTTCCTGGCCACAGTGTTGCCCCTGACGAGGCTGTGACGCACGGGGACGGCGTAGGTGAAACGGAATTTGGGGGCGGGGGCTGTCACAACAGCGATCCTTGATCCGGGTTAGGCGGCAGCGGCACCGGGTCACCCTTCGGCACGAACTGCGTGCACTTCGGCTGCCCATCCTCGCCGTATATCCACTCCGGTATCGAGTCATTGCAATACGATCGCCCGATGATTTCGCATAGCAACGACGGGTCTTTGTCTGTTTCATCCATCGTTGCTTGGCCGTTCATCAGCTTGTCTCGCGCGCATTCCTCGCACCACATGCCGATGAAGTATTCGCCCTCGCTGCCGTTGCAAGGCATGTAGGATTTACCGGGCTCGTGGGGAGCGAATTTCACTCGCGGCAGTTTTCCTTGAATGATGCTCACAACCGCACCGCCTTCCGTTCCATCGTCGGCGTCGACTTGCATTCGAGGTTGTCGACTACGGGGCCCCATATGCCCGCGGTGCTGCATATCCACACGAGGCCGATGGCTGCAAACCATCCGATAACGCGGTCGATGGTCATGGCATCTTCCTCCCGATTTCGGCTGCTGCTCGGACGATGGCCAGGCGTGTGGCGGCGTGTATGTCGCCTTTGTAGAATTCCTCGCAGACCCCGTACATCGCCGATCCGTTCTTCCATGCCCAGCAGCGGTTGCTTGTTCTATCTACCGATATGCCCGCCGTGCCAGCCAGCCGCAGCGCATCGCCGTCGTCACGCAATGGATTCCACTTCACAACGTCATCCGGTCCAATGTCGAAATAATGGCATTCGGTAGAGTCGTCGCCGCAGTACCCGTACCACTCAATCCCCGCAGCCTTAGCCGCCATCTCCAGCAACTCTCGATCGCTCATAGCGCCCTCGTAACGTAATCCACCAGCACATACACGCCGAGCAGGGCGCCGATGGCGTATGCGGTCCAGAAGCGCCCGGCTGGCGTGAGTCGACGCGGCTGGCTCAGTGCGCGCATTTGGCGGATCGTTTGGTTCATCGCGTCACCATATGGCAGCGACCGCAGTACGCTACCCCATCCACGTCATAAGGCGAATCGTCGGCCTCGGTGTGCAGATACCCGGTGGCGGCACAGTGCGGCGCTTTTTGGCAGTTAACGCCGTGCGTTATCGCGTCTTTCGGCAGCGCAGCCTGCGGTTTAGTCGTCGCACCCTGCCAAGACAGTTCGCGCCGTAACTCGCGCTCGACCTTGCACAGCCCGTCAAATAGCGCCATCGTGCTCACGGTGTCGTCCGATACCGGGTCATAGCCCAGGTCGCAACGTAGGCGCTGGATCGTCGCTAGTAGGTCGGCGTTGGATTGCTCGTAGTGGGTCATGATTCACCTCGGGCACGGGCTAGGGCGTCTGCAAGCATGCGAACAAGCTCGGATGTCGCATTCGACGGCGGCAGTTCAATGACGCAGTTCCATGCTGCCTCGCAGGCATCGAGCAAAGTAGGAGCCGCGGCGATTAGGCGGGCGTTATACCTGCCTTCGTCTTTGCGCGTGTTGGTGGATACCTCGCAGATGCGCAAGTCTTCACGCCTCGCCGCGCCGCCATGCAAACGAATGACGAGGTTCGTATCAGCCCAATGAATCCACGGTCCCGGCGTCCACTTGTTCGCGCTCATTCCTCATCCCCCTGCGCAATGTCGTGAGCAACATGCAGCGTGTGCGCTAAGTCGAACTCCACAGACGGGATGCGCGCACCTTCGAGCTTGTGCAGCATGGCCTCGATGATCAGCGAGTACCCGGCGAGGTCGGCGGGCATGGACAGGATGTCGGCGGCTAGGGCGGCGTGGTGGGTGAGGTCGCGTGCGGTCATGGCTATTTCGCCAATTCGACTTTGAGGCGGATGCTCTTAGCGGCTTCCACCATAGAAGCCTGCGCCGCGGCCATCAGTCCGCCATTTACTTTAGCGTCCATGTCGCGCAAGCATTGCTTCATCGCGTTTTGCATGTACGTCGCAAGCATTCGATTAATGCACCACGTCATGCGGTTCGTTTCCTTGCTCCAGTTGTACCCGGCCTTCTCCTTCGTCTCGCCGGAAAAGTTAACGTCCTCGTTCATGTAGTGTTCAGCGCGACTAACGAGGTATTCGGTAAACGTGAACGAGCGGCCTTTTTTCTCACCCCAGGAGGTTGTCTCCTGAAGTACAAAGCCTTCGATAATCGCGTCGACTTTCGGCAGCACATGCTTATCGGCGATCTCCGTTACCTTCGCGTCGATGCGCTGCTTAATAAGTTTGTCGAGTTCCTTTTTAAAATCGGATTCGCCAAACCATGAGCGTCCGTCTTCATCGCCTGTTTCACGAGACAGCAGTTGCTCGCAAATCTGGTCGATGACGCGCTGCTGTAGTTCTTCCTTTGTGAATCCAAGTGCGGCTAGATCTAGGCTCATGCTGTTTCCCCTTCGTCGTGGCGATGTCGATGGGGAGAGTATCGGCGCGTCATGGCCGGTTGTCAAGTAGGCTTTACGAAAATAATTAAGAAAACTTTATTAAGGGTAGTTGACAAGTGCGCCGCGCGGTGTTTTACTCGCAGCATGAAAGTACAAGACCTAATCAAATATTTCGGATCGACCACGGCTATAACGGCTGCGCTCGGCGTAAGTAGAGCCGCCGTCTCTCAGTGGCGAAAAGTCGGCATTCCCGCACTGCGGCAATACCAGATCGAGGCGCTTACGAAGGGCAAGCTGCGCGCCAAGCCAGTGAAAAAGAAGCCGAAATGACCAACCCCGATCCGCGCCCGTCGCAGAGACGCCCACACGGAACCCTCCTCCATCCGTGGCGCGGATCGGTCCCTTTCCAACCCCGCCGGACCAGAAGAAGCCGGCGGGGATTTTTATTCACAACGACGAAGGAATGAACGTGGACGAAAAAGAACGACAAACGGCAGCGCCAATGAGCAATCAAGCGCGCGGAATAATCGGCGCCGCACAGGGTTATTCGGAAGCATGCCGCATGAGCGCGCGCGAGGCGATCAAAGAAGAAGTGAGGCGATTGCGGAGCAAAGCCGGGGCGCTGGAAGCGTTGGCACGTCAGATCCCGGATGGATTCCCGACCGACGCCGACGCTGCCTTGTGGCAACTTTTCAACGACGCGCGGAGATAGGACATGGCGATCATTAAGCCGACGATCGGACGTGTTGTTTGGTACTGGCCGAGTCACTTGGCTCATACGTCGCAGCCGTACGCCGCTCTTATTGCGCACGTACACAACGACACCGACATCAATGTCGGGTACTTCGACCATCTTGGCGTGGCTGGTAGCGAACAGCACGTAGCACTTTTGCACGACGACGACAGCTACGGCAATCCTGGCGATGTTGTTTTTTCTCCATTCACCGGGATCGGCTCTGAGGGCTTTGTCTCGGTCAAGATGGGGCGGCGCTTCGTGGGCAGCGAATTGAAACCGAGCTACTACGAGCAGGCTTGCCGGAACCTCGGGCAAGCGAAAGCCGAGCAAAGCTGGCTATTTGCGTGATCCGGCAACTTTTGCCGATTTCGGCAATGCCGGAATTTTTTTTACCGATCGGTTGGGGCACGATTTTCGCACCCCTGCCAAATCCGTTCCCGTGGCAGAATGGTAACCCTTGCAGGAGTCGGTAAGAATGGCGATTGAGCAGGAACGCAAGCCTGGGGAGGGGGCGAGTGAGAACAGAGCACATCGGCGATGAAGAAAACTTGAAGCCGTGCCCCGCATGCCCTGACGGCAGTGTGTGGACCGCACAGGGACCGTCCGGCGCTACCTGCCCTGTATGCAAGGGATACGCGGTCGTGACGTTCAGCGGCGAGCCGTGCGCAGAGGCGCAGCGTAAGCAGCCTGAATACGTCGAGGACTATCGGTATGAGCGGTGAGCCGATGCACATCATTAGTTTAGGCGCGGGCGTCCAGTCATCGACGATGGCGCTCATGGCGGCGGCTGGAGAGATTACGCCGATGCCGACTGCGGCGATTTTCGCGGATACCGCAGCGGAGCCACGCAAGGTCTACGAATGGCTGGGTTGGCTAGAAACACAGTTGCCGTTTCCGGTTCATCGCGTGATGAAGGACGAAGGCGGGTTGCGCAAGAACATCTTGTCGTCAATCGATGGAGGAAGGTTCGCCGGTCCTCCGTTCTTCACGCAAGCATTGACCGGGAAATCAGAAGGCAAGTTGCGTCGTTACTGCACATCTGAGTTCAAGGTCGGCCCGATCATTCAACAGACCCGCCGCATGATTGGCGTTGGCAAGGGTGAACGCGCGCCCAATCAAATCATGGCTATCGCGTGGATTGGCATTAGCACCGACGAGGCCAGCCGCATGAAGCCGTCTCAGGATCACTACATCGAACACCGCTGGCCGCTCATAGAACTTGGCATGAGCCGGAACGATTGCCTGCAATGGATGCGCGATCACGGCTATCCGCAGCCGCCTAAGTCCGCATGTACATTTTGCCCGTATCACTCCGACGTAATGTGGCGAGAGATGAAAGCCAACGATCCCGAGTCATGGGCCGACGCCGTGGACATCGACAAGCGCATCCGCAACGGTGTTCGCGGCACCACGCAGAAGCTCTACCTGCACCGCTCCATGAGGCCGCTCGATCAGGTCGACTTCCGCACTGCTGAGGACGCCGGGCAGCTATCGATGTTCAACGATGAATGCGAAGGCATGTGCGGCGTATGAATCCCCGCTCCACCCGCGCCAAATGCCCCTGCGGCAGTGGCCTAACCGGTCTGCGCAATCTAACCGAATCCTGCGTTGGCTACGTCAGTTGCCGCAAGTGCCAGATCATTCCTGCGCCGAAGGAGTACCAGCGCAGTTACGACCAGCAGGCCAAGCGCAATAGCGCGGCTCGGCGGCGGCTGGAGGAAATGAGGGATTGTGAGCAATGACATGCGAGTCCTCGACCTATTCTCAGGCATTGG
>ERZ869921.1300-NODE-1300-length-10821-cov-5.611462_pt1 | contig 10821 bp, 15 predicted proteins | sample MGYA00579310_ERZ869921 | MGnify/ENA primary metagenome ERZ869921 (study PRJEB32216, sample SAMN09231816) | wastewater metagenome | place: USA: Maryland | collected 2016-06-21 | study: EMG produced TPA metagenomics assembly of the PRJNA472060 data set (Reclaimed...
TGAATGCCGCTCTTTCGCCTTCCCCGTTGTCCTCTAACCAGTCGGCAAACACCAGCCTCGCAACGTCGTCGTCCGGCCGCTCGCAAATCTGCCGCAGGAACGCCCGCCGCTCGCTCTCGGTGTTACTCATACTCGGAACCTCTCGCACCACGCCCGTAAATCCGTCTGTGCCAGTCGGTAGCACTCGCAGCACTGCACGCCCTTAATCAGCCCCACCTTCGGAACCGCCGCCGCGAACTCGCTCGCGTACTCGGCCAGCGTCCCGCACCGCCGGCACTCCCGCGGCGGACCGCCCAACGCCTGTGGCACCGGGATGCCGTCCGCGTCGCGCAGGATGCCGTGAGGGTCGATGTAATCGCCCTCATTGGGGTCGAGGGCGTGGTAGTCGGGCACGGGGCGATTCCGTGAGGGGAGGGAGAATCACTCGACAACGATCACTTCCCGCGGACAGTCCGCCGGGTCGTATTTCTTTTGCCCGTCCTTGTACACCGTCACCGTGAGGGTGGACGAATCCCCGATCACGTACCACTCGCCGCGGGCGAACTTGGCGACGAGCAGCGGCCGGGCGACGGCTTCCACTTCCTCACGGAGATACTTGCCGGGGAGTTCCACGAGTGCGGCCCGCATCTCCGAGACGACGCCGCGGACGAAGTAACTGCCGTCGGGGCGCTCGTGGACTTGGATTTCCATACGCTCACTCACTATGGTGTACGTCGCCGGTGTCGCACAACTCGTCATCCGTGAGGGGTAACACAGGGTCCGCGTCCGGTGCCTTCTCGCGGGCCTTCCAGTCCGCCAGAATCCGCACGGCTTCCTCGTTGATCGCGTCCGCGGGGCGGGTGGCCTTCGAGCGTTCGAGGATACCACGCTCCCAGGTTTTCTGAATTCCCATCGGGTACGCGCCCTTCGGGTAGACGCGCGGGCGCCCAACAAAGCGATGCTTGACGTGAGCAGACCAACTGCTCCAGGCACAATACTGCGGCACCCCCAAGTAGTAGAGGTTCCGCGAGAACACCACGTCTTCCGTCCCGATCAGCCCCGTCTCCGCGTCCCCGTTGTACTCGTATGTGAAGTACGGCGGCTTCAGCACATGGCACACGCGGGTATCAATGAGCATCAACCCCGTCGGCAGGGCCGCGACCATCTCGTAGCCCGTCTTCAACGCCGCCTCTTCGCGCGAGAACGGCTCCAGTCGAATGCCCTCTGTGGGCGCGTTCGGGCTTTCCTGCTCGTACTCCACGAACCTGTGGACGAGTACCCGCTCCGAGGGCGGGCCGGCACAGTACGGCGCCGCGATCACGCACGGGCCGGGATGCTCAAGGGCGTACTCCAAGGCCGCAGGCATAAAGGGGATTTGGTCCGCCATCTTCGGCATGTGCGCGTAGTCGATCCCGCCGTCTTTGGCGTGAACGTCGAAGATCATGTCCGTATCGCACATCAGAACGAAGTGGCACCCGTTGCGGATCGCGGAATCTAAGGCCGCGTTCCGCTGACAGGTGATCGGATACCCGATCGGGCAACTCCAGAAGACATGCTCGACGCGCGGGTGAACGGCGAGGATCGGCGCCAATCGGGCGATCCACTGGCCGATCTCGATGCGTTCCTGACCATCGTAGGAGAACCGCACGATGAGGATGCGAACTTTTTCCGGCAGTTCGGGGAAGGTCATTGAAGGGGATTCGTGAGGGGTGAGGAAGCTACTTACCGATCTGGACCGCCCAACAACTCGGACAGTCCAGAACCATATGGTTCTTGTGCCCGAACACGTCACACACGGCCCCGTGGACGCCGGGGAACGTCGGCCAATCGTGTCCGCAAATGTATGACCCCGGTTTGATTTTCGGGAGCCAAGCCTCGATGTCCGCCAGAACACCCGCCCGGCTGTGGTCCCCGTCGATGAACACCATGTGACAACTGCCGTCCGGCACCAGCTTCGCCGCCTTCACGCTCGGCGCCAGCACGAGCATCACGTCGTCCGCCACGCCCCCCGTGATGAGGGTGGACAGCATCGGCCCCGCGAGGTTGCCACAGGGGAGAGCGGCCATCTGGTCGGCGTGTTCCGGCGACCCGCGCCCCCAATCAACGCCGACCACGGTCAAGTTGTTGCGGGCGGCTTTCGCGCGGTGGGCGAGGTGGCGGAGACTGAACCCGTGGTAGATGCCCACTTCCACGAGCCACGAGTTCGGCGGCGCCGTGTCCACCATGCGGTTCAGCAGCACGGTGTAGTCACAGTAATTGGGGACGTTGCCGTTCACCCACGGCTGCGACTGCACCGACGATGGCACGCTCGCCGGGTGCGGAGCGGTGCCGTTAGCCGAGGGTTCGATCCGTGAGGCAGTGTGAATTGACGACAAGCCTAGCCCTCTTTCGACGTGTTGGCGTTGCGTTCGTCCTTCTGCCGCCGCTGTTCCGCGTTCACCTTTGCCATCAACTCGATCAACTGCGGAACCGTCTCGGCCTCGTAGCGGAGCACGTAGCCGTTCAGCCGCTCCTCGAACGACACGGCACCGATGCCGTACCGCGTCACCACTTCGCTGCCGTTGGCGAACTCGTGTTCGGCCGCGAGTTTGTCGAGTTGGTTCACGCTATCCCTCTTTCACGATGTGGGGTGCGTCGGGGTCGGTGGTGAAAATGCTGAGGAAATCCTTGATAAACTTGTCCTGAATCTTGTTCGCCACGCTCTCCCGGTTGTCCGCTACCGCCCGTTCGTATGTCAGCAACTTGGCCTCACGATCCGCAACGAATGACGGGATCGGTTCGGCCTCTGTGTCCTGATCGAGTTTCCACCGCTGCTCGCCGTGGGCCGTCGCCAGCCGGTTGAGCCGCACCTGCTCGCGGTCGATCTGCTGCGCCGTCAGCCCGTTGAGGATCGCGATACTCGCCGCGTCCGCGGGACTGTCGAAGCAGAACGCCGACATTTCCACGCCCCGGAATTCGGGGATTGCGCACCCCTCCGGCACCTCACGGAAACTCTCGTGGGCGAACTGGAATACGAAGCGGTTCCGCTCGTAGTCGTACCAGCGGCCGGTACAAAGTGCGCCCTCCGGCAAGCCCGCGTCCGTGCGGTGCCACACGCCGGGCCGTGATGGGAAGAATAGTCCCTCTAGGAGTTCGGGCGTGACGTAGAGGTTGACGACGCGGCGGGTCGGCGGGAACATCGGCGTAGCCCTCACTTGGTGATATACCCCGTGTCCGGGTCGATGGCCTTCCGCACCGCGGCGCCGAGTTCGCTCGCGCCCGCGGACGCCGGTCGCTCCACGATACTGAGCGTCGTGCTGTCCGCGAGGTACGTCTGGCACTCCGCGAGCGAATCGCTCTCGAACATCGTCCGGCCGCTCAGGCGGTGAACGACCGCGTACCGCGTGTTCATTTCTTCCCCTTCGCTTCAGGAACCACGCCACCCGTGAGGGCGGGTGAAGGAGTAGCCTTCGCGGGCGACTTCTCCGCAGCAGCAGCGACCACAGGCGGGGCGGGAACGGCCGCAGTCGTCGCCGCGGTGCCCGCCTTCACGTCCGTGAGGGTGACGGAAATAGGCTTCAGGTCGTCGCGAACGTCCAGCACGTCCAAGTTCGCGAACTGCGACACCGTGACCGTTGGCAGACTCAACGCCCCTTGCATCATCGGCACCGTCACCCGCACGAGTTTCCCGTCGAACACGAACCCCGCGTCGCCCGTGAGGGACGCGAGATCGCGGACGCTGGCGTTCAGGTCCGCCTGCGTCGCACTCACGCGCTCGTTCGCGGCCTTGAGAGCGGCCTGCGCGTCGGTGTGGGCGGACACGGCGGACAGGTGCCGCTTGATGGCGGCACGGATCTGGTCGCGGGTCGCTTGCGGGGGCATCAGGAGACTTCCGGGTAGGTGGGTGCGATCGGCCGCATGATGACCGATCCGTGATTGCCCGCGATGAACTCGCCGTTGTAGACGACGCCGGCACCGTCGAGCGGCACGAGGGCCAACGATAAACTGGCGCGGGCGTCGTCCAGTTTGGAACTCGCTTCCCTCAATGCCACATCAGCGGCGTTCGCAGCAGTCTCAGCCGCCGCTTGGTTCGCTCTTGCGGCCTTGTAGGCGTCAATCAGCGTGAACAACTCCGTTTGCGTCACATCGCACCCGTGAGGGAGGAAGAAAGTTGCCGGTTCGCTCAACCCAACAGAGCCGGCGTGTTGTTGGAAACCACCGATCCGTTCCGAACGCCGCACACGTCGGCAACCGTGCTTTCTTGGCAGCGATCATCACAGAACGGCGCGTTGACTCCGAGTAAACGAAAACCGCCCGCGTACTCTCTCGTGTTACGAGTAGAGTATACGCGGGCGTCGGGTGACTGTAAAGCCGGAGTTGCGTTAGCTGGCCGCTCCGCTATTCGACCAGCCGCCGTTGTTGTCCGGGTTGGTGGACCGCTGGCCGAAGACGCTCACGCCGAGCAGCATGCTCGTGAACGTCCCCGCGGCCGTGCCCACCGCCCGCACGTACCGCTGCGGCACCTGGAACGAGATGATCTGGAGGGCGCCGCCGGTCGTCAGCCCGCTCGTCGTCACCTGCGTGAACGTCGCGCCGGGGATGTCGTTGAACCCGGTGTTCGTCGCGGTGGACGCCTGCATCTTGATGTCGAAGGTGCCCTGGGTGCCGGAGACGGCGCCCACCTGAAGCACGGCCGAAGCCATGTTCGCGACCATCTGCTGGAGGTCCACGTAGGTGCCGGTCACGGTCGTGGTCTGGGCGATCGGCACGAGAGTGGTGCCGCCGACGTAATTCGACCCGATGTCTAGGAAAAGTGAGGCCACGGTTTGAATCTCCTGAACTGAGGTTGCTAGTCGGAATCTTTGTGACTACGATACATTCCTCAACAACTCGATGAGGAATCAGTTATGCGAAGTCTTCAAACCGACGACGAAATCAAAAACAGTGTGTACGGGATGCTTACGGTTATCTGGCGAGCGGGCCGCGACAAGCACGGCGTTACTACTTGGCTCTGCTGGTGCGAGTGTGGCCACACCTGCACTTCGCCACTCTTCCCGCTCCGCAACGGCCGCACGCAAAGTTGCGGGTGCGTTCGCCGGGAACTCATCGGGAACCGGACGCGCAAACACGGCAAGACCAGCACTCGCGAGTATCACATCTGGTGCGGCATGAAAGCCCGCTGCGGTAATCCCAAGAATCGCGTGTACCCTAACTACGGTGGTCGCGGGATTACCGTGTGCGACCGCTGGTTAAACTCGTTTGACAATTTCATCGCCGATGTCGGCTACGCTCCGAGCGAAGACTACTCCATCGACCGCATCGACACGAACGGCAACTACGAGCCGGGCAATGTGCGGTGGGCGACCGATCAAGAGCAGGCCAACAACACCCGAACCGTCACCATGCTGACCGCGTTCGGGAAAACCCAATCAACAACTCAGTGGGCACGCGAAACCGGTATCGACCGCCGCCTCATCTGTCAGCGGATCGCACTCGGTTGGACACACGAACGAGCCGTTTCCGAGAAGGTTCGTGGTCGCATCGTCACGCCGAAAGTTGACCCGAACGCACCGTTCACGCATCCGGGTCAACCACACCCCTGCTGGATATTCTAACTACACTTAGCCCATGATGAGCGAAGTGTACTGAATGAAAGCTCCGGGGAATCGAGGCACCGAGTCAGCGTGGAGCAGGGCGCGGACGAGCGTCTGGTCGTAGGCCACGCTGGTGTCGCCCATGTTGCTCGTCAGGAACTCGATGGCTCCGTACATGCCGAGGAGCATCTCGTTCCAGTTCCCGCCCCAGATTTGCGTGAGGCCGGACCCGCCGGACTTCGTGAGGTTGTTCGGCAACTGCGAGGAGCGGACCACCTCGTAGTCGCACCACTTGCTCTTGATCGGGTCGGCCAGCAGGCGGGTGAGCGCCTGCACGAACAGGCCGGCTTGGTCGCCCGTGGTCACGGCGTCGGCCCGGAAGGACGCGATCGCGGACCACATGCGGGGGCGCATGATCCACTTGAACGAATTCAGGTCGAAGTTGCGGTCTTCGATATAGCCCGCCATCCGGTAGCCGTCCTGCGGTTGCAGGGTGTTGCCGTTGGCGCCGATGCCGTCCGGGGCCGGGGTCGTGGTGCCCGCGTAGTCGATGACCTCGTTGCTGCCGGTGTACGACGCCAGCCCGCGGGGTTGGTTGCCGCTGCCGGAACCGTACAGCACCGCGTAGTCGTAGCCCAAGGCCAGCGTCTTCGCCATGTCCTCGCGGAGCATCGCGTCCGTCGAACCGCTGGCGTACTTGAACAGTTCGTTGGGAACCTTGATCAAAACCGCCAACTTTTTGGCCTGCATGTCCACGCTGCCGGTCGTCGGGTTCGACTCGGTGATCTGCGTGTTTTCCCCGATCCAGTAGCCCGTCGAGGGACCGGTGATCCGGGGCGCGACCCACTTGCCCTGCGGCGGCAGCGGCACCATCCGCCCGCCGGCGCGGTCCACGGCCGACTGGTTGCGCATCAGCGGGATGATTTCGCCCTGCACCGGCGGCGCCACCAGCGAACCGCCGATGGTTTCCGTCAGGTACGACATCGCCGTCTTCTGGTGCTGCGGGTCATACGCCTTGTTGATCCGGTTGCGAATCCAACTCATCTCGTCGGGGTCCGCGTCCGCGACGCCCGCGCTGGACGATTCCAGAATCTCCGCGGTGGCCTTGTGATAAGCCGCACCGTCGGGCAGGAACGACCGCTGGCCGGGGTAGAAGAAGCTGTTCGTGGCCGCGCTGTTGATGAGGCTGTTGGTCTCTTCCAGCCCCTTGCGGAAGCTGGCGAGCAACTGCGATTCGGTCTTGCAGTTCTCGGCGCGGAGGTGCCCGCCCGCGAGTCCGATCATGTTCAGCATGCGGAACGGACGGGAAGACATGCTGTCTTCGCCCTTGCGGATGGCCGGGGCGTTGTCGGGAACCACCGCCGCAGCGTTGGCCGCGGGGCGCGAGAGGGCCGCTTTCGCAGCGTTAGCCCGCTCTAGTGCGGTCTGAGCCATGTGTATCGAACTCCGAGCGGGTTAAGGATGAGTCAGCGGTCGGTCGGCAGTCGTGAGGACGGAAACGGTTAGCGGTTGCCGGAACGTCGCGCCACGGCTTCGAGCGTGTCCGTCAGTTCGTTGAGGGCTTCGTCGCGCTTGGCGATCTCGCGGTCACGGGCCTTCAGTTGGCGTTCGAGGGCTTTCACCTGGGAGGCGAGAGCGGAGTCGGACGGGGCGGACGCGGGCGCCGTGCGGGATACCACTGTGGTTCCGAACGCGGCGGACGCGTGCGACAGGTCCGCGAAGGTCAGGCGTTGCGGCGTGTAGCCCTTCGTCACCAGCGTGCCGTCTTCTTCGGTTTCCAGGTCGGCGGGATCGGCTTCGGCGTCGGCCTGATCTTCCGGCGACTCGTCTTCGGGGAGTTCCGGTTCGCCCGCGACGGGCATCTTGTCGAGTTCGGCCTGCACCTTGTCGCCGAACGTCTTCACTTCGGCCGCGACCTTGCGCAGATCGGCGATGACCTTCGAGGCGTTCTTGCGGGCCTTCGAGTGTTCCGACTTCTTCATGCCGGACTCGAACATCACCGCGAGGTCCAGAAGCCCTTGCGATGCGTCGTAGTACGACTTGACCGCGGGCGTCGGGCCGTCCGCGTCCATCCCGTCGGCCATCGCGTCTTCGGCCAGTCCCGCGTCCGCGGTTTCGTCGGTCGCCACGTCCGCGAGGGCGTCGGCGCCGTCCACGGGATCGGTCGCCGCGAGGTCCGCGTCCACGGCGCCCACGCCGGAGTCGCCGGAGGTTTCGAGGTCCGACGGGTCCGTGGGGTCGTCGTAGTCTTCGTCGTCCATAGCTTTGATTGCCTTTTTCCAGCGGACGAAGGTGGACGGATCGAGGGCTTTCACGACGGCGATCACGCCCTTCTTGCGGAACGCGGGCCAGCCCTTCGCGGCGTGGGCCTCGTCCAGCCCGTAGCCGCCGCCGCACCCCTGGCACTCGTAGCCGTAGGGCGTCTCACGGGTGGCGAAGGCGCCGGTGCCGCCACAGGCGGGGCACGGCGGGACGGACGACGGCTTGCCGACGGTCTCGTTGATGGACGTTTCGTAGCCCTTTTTGACAGGGGCTTTCTTCTTGGCGTTGCCCGCGTTCTTGGCGATCGCGACCGCCGCTTTCTGCTTGGGCGACATGCCGGCGCAACCCGCTTTCGCGTGAGCGGGGGAGTGACTGGTGACGGCAACGACCGTCTTCCGCGGCTGCGAGAGCGGTTGGAGGGCTTGCAGAAGTGCCGGGTGCATCTTCAGTGAACCTTCCAGGGCTTTCTCGATCTTCACGGTCAGCGCGTCGCGGTTGACCCCGATCGGCGTGTGGCTGTACTCCAAGAGTTTCCACGCCTTGAAGTGCATCGCGTTGCGGTCGAGCGACGGCGACGGGCCGAGAACGTCGATGTCCGATTCCAGTTCCGGCGGGTCGAACCCGATCGACACCCCGCGGAGAACGTCTTCCGCGACGAGTCCGAACACGTCCTGAGCGAACCGGTTGGACTGCGCGAAGTGGGTCGTGCCCACGAGGATGTCGTTACCCGCGGGCGACTTCATGTGCCGCACGGTGTAGTTGCCGTTGCGGTCCTCGGCCTTGCCGATGGGGAGCTTGTGCTGCTTGCCGTGGTGGAACATGACCACGGGGTTCGTTTCGTGTTCGCTGAAGTCGCCGCCGAGCGGGTCGATCACGTCGCCCTGCCGGTCGGGGTTGGCCGACGTGAGAACGCAGGTGACGGACATTTCCGACTGGTTGACGCGCGGGTTGTCGGTCGTCATGACCGGCGCCGCCAGCGATGCGTGGGCGTTCTTGAGGACGCTCACGCCGTAGGGCGATTCACCGGCGGTGAAGATGGGGAATGACAAAACCGCACTCCTGTTGGAATGCGGTCATGGTGATATGAGAAGGGGTAGCGGTAAACCCAAATTGTTTTTCGGTTATCCCCTCAGTTCAGAAATCACGTCGTCTACTTCGGCCTTCAGGTCGGGCCGCTTCGTGATGATGTGGGACGCGAGACGGTCGCGGTGTTCCGCAGGTGCCCAATCAAGAACACGGAACACGTCGGGCTTTCGGAGTTTGGTGATATCATCCGCCGCGATCTTGATAGCCGAATCTACATTGAAGTCGCCAGCGGACTTCTTGCTCGCGGGTGCCGCGTTCCCCTTCGCCACCTTCCCCCGGCTGACGACCGCCCCGTTCATCACCAGCGGTTGCCGCACCACCCTCAGTTGATCGCCCGGAAACCAACTCTCGCCGTCGGGTGCGGTCTCGTGGTAGCGGGGACTGTACTCCGTCGGCTCGCCGGGTCGCGGGCCGTGGGGCGCGGCGCCGAGGGCCGTGAGGGCGTTGTCCACCGCGGCCCGCGCCGCGGGGTTGACGGAACGTGCGACGGGCTTGCCGGTGTGGGCCAAGTAGTTCTCTTCCACGCTGCGGCCGAGTGCGGACGCCAGCCCTTCGGGGGTGTCGTTGCGGTGGTTGTGCAGGGCGGTTTCGAGGTAGTCTTTTCCGAGTTCGTCGGTCGTCGCGTCGGCGATCTTCTGGACGGTGTTCAGGTGCGGGGCGGGGTGGGTCACGGACGGCTTGGCGGGGGAAGGCGGTGCCACAGGGGTGGGAAAAGACGCCGCTGCACTCCCGCTCTCGCCCTTCAACTTCGCCTGCCAGTTCTCTAGTTGGTTCTTCGCCGTGCGGAGCCGCTTCTTGTGGTCGGCCTTGCTCAACCCGTGAGACATGCCGTTGTCGAGTGCCGACTGGTGCATATCGACCGTCTGTTGCAACTCCGCGATCCGCTTTTCCGCCCGCGCCTTCGCGGCACCCGTGAGGGGGGAGGCCGTGGGGGTAGGGGCCGCGGCGGGAGCGGGTTCCGGCAGGGACTCGGACGCGGGCGTAGCGTCAACCGCTTTCGAGGGAGCGGATTTCGCCGTCTGCTTCACGCCGAACAACTTCGCGTCGTCCGGGTGCAGGTCGTTGGCCGTGCCGTACTTGTCGCCGTGTTCGCGGTGCGTGCGGCGGAAGAAGTCGCGGGCCGCGGTTTCGAGCGAATCGCGTTCCTCTTGCGACATCGAGCGGTACTGGTTGATCTGCTCGCGGGTCGCGGCATCGGTGCGGGCGGCGCGGACGCGGTTGTTGGCGGCAATGGTGTGGATCGACCGCTGATCCTTCTCGGAGAGTTGGCCGCGGGCGGGATTGTGGACGAACGGTTCCTCTTTTGCCTTCGCTTCGGCTTCGGCACGCTTCATGGCGGCGGACACGGCCGCGCTCGCACGATCACTCGCGGCGCGAGCCACTTCGCGGCGCCGGGCCTCAACGGGCGTGTCCTGAACCTCGTCTTCGGAGTGGTCGGCTTCCACGTTCGCACCCTCACGATTCGCACCCGGAGTAGGTGCCGCGGGGGTAGTATACGCTACTCGTGCGGTTGTGTCAAGTGCAGAAGTTGGAGATTCGGGCGGGAGGGATTCGCGGGCGAGGGCAGACGCGGGCGGGAGCGCCTCCGAGGCCGCTGCGGCGGGGGCGGGTTCCCGTGAGGGGGGAAGAGATTCGGTCGCGGTCACTTCTTCATTGCGGTCCAGTCCCCGCACCGAACCGTTCGGAGATTGTGAACCACGTCCCGCTGATACCGCTCCCGGTACTCCCACGTGTTGAAGTTCCCCGCGTCCTGAGCGTGCGCCGACATCACCGCCTCCACCGGTGTCAGCCCCATGTACCGGACTGCCTGCCCCGTCGCCAGATTCAGAACGTCCACCATCGGCCAACTCCTTGAACTTGTCCGGCACCGGCATCCCCAACGCGGTGGCACGTGCCACCAGAGGAGCGATGCGTTTCGGTG
>ERZ869921.1301-NODE-1301-length-10811-cov-4.471923_pt1 | contig 10811 bp, 12 predicted proteins | sample MGYA00579310_ERZ869921 | MGnify/ENA primary metagenome ERZ869921 (study PRJEB32216, sample SAMN09231816) | wastewater metagenome | place: USA: Maryland | collected 2016-06-21 | study: EMG produced TPA metagenomics assembly of the PRJNA472060 data set (Reclaimed...
GAGTTAAATAAGAGGATGTTTACCATCAACATAAAGATGAGTGCTATGACAATTTTCATAACTCGTTCGCAAGGATACCCAAAGATTTATCTTTGGGAGGAATTGCGACCTCCTTCTTATCAACATCGAGAGGAATATTGTGATAAAATATTCCATTGGAATCTGATTTCCAATATTCAGATAGTTTCTGCATAACCCCACAAGATATACAACGTGTTTTCTTTTGCTTGAATATCGTAGGATTTACACACATCTTTCCATTACACTTTTTACATTGTAATTCATACATCTTTATCTTCCTCGTATAAACTCATACCTGATTTAATCCCTTTGTTATTCATCATCATTGAAGGACATCCTCCTTCTTCCTTTATCATCTTTAGCCATGCTTTGTAACTTGTTCCTGATGTAATACTATCATCGTTTTCAGTCATCCAGTGAGCCAAATCTTCAGGTCTTAAGAAAACAGGTGAAACAGGAGAACCTTCACTTACATCTTCCCAAACTTGATAACCCTTTTCTTCTTTTCCAAATCCTGTAGGCGGTTCTATTACTGGCGATACTTTTTTACTTCCATCGCATAAAGGACATTCTTTATTCTTTAGAGTTTTACCAGAACTCTCACATAAAGGACACTCTACTTCATCTAAAATATATCCTTTCCATGGTGTTAAATCTCTTTTCCCTTCCTTTTCGTTTTTTTGTATTCTCTCATATAAATCAAAGTTTATATGAACTCTTTTTATTTCTCTTCCCATTTTTACCTCCCACTCCATTCTCTTGCTCTTTCACAATCAGGACATGAACAAGTTGGTTTATGTCCTTCAGGTGATGGACAAGGATTCTTTTCCCATTCTTCTCTTGACCTTTTCTCATCCTCTTCTCTCGTTCCACATTCAGTTCTTCGAGTATCTTTATGAACATATATTCTATACATCTTCAATCCATGACCTACTCTGGTTTGACGCAACATTTTACTACAATGAGGACAAACCATTTCTTTGAATGGTTCTTCGTTGAGATATTTACTCATGCGAAGTCACCTATTTTACTTTGTCCTGTGCTATCTCCGAGTATGCTATACTCGAATACACCTTTACCCTGTTGCTCTTCAATATATCTACGAACTGCATCTTGACTAACGTGTCCTGCACTTCCACAATAATATCCAGAAGCCCACAAGCAATCAAACTTTTTACCATAATTGAAACCAAGATATTTCAAGTGAGGAAAACATCTTCTTAATTGAATTGATGTATTGCCTTTTATCTTATGAACAATATCACAAGGCTTCAAATTAGGATTGCTACCTACAAATAAATGGATGTGGTCTGGCATCACTTCAAGAGCAAGTTTCTCAATACCTAACTCTCGACATTGACCTTCTATAATTTGAATTAATACATCTCGCACTTTGTTCACCAATAATTTCTTCCTATACTTCGGAATCCAGATGATATGATAATTGATATTATGCTTACAATGAAAGCCTGAACGCACAACAGCGACTTTGACATCGAGCTTATACTTGACTGGATTGAAATGCTTATATTCGTTCTTAACCATTTTACATCACCGATAATTTGTGATGTAAACGTCGTTCGTAGGGGTTGCTCGTTTAGTGGAACTCCTCTTAAACTTTTAGGACAATAGTCCGACCATTCGCAATGGGAAAGGTTTAAGTTGGGAGTTCTGCGTGAGAAACCCCAAGCTTTAGCTTGATTTATTTGGGAGTATGTCATTTTAGTCTTGTGCTTGTATTATAGCCCCCCATATAGCGAAAACAATAACGATAATAGGTAATAAAATAATTAGTCTAGCAATAGCTTTAGGAACATCAAAGAAGTCAGCAACACCATAAACAGCAGCATTAACAAACCCTAAAGAAGATTTCAGAGCCTTAAGACCTTGCCAGGATGATCCAAACAAAACATTAAACCAACCAAGAGCCCCAGGTTTCTCACCAGTAGCATCAATAGAATCAGAAATACTTTCAACAGCAGTTGTAACATTCTCAGCGAGATAAAACGTTTGATTAAAAGTATCCATTCTAGAAGTATCAATAGTAGGGTTTTCACTCTTAAAAGAACTTAAAGTAAATATACCTCCGAATATGATAACCATAGCTAGTACAAGCCCAATTAAATAACTTTTAATATCGGTTAAACCCATTATCTCTGCCTCCTTATAACAACACCAATAATGATACCAATAACAACACTAATAGCAACAATGGATAAACTTAAAGGACTAAATAAGCCTAAAAGCAATATAACAACAAGAGCAACAACACCAAAGACAATACTAACAACAATACCAAGAGTAGCCCCTATAATCATAACTAACAATAAAACGATACCACTCCAGAAACTAGCCTCCTCTAAAGAAATATAATCAGAAAGATTATCAGAACCAATAATCTCAGAAGAACCATAAAAGACAAAATTATCACTAACACCATAAATATAAACAAGACCACTATAACCAGTAAGATTACAATAAAACGTATTAGACAAAGTAGAAGAAGAATTAGAACAAATCTTAATTCCTTTAAAGTAAACCCAGAAATCATAAGTTCGATTAACCTCAGAAGAAACATAACTAAAAGCTAAAATATTAGTAGCATTACTAAACGTATGCGATCCAGTAATATTAATAAGAGAATAAGAAACACCATAACTAGAAGGATAAATAGTAATATCATAATTAGACTCACGAGGAGGTTCAAGAACAAAAGAATAAGAAGTATAACTAGGATGAGAAATCTCATAAAGATAATAATAATTAGTATTAAAAGTAAAATAAACTTTACCACTAATATCAGTATAATCATTCATAGTTAAAAGATAAGAAGAATTAGATAAAACATACTGTTTAACATAAACATTCTCAACAATAGCCCCATAAGTATTAAAAATAGTAAAAGTAACATTAGAAGTAAGACCGCTAGAAGTAAGATAAGTATTAAGAGAATAAGTTTCATTATCAGCAATATCAACAGAATATCTAGACTCAGAAAAATTAACACTACTCAACTTAACCTCAATAGTATCAATCGGAAGATTAACAAAAATATACGATCCAGAAGTAATATAGTAAGTAGTAGCATTATAAGAAGAAGTAATAACCACAGTAATATTTTGAGTTATAAGAGATTGAGTCAAAGTATCATAAATAGAAACATTAAGACTTCTAGAAGGATAAAGAGTTCTATTAACATAATTAACAAAAATAGAAGCAGTAGAATTAAATCTATTAAAAGCATAAGTCGGAGTAGAATCAATAATAATAGAATAAGAATTACCACGAATAACATTCAAAATAGTAGAAGAAGTATTATCAGAAATAGAATCATTCAAACCATTAAAATAAATAGTCTTAGAAGGAGTAATCAAAGAACCAGTATAATTATATAAAGAAACATTAATCTCGGCATTTCTAGTAAGATTAAACCATTGGAAATCACAACTAAACTGATTAAGATTATCAATAGCACAAACTTGAACATAATAATCTTTAATACTTAAGTTCTGAGCATACACATCCCAATAATAGAAAAGATTAACACTATTATTAGCAACGATTGTTCTATTAAAAGTTAAATCATTGTTCAATAAAGAAATATTATAACGATTAATAGAACCTCCAGGAACATTACTAGAACCATTAGTATAAGTAATATTCATATATCTAGTAGCTTGAGTAGTGTTAAAAGGATGTGTTATTGTTGGTGGGCTAGGTAAAAGAGGAGCAACATCAATTAATTCAATAGTGAAAGAAGTATTATAAAATGTTCCGTTAAATACTCCTTGAGCCTGATATGTTAAGTAATCAGAACCACTATAAAAATGAATATGTGAATCAACAGTATAAGCTTCATTATTCCAAACAACACCATTAGATGTAGTAGTTCTTATAGTGTTTGCTCTAGTAACAGTAGGAACATAATAAACAAAAGTAGTTCCAACATTAGGAACAATATAATAAGACATCTCATTAGTAACGCCAAGAGTTAAACCATTAACCCTATTATTAATAACAGTATATCCCTTAACTTGATGATATTGATTAGCATTATGAGAATGATTAAAACTTTGCTCAGTTAAAGTAGCAAACTGGAAACAGTAAGGACTAGTACGAACATCACCAGAAACATAAGAAGAATTACAAGTAATCAATCTAGCAGAACCACCAACAGAAACATTAGCCATAACTTCAAATATCTGATAAGAAGCATTAGTAATATTTAAGTAACCAAGACTAACATAATGATTAATATTAGAAGAAGAATAAACAGAATGAGGAGTATTGAAAGAAGTATAATTAAGGAATTCAACAAAATTATAAATATCATTCTCACCAAGTTCAAAAGATATAAGAGAATAATTACCACTAGTAACATTACTAGATTGTGCCTTAGTTGTAAAAGTATTATTAAGTTTAATACACGTTCCATTTAAAATCTGAAGACAAGAAGAACCACCATAAACAGAATAATTAAGTAAAGGAGAAGTTAGATTAATAATAGAATAATTATAAGTAAAATTAGCATTACCAGAAAATAAACTAATATCAGTAATATTTAAAGGAGATTGAGAATAGAAAGTAATATTATCTATTGAACCTATAAAAGGATAAGGTAAACCATTTCCAGTGTTATATAAACTAAGCATTTCTGAATTAGTTAAAGTTCTATTCCAAATACCTAATTCATCAATCATACCTAAAAATTGTTCAGTAGTAGCATCAGAATCTTGACCTAATAAAATTTTAGTTATGGTAGTACTATTACTATTATAAGTAGTAGAATTATAATAAGTACCATTAATAAAACCATATTGACCTGAACTATTTGCAATACCACAAACAAAACCCCATCCAACTTGTCTTTGAAAACTCGTTGTTGTTACTCTTTCACCAGTTCTTGGATTATACCAAAACTGTAAACCAGTTGAAGGATCAGACCTATATTGAAAACCCATTTTTCCGCTTGTTGTAGAATCACTAAGTATAATTACTCTTTGATAAGCACTTGAATTAGTACTATTAACCCAAGCACACATAGTAAATCCTGTTACTGAATTATTAAAAGGTAAATTTACTCCTGTTGTTAAAGTAAACCTATTACCACTAGCAGTATATAAAGAAGCATTATTAACTTTACCTAGACCTAAAGTTGCTCCAGTAGTAGTTAAATTATTTCTACCAAGAGAATCAGTACCACCATCATCAAAAGAATAATAAGATATTAAACCATCAGTTAAAAGAGCACTAACAGAAGTTAAACTAATTAAAAACAAAAATACAAATCCGATTAAAAGTTTTTTATTCATTTTATATATCAGTTCTCACTCTAGCATAAACATTAGGATAAATAGCAGTAACATAAGTAGCCCCAGAGGGATAAGTTGAAGGGAAAGAATTATTAAACAAGTGAGCAGTAGTATAACCTATATTCATAGCAGTAGTACCACTCAAGCCAAGAATCGAAGGATAATCTGCAATAGCAACAACATTAACACGAATTGAAGTAGTTGTAGTATTAACATTAGAACACATCCAATATAAAGTATTATTCTGCAATCTATATGGGGTAATTGTTTGAACAGTAAAACCAGTACCGCTCAAAGTAATTGTAGAAGTGTTAGTTATTAATGTACTTGGATAAGCAAAACCATTATCAGAATACAAAGCAATCTTAAGACCTTGAGTATTAGTAGTGTTAGCAACACCAACACGAACACCAAGTTGGTCAATAGAATAGCCTTTACCAGTAACGTAAGGGAAACATCTTAAAACATCAATAGTATAAGCAGTAGCAATAGTACGAGCAGTAGAACCAATCAAACCATCACAATAAGTAGCATTTCTATAACAACCCCAATTATTAAAATTAGAAGCAGTAGTAACAACTTGTTCATTTTCAACAATTAAAGGAACACTAACAGAAACATTATACCTAGAAGAAGTAATATAAGGATCAGAACAATTACAAACAGCAATAGAAGAAAGATTAATAGAATAATTCAAGTCATCAATAAGATTAGAATTAACAACACGACCACCACTCAAAAATTTAGTCATTCTATCCTTAGAACCAGTACCATCAAGACTTGAAGCCAAAGAAACAATAGAAACTAAGACAATAACACCTAACAAAGCCCAAGTACTAAATCTATGCTTAGATTTATCTTTAGTAACCATAAGCCCCCTCATTAGATTTTTTAGCAAACATTAACAAAATCCCAACCAAACCAAACACAGCAACAAAATATGCAAGATGAGTTAAAATAAAATTAGTCAAAGGAAGATTAGGAAGAGTAGAAACAAACATAGGACTAGTAGAAAGATTATCCCAAACAAATTGAAGAATAACACTAACAAAAACAAAAATAACAACAATAATAAAATAGATAACACTAAACACAGGATGAGTAGCAGCAAAGTAACCAGTAACACAAATAGCAATAAAGAACGCTAGGAAACTAACAAAATAAATATAGTCAGAAGAATCAATAGCAGTATCACCAGCATCCAAAACATTAGACACCTCAGTATTATTAATAAACACATCAACAGTTCTAAACTGATCAATAATAATATGAGAAGTATAAACAACAGCAGTTATAGCTATACCAATAACTAACAACAACACAGCAATAACCAAAATATCACGAACACTAACCATTATCTACGCTTCCTCCTATCAAAAGTTAAATTAATACTAAGTTCACGACCAATATTCGAAAACTCAGTCATCTTACGAAAAGCATTAGAATCCTTATCAATATTAAAATTAATCTTAATAGACTCCAACTCTTCTAGTACTTCCTTAGGAACATACTTATAATTACCACGCTTAACCGTCATACATCTCCTCACTATTCTTCTCACGCTTATTCATAATCAAAAGATAAACATTAACAACAATCATAAACAAATAATAAAAGCCAACAAGATATAAAATAATACTAGAATAATAAACCAAGTCAGCAAGAATCTCAACAAGCTCAGGATCAGCAAGATAATCTAAACGAGCATAAACAACAGCAATATGGATACTAAGCCAAGCAAAAGGAATAAACAAGAACCTAAACAACAACTTCAAAACCTCAGCATCCTCATCCAATAGGCTAGACCAATACAAGAAACCAAAGCCAACAAGCAAAGGTAAACCAATAGTAATAGTTGAACTCATCTATTACCTCCAGCTATAATTGGTCTTAAACCTAAACCCGTTTTAGCGATATTAAAATCAATATTTGATTTCTTAGATTTAATATTAAATAGATTAGCTTCAATAGAAGAAACATAAAACGATTCACGATTAGATTTAGACTTACCCTTAGAAGAGCCCTCAAGCAATTTACCAAAAGACCATTTACGTTCTCTAGGAACAAAAGGAACAGGAATAACAGGAACAATAAAACCAAATCCTCTAACTCTAGGTTTAAATAAAGTAGATTGTTTTAAACTAACTTGTTGCTTAGTAGCTTGACGTAAAACATTTTTTTGACGTAACATAGAAGAAGAAAGTAAAGATTGTCTTAAACCAATATCTAATTTATTAGAAACTCTAGACCTAGACTCAGATTTAGGAACAGATTTAATAAAAGAATCTTGTCTAGGAAACAAAGAAGATTTAATACTAATACTTTGCTTAGAAACAGATTTAGGAGAAGAAAGAGGTTTAAAAGATTTAATAACAATAGAAGATTTAGAAATAGAAATAGATTTAGGTTGTTCTAATCTAGGACTAATAGAAGAAACACCAAGCCTAGAAGAAACAATATTAGACCTCAAAGACTGTTGAGAACTAATAGAACCAACAGCACTCTTTAAATCAGATTCAGAAATAAGCGAAATAGATTTAGCCTTAACATTAGAAGAACTAACTAAAGTATTAGCCCCAGAAATAAATTCTTTACGATTAAAAGATTTAATATTCTTAGCAACATCTAACTCCAAATCAGAAACCTTCTTAACACTACGACCAAACAATTGACCTTTAGAAACAGAATAAGAAACACCTTCACTCTCCCTAGAAACAACATCCTCAAACTTACCCTTAAAAAGATTTTCAGAAGAAGAAATCTTCTTACCTCTAAAAGTATCTAAACTAACACCCTTAACTCTAGTAGTTGTGCCCTCAACATTACCTCTAGCAGCACTCAAACGAGTTATTATAGGAGAACCTTTAGACCTAATCTTAGAAATAGACTTAATAAAAATATCCTCATCTTGAGGAACAGAAACTTGAGTAGAAGAAAAATAAACCTTACGAGGCTTACCAATATTAAACTTTTTACCAACGAAAGAACTATATCTTTGAACATTTAAAACAGTTGTTGAACGACTAACCTTACCCTCACCAATATTCTTAACAACACTCTTCTCAACACCAAGAACCTTATACGTTTTACCATTAGACTTAAACAAACCACCAAGAGAAGTCTTTTGACCTCCAGAAAAAACAGTAGGTTTATTTCTATAATTCTCCAAAATATTACCACCAAAATCTTTAGACTTAGAAACAGATTTAAAATATTCAATTCTATCAACAGGCTTATTAGATTTAGATAAAAGAACTTTAGAACTTAATTTAGGTTTAACAGAAGAAACACCTAAAGAAAAAGCACTAAACCTAACAGATTCACGCCCAAGAGTTTCAAAAGGTTTATCACTAGAAAAAACATTCTTAGCAACACCAACACCATAAGCCCCGAGCAAAGAAAAACCTAAAACCTTACCTTTAGTAGAAGATAAAACTTTCTGAACACTAACAGGGGCAAACTTAAAAGCTTTACCAACACCACGACCAATAACAAGAGAACCATAAGTAGTAATAGGTTTATCAACAACCTCCTTACCAACACCACGCCAGAAAGAACTATAAGCTTTACCACCAGGAACTTTAACATCAATTAAAGTATTCTTAGGCTCAACATATTTAGATTGTTTATCAAGATAAAAATTAGTGATAGGAACAACAAAATTAGAAGTTAAAGCGTTAGAAACATTAGATTCAACTTCCTTATAAGTAGAACCAACCTTACCAAAGAAACTAGAAACCTTAGACTTAGGAGGCTTAAACATAATATAATCAGAAGAAAAATCTTTACCATAAACATTAGTAGAACCAGTAGAAACAGATTCCTTACGACCACTAAAATATTCAATAGGAGTCAAACCAAAAGAAGAACGACCAACACTCTTAACAACAGTATCGGGATTCTGAGAGAACCCTTGACCTCTCTCATTAACAAAAGTATTCTTATAAGAATCACGTTCAGCTTTAGACATCACACGCTTACGATCAAAAGCAGAAGAACTAAGTTTAATATTATAATCATAACCAGCTTCAGAAAGACCACGAGCAGAACGAACAATATCACCAGCATTACCCTTCTGCAAAGCTCTAGTCATAGAATACTCTTGAGGAGAAGGAGTACTAATCTCTAAAGGAGTAGAAGATTCAACAGTAGGACGTTTAGAAACAACCTCAGTATCAGGCAAAGCTTTTAACTCTTGATAAGTTGGCGTTCTTCCTCTTTTCTTCTTCTCTTTCTCATAAGACTCAGTAGGAGTCTTAATAGGTTTAAGAGTTGTTATAGTTGGTGAAGATTTAATAGCCATAATTTGTCCTCTAAGTGAAACAAATATCTATATATCTTTAATTTCAAAAGATATAAATATTATTATGTTATAAAATATATATTGCAACATAATAATATTTATATACTTACTCATTACTATATACTCACTATGGTTACTGATAATAGAGATATAAGTGAGTTTAATGGGGCACAATTAAAATTATTCAGAATAGATGAAATCATAAGAGGAATAAACCAATGTAGACACGAACTAAATTTACAACAATGGTTATTCTTTTTACAAGACTTCGATATGGAATTAGAAAGCGTAAAAACAGTAGACGAAAAAGTAGCACTAAAAAAAGAATTAGAAACAGTAGAAGAAAAAATAAATATACAATTAAAAAAGACAACAAACCCATACGGAAAAAAATTAGGAATACCACAAGACGTAATACAAGAATTAAACAATTATCAGAAAAGCCTATTAACAATATTCAAGAAATCTGGATTAGAATTAAAATTACAACAAGATGCAATGAGTGGAATGGGAAGAAGAGGATAAATTGGAAGAAGATAAATATTATATGGATGGGGGATTAAGAAAAATATTAAATACAATAGCTTATAACGTTCCGAATGACTGGGATAGTTTAATTTTAATTAGTGGAGATGGGATGGTTAGAGTAGGTAAATCGGTTCTAGCACAACAAGTGGGAAAAGAACTCTCAACAAAATTAAAGACCTCTTGGAGTTTAAATAATATTGTCTTTAGTGGATCGGAACTAATGGAGAAATCAAAGACATTCCCAAAGAATAGCGTGTTTGTATATGATGAAGCTAGAGGGGAACTAGACACAAAGAAAGTAATGGAAGATATAACTAAAACATTAATGGATTTCTTTGCTGAATGTGGAATGTACAACCATATAATAATAATAGTATTGCCTGACTTCTTTGACTTACCAAAAGGAATCGCAATTAGTAGAAGTGAACTATTATTAAATGTATATCGAGATAGAAGCTTAAAAAAGGACAAAGATGGTGAAGATGTTGTAAGGTTCGAGAGGGGGTTCTTTGATGGTTACCATAGGCAAGGTAAGAAGAGATTATATATCTTAGGAAAGAAAAACTTTAACGATTATGGTTGTGTTAAGAGAGATTTCTTCGGACACTTCCCCAACACATTCACAGTAAACAAAAAAGAGTATGAAG
>ERZ869921.1302-NODE-1302-length-10810-cov-14.776290_pt1 | contig 10810 bp, 8 predicted proteins | sample MGYA00579310_ERZ869921 | MGnify/ENA primary metagenome ERZ869921 (study PRJEB32216, sample SAMN09231816) | wastewater metagenome | place: USA: Maryland | collected 2016-06-21 | study: EMG produced TPA metagenomics assembly of the PRJNA472060 data set (Reclaimed...
GGATTTGCCGCTTCCGCCAACCGAGAACAAAGCCAGTCTCACATGAGAGTATGAGGCGGCCTCACGTCGCCTCATGTTCTGCATCCGTTTTGGCTAAGTGCTTGAAAGGATGGTGGGCGATGAAGGACTCGAACCTTCGACCCGCTGATTAAGAGTTTCTTGGCAACTCAACCTTTTCAATGCCTTGACCTGTAGCATCATGCGAGTTTCCGCGAAAATCAGCGGCGATGCTCACGCGCCGTCGCGCGGTTGCCACTATGGAATGCCGTATACGTCGGCCTGCCAGCTTGTGCCGAATACACTGCCGCTGAACTGCACCGCATTGGTGATGCCCGTTTTTACCGCCTCCGTGCCTGTCGTGGTGTAGGCGGAAACGCCACCCGTAGCGTCGAGGTCGTTGGCCTGCGCCACGAACGGCGTTACTGTTTTGCTTGTCGCGGTAACACCCGTGTTCGAAATCGTGGCGCTGCCATGGGCCATCGACAGGGCTGTGCCCGGCGAGGCAATGGTGATGACAGAGCCATAGGTTGAGCCATTGTCGTCGGAGATTGCCACGCGAAACTGCGTATTGGCGGCAGTGGCAGAATAACTGAAACGAACCAGAAACGACGAATATTGCGCGATGCCCGTCAAGGACTGCACGGTCGTCCCACTGCCAGCCACGCTGCCCACATAGACCGGCGACGTGCCCTTGATCGTCGTGCCAGAGATCGTGAGCCCCCTGCCGGGCGTAAGCGCCGCCACATCACCTGTGGAACCGCGCCCCAGCACCTGCGAGGCCGCCAGTGCAACTTCGCCCACGGTGCCATTGGTTCCGGCCGCACGGGCCAGCACGCTGTTGGCGGTCACGGACTGGATCTTGGCGTAGCTCACCACGCCGGCGTCGATGGTGAACACCGTGGCGCCGCCGCTCACAACAATGTCGCCATAGTCGGCGTCGGACAATCCACCGCCGCCGCCGCCCGACAGGTCGGTGCCGGGAACCCACACGCCGGCCACGCGCTTCAGCACCTGGCCGTCCACCGCGCCGGTCAGGTCCACATCATTGAGCGCGTCCAGCGAAGCGGCGGCAATGCGGGCGTCGGCGGCCGTGGCGAAGTCGGAAATGAAGGCGGCCGTCTTGGTGCCCGCAAGGTCGCTGGCATTGCCGGAGAAGGCCAGCGCCGAAAGGTCGCTCAGGTATTTCTGCACCTTGCCGAAGGCCGCCAGGATGGTGTCCGTGGCCACGATGGCGGTGCGGCTTCCGGCCGCCGCAAAGCCCGTCAGCGCCGTGGCCAGCACGCGCGCCGTGGTGAAGTACAGGTTGCCGCCTTCACTGATGTCCGTCGTGGTCAGCGACACGGCGCCGGTCTGGCCGTTGACGGAAAGCACCGTGTCGGTGGGCGTCAGCAGCTCGATCCAGTCCGCCAGCGTGGCGGGGTTGCCGCCGCCGCCCAGGATGAAGGACTTGTTGAGGTCGGAGCGCACGGCCACGTCGCCCGTCTCGGCCGTCAAGGCCAGCATGGCGGCCTGGCTGGCCACGGGGAAGGTGCTGGTGATGGCAATGGCCGGAAGCTGGCCGGGGGGGATCTTGCCGCCGGCGTCCAGTGTGGCGAGGCCATTGGCCACGGCCATCTGGTTGGCCAGCAGCACGTTCACGCCTTCGACGTTGATCACGCCGGCGGAGGTGCGGCCCACCGTTGTGTCCGTGGCATGGCCCACGTTGACGCCGGCGAACTGCGGCGTGGATGAGGTCAGCAGCGCCTGGTTCAGCGCCGTGTCGCCGCTGATGGCGATGACGCGGCTGGCCGTCATCACGAAGCTCAGCGTGGCGTCAACAGTGAGGTCGCTCGTCGTGGTGAGGGTGATCTTGTTGGAGCCGTCCACGTCCTTGAATGAAAGGCCGGTGTTGCCCAGCACCACGCTGGTGAGGTCGGTATTGGCGCCGGCGGCGGCCGCTGCCAGCGCCGTGCGTCCGGCGGCGGCATCGGCCGCGCCCAGCACGGCAAGGCCCGTCGGCGTGGCCTGCGTGTCGTCCAGCTTGGCATCAAGCGCCGCCTGCAGGTCGGTCTGGTTGGAAAGCGTGCCGCCGATGAGGCCCCAAAGCGTGCCGGGAACGACAGTGGCCAGATCCACAAGATCGGTCCACGCCACCTGTCCCTCAAGGCGCCATTGCAGCATGTCGCCCGTCACCCGCAGTTCCAGCTGTTCGCCGTCCGCGCCATCTTCGCCGGGCGTGCCGAACTGCAGCAGCGAGACAACCTTGCGCGGCGCACCGATGTTCACCACGGTTTCGACGGAAGGCCCCACGCTGATGGTGTGGGCTTCCAGCAGCACGTCCAGCGGCCGGGGCTGGGCGGCCGTCACCACGGCCTCCGTGCCACCGTTCAGTTGCAGCGTGTAGGTTAGCGGCTGCAGGTCAACCGGGCGCACCGTGCTGGCAATGATGCTGTTGTCGGGCATGGCCTACCCCAGTGTTTTCACCAGGGGGAACTTGCCGTGCGCCCAGGCGCTGTTGTCGGCGTTCCAGATCGTGAGATAGCAATAAATGGGCTTGCCCAGGTCCATGTTGGCCACTTGCGCCAGCGTGAGTGCCAGCTTGAACTTGCCGTTTGGCGTGTCGGTGATGGTGATGCCCGAGGCCAGCGTGAGCTGCAACGGGGAACCCGTGCCGGTGTAGGTGATGGCGGCCGTGATGGTCTTGTTCTGCAACGACTGCACCACGCCGTCCACCGTGGCCTGCAGGTTATAGGTGTTGTCGTGCGCGTCGATGACCGGCAACGTGACGGGATCAATCTCGGCCATCTCAGCGGCTCCTCTTGGATGATGTGGCGAGAGCTTTCACCGCCTCGCCAATCTCGGTGCGCAGGCCATGGATCTCGCTCACCACTTCACCGATGCGTTTCAGCACGCGCTCTTCCACGTCGCGCAGGTAACCGTTGCGGGCATAGTCCTTTGCCACTTCGGTCTTGTAGTCGGCCAGGGCGGCGGCCTGTTCGGCCAGCGCCTTCGAAAGCTGGTTGGTGCGCTTGTCGCCTTCATCCTTCACCTTGCTGATCGCGGCCTCGATGCGCCACCACAAGGCGGCAATCGCCGCGATGAGGCCCACAAGGGCGGTGAGGTCCGCGAATGTCAGGGCCGCGCCGTTCATTTCCGCCCCGCCCACTTGTTCAGCGCGGCCATGCCGCCGGTGCCCACGAACAGCGATGCGATGATGTAGCCGCCATGGGTGTTCAGGGGTTCAGGCAGGGCCGCCACCGTCCACGTCACCGGGTACATGCAGCCGGCGCACCAGAACATGGAATAGACGCAGACAAGCGCCCACCACGCGCCATAGGGCAGGATGAACAGCGCCATGAAAAACATCATGCAGCGCCAGCCCGGCCCGTTGATCACGGCCACCTGCGCCTGCATGTAGGCACTCACGATATCGCCGCGCGCCTTCTCCTTGGCGGCTTCCGTCTGCAGGTAGCCGTCAACGGATTTCAGCACGCGGTCCAGCGGGTTGCCGAGAATGAAGGACACGAGCCACTTCATCACGTGGCCTTTCGTGGGACGTTGCGCAGGATGGCCATGGTGGCGGCAAAGCCGAAGACCACGGCATTGGCGGCGTCCGCGCCCAGGATCTTCTCCCAGGGCAGGCCGGAAAGGTCGGTCAGCAGCGCGGGCAAGCCGCTGCTGAGATGGTCCGCCAGCGCCGATGCCGCGCCAATGATAGCGGCCCATGTGGTGCCCCAGCCGGGGAAGTAGTGATGCACGGCAAAGCGCACCGCCAGCAGGGCGGCAATCGTCACCAGTGCCACAAAAAGAAACGTGATCATTGCTGCCTCCTGATCTTCGACACAAGCCAGATGATCGCCACCAGCGCCACGGCGCAGCCGGCAATCATGCCCACCAGTTTCCAGTCCACGCCGGCGGCAATGGCGCCACCGGCCGCGATGCCGCCGCTCACACCGCCGGCAATGGCCTTGCCCGCTTGGCCGCCACCGGCTTCACCTTGCGGCTGGCCAGTGGCGGCGCTCTCGGGGGGCGTGGCGGGATCTTGTTTCGGCGCGGGCGCGTCGAATTCCACCGTCTTGGCGGCAGGCACGGCCTTGCGCTGTGTCGCCTGCAAGGCTTTCAGGATGATGCCATGCCAGCGGGCAAAGGCGTCGCGCTTGTCGGTGCCGTTGATGATGCGGCGCGCGCCCCGCGGATCGTCGGCCCGCTCGTTGAAATAGCGCAGCAGGCTGTGCGGCCCCGTCTTGTCCTGCGCGAACAGGCCGTTCACCATGCCCTCGAACAGGATCTGCACGGCCACCGGCACGTTCAGCGCCAGATCGGGGTTCACGTCCAGCGGCAGGTTGAGGCGCTTGGCCATGATCACATAGTTGTAGTGGTGGGTGAGCTGCACCAGGCCGCGCCCATAGTACACGTGGCCCTTCACGGGCACGCCGTATTTCTTGCCCTTGCCTTTGCCGATTTCGGCAATGGGCTTCCATGCGCATTCACCCCAGGCGGTTGCCAGCATGTAGGCGAGCCAGCGCACGTCGGTCAGGCCGCGCTTCTCCCATTCATCGAGCACGGCGGCCACCACACTCACCTGCACGGCATTGAAGCCCGCCTTGGCGGCGAAGCTCTTGCGCAGCAGGTCAAACAGTTTCACGCGGTCAAAGGTCATGCTGTCACCCGATCTTCCAAATTTTCACATAGGAATAAAACTCAATGCCCATGTTGGCCGCCAGACCGTAACCAAAAGTCGCGTAGCCATTGTTCACATTGTGGCGGATCCCGATGCTCTTCGGCGCCGCCAGCGTGAACACGCCATCGCCGCGCGAAAAATTGTGCATTCCTGACAAGCCGGCGGCATCTTGGCGACCCAGCAGAATATCAGCTGCGTCCGTGACGTTGTAGAGCTTGCTCCTGTGCATGCCGGTGTTGCAGGCTGGCGCCCCGAATTCCGCAAAGTAGGTGCCAGCAGGAAGCGTGAATTCATTTCCGGCGAAACCTGTTGCGAGGCCGCCCTGGTTGCGCACCATCGTGTTCAGCGTGCGCACCTGCCAGCCTACTGTTGACGTGCCGCCAGGTGTGTTGGCGGCCTTCTGGTCCTCGCAGATCACGTCCGGCGCAGGGTGCCGCTCCACAATGTCGTCATGCTTGGCCTTGTCGGCGCCGGTCATGAAACCTGCGGCGCCACTGGCCACCGCGTTGGCGTGAACGTGTCCGGTGAAGCTGGCCGTGGGCAGCTTGGCGTCGAGCACGATTTGCAGGCCGGTCACGTCGGCAATCACATGGCCGTGCGGCGGATAGGTGAGGCCGGGAAGCGTGAACCACGTGAGCGTGCCTACCGGCCGCCACACGATGGCACCCCCGTCCACGCCCAGTTCGATCTGCGGGGCAAGGCCCTGCGCCACCTTGAGGTCCACGATATCGCGGCGGTTTTCCTGTGCCAGGTGGGTGAGGCGGTTCAGGTCGGCGTCCAGCTGGTCGCCGGAAGGTGTCTGCTCGGGGTCGTAGTCCGACACACGGTCGGCCGCACTCTCGCCGTCCAGCTGGAAGCTGTCATCCGCAAGGCTGGCGGCCGCCAGCGTCACGAAGGCGCCGCCGGCGTTGCCGATGCCCGACAGGGTGTAGTCGAGATCCAGCACCAGCGTGGTGGTCACGCTGGCGCGGGTGCGCTTCACCACAAGGTCGGTTTCGTCCAGCACGGGAAAATCCGTGGCCAGGAAGGTGGTGCCGGCGGCGGGCGCATGGGTGGTGCGGCGGTCGTTGCTCATGGCCCGGCAATCTAGGCCGGGGCACACGCCTGCAACGGTCAGGTGCAGTTAACGGGCTGTGTTACTGCCACGCCACCAATTTGTTGCCGTCAACAAAATGGTCCCCCAGGTGGTGGAACCTCTGGTGCTGTTACTGCCACGCCGCCCCAAAGTCGGGGCCACGCTGCGGTGCCGTCTGGCCCGGCTCCCAAAAGAACTCCTGCCCCGTCTCGCGCTTCCACCATTGCTGCTTGGCCTTGAAGGCCTTGTTGGCCTTGGGGTCCACCAGGTATTGCAGCTGGTCCAGCACCACGCGCTCATAGGCCAGCCGCCAGTACCACATGCTGCCGCCGGGCGTGTTGGCGGAAAGCACCTTCACCAGCTCGCGCCCGGCCTTGGTGTCCTTGCCCTGCGCCATCTCGATCACGTTGCCGCCGGTCAGCGTCCAGATATCCCAAAGGTGCTGCACGGTGGGTCCGGCCACGGTGGCGGGGAAGCCGCCGCCGAAGCGGTTCACGTCGGAAAAGAGGAAGTCACCGAACAGGCCAAGCCCGCCGCCTTGCAGGGCAGCTGCTCCCCAAAAGCGCCGGTCCTTCATGTTGCGCGGATCACGGCCTGCCGCAACCTGCTTGAGCTGGATGGACAGTGCGCCCATGACCGTCGTGCTGATCAACAGCGCCCCGGCATAGCGCGCGCCACGGGCACGCACCGCGCCATCCTGTGCCGCAATCATCGGCACGTAGCGCATGGCGTTCAGCATCATGAACAATGCGCCGAAGCTCTTGAACTGCGCGAAGCTCCGCGTGATCTCGCCCCAGAAGGTGCCGGGCTGGTCCTGGCTCACAAGGAATGTCTTGGCGCGCACGCTGCCTTGCGGCACGGCGTATTCCATTTCGCTGTTGATCATTTCCAGCCAGCGTTCCGCCAGCTTCTCGTCCGTGGCGGCAATCTCTTTCGGGCGCAGCAGGCGGATGCCGTCGCCGTCATGAACGCCAGCACCGCGAATTGTGTTCCAGTCCGCCGCGCTGATGCCGTTGCGTTCAAAGGTACCCTTGAAGGCGGTCGGCAGATCATGGAACGGCAGATCGGCGCGCACCGCCGCCTCGCGCATGAAGGCAAGGCCGAAGGCATGGCGGCCGGCCTGCGTCCATGGCGTGAGGCCGCTCCATGTCAGGATGCGGTCGGAAAGATACTGGCTCCACTGCGGGCCGGAGAAGGTGCCCACATAGCGGGCCTGCCGGTTGAAGGTGTGCATGGCCTGATCCAGTATCAGGCTGGCCTCGATCGCCTCCTGGCGGCCGGACGGCGTGAAGGCCTTGGCAATATCGGCCATGGTGGATGCCGCCGGGATGCCGGCGAAGTTGCGGGCAATCACCTGCGTGGCCGCATCACCGATGGATGACAGCGTGGCGCCGCCCAGCACTGATGACGTGATGATGTTGCGGGCCGCCGCAAAGCCGTTGGCCCATTTGGTGTTCACCGGCGTTTCCAGTTCGCCCCGCATGGAAGCCCACATGCGATCCAGCTTGTCGATGCGGCCGCGCGCGTAGTCCAGTCCCTTCTCGCCCTGGTGTGGCAGCAGCGCCGCTTCACCGCCGGCGGCCTTCTGGCCTTCCTTCTCGATCACCTGCTTGAACCATTCGATGGTCCCGTTGGGGTTCGGTCCCAGCACCTCCATGGCGGCAATGTCACGCGCCATGCGGTTGGTGTAGGCCATCATGGATGAGAAGGCGTCGCCCTCGCCAAATTCCTTCTGGTAGGCCATCCAGTCGTCGGCCGTCTTGAACACCAGAAAGCGATGCTCGACATTCTGGTTGGCAAGGCTTCCCATGCCGAAGGCCTGGCGCTTCGCTTCGCGCGTGGCCCAGCCTTCCTGCGTCACCGATGCGAACACGTGGTCCAGCACCTCGTCCAGCTCGCCCGCCGTCAACGGCTTGTTGGTCAGGGGGTGGCGCATGCGGCCGAAGTCCAGCTTCTCGCGGATGGCGGCCTTCCATGTGTCGCGGCCGGCCCGGCGCAGGGCGCGCGCGTCATGGCCTTGCGGCAGGCCCCAGTTTTCCAGTTTCTGGATATGGCCACCGGCGGCGTTGTAGCGGCGGCGCAGCCAGTCCGCCGTCTCGGCCCATGCCTTTGCCAGTCCCTTGGCGGCCTCATCGTCGGTGGAATGGCCGAAGGCCTCGCGCACCACGTTCTGCAGGCGGGCCTGCCCGTGGCGGAACTTGTCGCCGCCAATGGCGGACCGGCGGAACTCCTGCAGAAGGCCGCTCATGCGCGCCTGCGCCTGGCCGACGATGGCGTGCTGCACGCCGCGCACCGATGAGAAGCCGGCCGTGCCGAAGTGTTCGAGAATGTGAATGGCGGCTTCGCCCACGTCGGCCACGGTCTTGCCCTTGATGGCCTTGCCCTCGCGCGTGAAACGGTTGGTGCGGAAGGTCTTCAAGTCCTGCCAGCGGGCGTTCGAAATCTTGATGGTGAGCGCCAGCTGGCGCTTCTTTTCCAGCCCGTCGGCTTTCAGCAGGTCTGCCAGTGCCTGCCGCGCGGCGAAGGGCGCCGTCACCGGGCTGTCGTCCGCGTGCTGCGCCAGCAGGCTTTCGAAGTGACCTTTCAGGCGCTGTGCTTCCTGAGCGGTGATTTCGCCTTGGTCTTGTGCAGACTTCAAACAGTCGAGAAATGCCATGTCATACCGCCTTACATGCTTCGACAAGCTGGGAAAGGTGTTCCGGCCGGTCAGCGAATTCAGTCAGCTCTGCCAGCGTGCGTTCACCTGGAAGGTCATCGAAGGGCGAAAGGAGCGGTCCCATATCAGGCGGTGGCACTTGATCTGCAGAAGCTGCAGCGGCCGGGGAAGATGCTGCTGCGGGCGCGTCGGGTTTCGGCGCCTTGAAGGTTTCGGGATCCACCTTCGTAATCTTCACCTGCTTTGAAGGCTCAAAGTAGATGCGGACGCTGTGTTCGGGTGCCTTGGTGCGAAGGCCTCCACGATGGTCAACCGCGTTAAAGCCTTCCTGCATGAAGCGTTCTTTGAAGCTGTCGAAGATCTCTTGTATTTCATCGGCCGACAGACCTTCACCTGCACTGACTTCCCTCATGTTGTCGTAAAGCTCTCGGACGTTCTTGGGGGGTTCCTCCATGGCCATTTGTACGATGTCTGATGGATCGTCCTTCACTAGCCAATCGGGAACAGGCTGTTCCATGTCGAAAGCATTGACCGGCCCAACTTCTTCCACCTGGTAGTAAGTCGGCTCTTTCGCGCCACGGCGGCGGGCGTAACCTGATGCAACGTCGAAAGCGTCTGACGTGTAGAAGCCGTTGCCGTAGTAGTTCATGCTTCCATAGTGGAAGTCATCGACGGCCGTCACCGGGCTGGGCGAGCCATGGAAGCGCACGCCGTCATTGCGTGTGTCACGATATCCCTTGATGTTTTCCGGAGGGTTCTTAGGCCGCGCAGCTTTCTCGCTGTCGCGCAGGATCTTTTCGCTTGCGATGATATCGTCAACCCACTGGCCTACTGCAGCGTCGCGCGGATCGTCAACGCCGCCCTCTGGCTTGGGCGGGGTTTCGTTCAGCCCTGTGGGCGCTGCTCCTTCGCCTGCAGCTTGGCGCGGGCTTCCGCCGTCCTGGCGTTGTCCAGCAGCAGGTCCTTCGCGTCCGGGTCCGTCGCCGCCTCGGCCTTGGCCTTGAACAGCGCGGCGATTGCCGTCCAGTTCTTCGATGAAGTCGCCATAGGTCACAACCTTTCCGCTTGCGTCAACGTCCACCGGCAAGGTGGCAAGGCTGGCGTCCAGCTGCTTGCCGCCCATGAGCGCGTCGGCTTCGTCGTTCTGTTTCATCATGCGCTGAATGATGGCCTCGTCAATGGCCACGCGCGCCGTCTCCTGTGGATTGCGGGAATGCCAGTCGGCAGCCCATTCAAGATCGTCCTTGTGCCACGTCACGCCGGCATCGCGCATGGCAAGGGCCTCGTCGGCAATCGCCACGCCATGCGTCTCGGCAATCCAGGCATCGGCGCCATAGCGTTGCAGTTCGAAATCGCTGCGGCGCTTTTCCTTGCGCGCGTCCACCTCGGCCTGCCAGCCGTGATCGCCGGAACGGATCACGGTTTCGCCCGAGATATGCGCGTCGATGAGGTCAAAGATATCATTCTCGGTCGTCATGGCCTCGCCGCCCGTGCGCAGGCCCATGTCATCAAGGTATCCGGCCTCCACCAGCTTCTGGCGCACCTCGTCGGCGGAAAGGCCCTTGCCGCGCACGCTGCTGCCATCGTTGAACAGGCCGCCGCCCTCCACCGTCTCGCCCTTGCGGCGCATGAAGGGGCCGAAGCGTGTCATCGTCGTGCGGATGCTCAGGCCCCGGGCCGCCAGCTCGCCGCTGTCGTCACGCAGGCCGCCCAGCGACGCGATGAACTCCACCACGTTCATGGGCCGCTGCAGGTCGCCCTGCGCCGCCATCGTGTAGGGTTTCACCCCTCCGAACTCTTTCTGGTGTTCGGCAAAGCGCAGGGCCTCCGCCACGTGCGCGTCGTGCTGTTCGGGTGTCATGCCACCGGGGCGCATGGATTGCAGGAAGGCGTCGGCCTCGGCCGCATGCCAGGCGCCGCGGATCTCGGGCGGGAGGCTGCGCAGGCTGGGTGCGGGTTCACCGGCAAGGGCGCGGGCCGCCGTGCCAGCCCCTTCCAATGCGCCACCGAATACGCCGCCCATGCCGGCGGCGGTCAGCACGTTGAACATGGCCTGGTCAAAGCCATGGTCCAGTCCGGCCTGTTCGCGCCAGGCCTGCACCATGGGCTGCATGAGAAGTTCCACGCTGCCGTTGATGGCCGCTTCCTTGCCGGCCACCTCAAGCACGCGCACCGCCGTGTTGCGCGCGGTTCCTGCGCCGCCGCCCAGCATGAGCGTGCCCAGCTGAATGGGGTCACGCAGGGATCCGGCGAAGCCGCCGACCAGCACCGCTGCCCACTTTCCGGCAAAATCCGGGCGGCTGGCCATGGCCGTGTCGAAGCGCGTGCCGGCCTCGCGGGCCAGGCCAATGGCATCGTCCATGATCGGCACATGGGCGCGGATCACATTGGCCAGCTCGGGGCGGTTGTCCTGCAGCTT
>ERZ869921.1303-NODE-1303-length-10800-cov-4.575989_pt1 | contig 10800 bp, 6 predicted proteins | sample MGYA00579310_ERZ869921 | MGnify/ENA primary metagenome ERZ869921 (study PRJEB32216, sample SAMN09231816) | wastewater metagenome | place: USA: Maryland | collected 2016-06-21 | study: EMG produced TPA metagenomics assembly of the PRJNA472060 data set (Reclaimed...
TTCCGCAAGGCCAAGATTGAGGCTGACGCGGGAAACTGATCGCAGTCCTCACGTACTGCCTGGAGCAAGGTCCGAGTGAGAAACAGGTTGTACGGCAGCATGTAAAGGCGCGCATGGCAATCCCTGAGGCGATTGCCGGCGCGCCAATACTGCGCGAGGACTTACGGTGGGTCTGGGACGCGTTCTCAGACCTCACCACAGAAAGAGCACCAGGAGCTATGGGCCCACCAGGGCATATACCATGGCGGGCAATATACACCTACTGTTCTGTGCATCGAATAACTGGTCCAGAATTTAGACACTTCAAAGAAGTGATAAAGGAAATGGACGACGCATACTTGGCCTACCTCACCAAGAAAATCCAAGAGGCACAGGACAAACCCGGAGCATCTTAGCCATGGCCGAACCTGCTGAATTTGAACGAGCCCTTGTGCGATTAGGGGTGAAGGTATCAGAGGGCGGGGACGCCATAGTGCGCAAAGCTTTCTTGGCAATCGATCAGGCAGTAGTCTTGGCCACTCCGGTGGACAAGGGTACTGCCCGATCCAATTGGCTACCTGGGTTTGATAACCCGGTCTCTGGCCAGCGAGAAGCTTTTGTGCCAGGAGATGGCGGGTCTACTGGTGGGGCAAATGCTCAGGCTGCTATAGATGCAGCTCAAGACCTTGCTAAAGACTATGACGGGGAAAGTCACCGATCATTGCATCTTACCAATAACCTACCATACATTGCCCGGCTCAACGAAGGCTCGTCCGCACAGGCTCCAGAGCTATTCGTCGAAACGGCCGTGGCGACAGGCGCTGCATCGGTCCGAGGCGCAAAGGTGCTAGAGTAAGATGGCATATGAACGGCTGGACATTGAAGTTACTGACGGTGGGTCCAGTCGGCGCGTGCAACGTAACCTGGAAGACCTCGGCCGCGCAGGCCGATCTTCTGCAGAAGACATCGCCCAGGAGTTTGCTCGCTCTGCTATAAGCAGTGGGCAGAGTGGCAAAGTCCTCTCCGCGGTCTTGCAGGACCTGCAAAAGCAATTCACCATGACTGCCCGTGCGTCTTACATGACTGGCACGGCTATGGGTACAGTCATGCGGGCCGCGGTGTCTGCCTCGAAGCCTTTGGCTACCCTGAATTCAACTCTCAGCTTGTATGTCTCAGAGGCAGGTACTTCCTACAAGACGTCCCTATTGGCGGGCACCGCTATGGGAACGGTGGCCACGGCCGCGCTAGCTGCTGTGCGTCCAGTAGCCATGCTGGCTGTTACCATGAATGCCCAGGCCGCGGCCGCAGTCCGTATGAGCCAAGCCAATCTCTTGGCGGGTACAGCTATGCGCACTATTGCCACCACACCGCTGGCTCGCCCTGTGCCTTTGGCTTTGCCGAAGCCAGCCGCTCCACTTTTGCTGCCTAACTATTCCAACATGGCTGGCATTTCAGCGGCAGCTACCGCTGGAGCTACCAACTTTGCTGCGGTGCTTCAGCGCATCCAGGCACTGGCGGGTTCCACTCGCCAGGGTCTCAGCAACCTGTGGTCCGGTATCCAGACAGGTGCCTCATCTGCTGCGCAGGCTGTTCGTGGCATGTTTGCTGGCTTTTCCGGTGGTGGTGCAGGTGGCGGTGGTCCGGGCGCTGCAGCGGCTGCGGGCGCAGCCGCTGCAGGTGTGCACGGTATCACTGATGCTGCCAAGCGGGCGTCCTCAGCCCTCATCACTATGAATACCCTTATGTATTCATTGCAGCTTGGCATGATTGCTGTACTGGCAGTCAAGTGGGCGGATGAATGGCAAAGCATTCAAAACAAGCTTGATCTTGTCACGTCCTCAACCTCCGAGTTGGGTGCGGCCAATGAGCGCTTGTATCAAATTGCACAACGCACTCGCTCGGGTTACGCGGATGTTGTCGACCTGTTCCAATCTTTGCGTCTTCAGGCCGAAAACCTCGGCTTGTCCATGAAGGCTACCGCGGACCTCACTGAGACCGTCTCCATGGCTTCTCAGATTGGTAGTCGTGGGCCTCAGCAGGCTGCTGCTGGTATCCTCCAGCTTACTCAGGCCATGGCCTTGGGCCGCCTGTCTGGTCAGAACCTCAACTCTGTGTTGCAGGCTACCCCACGTATTGCTATTGCTATTGCGCAGGGTATGGGCACTACCACCTCGGCCCTTCGCCAGTTGGCTGAAGACGAGAAGCTCACTGCTGATGTTATCACAACGGCCCTGCAAGACCAGGCGCCAGTAATTGCAGAAGAGTTCTTGCGGCTTAAGCCCACCATCAGTGGTGCGTTCACTGTTTTGAACAACGGCGCAATCGAATTCATTGGGCGTATGGAGCAGGCCACGGGCTTTGCGTCTATACTGTCCAACTCCGTCATTGCTCTGTCCCGCAATATGGATTTGCTGGCCGCGGGTGTCTCAGTAGTTGCTGCAGCCCTGCTTGTCGCTTTTGGTGGTGCGGTTCAGCGGGCTATCATCGCTGTGGGTCTTGCTATTGCAGCCAACCCACTGGGCGCCTTCATTGCCCTGGTTGGTGCCACCATTCTGGTCATGACCCTGCTTAAGGACCGCTTTGCAGAATATCCTGCCCTCCTGGCGGGTATTGCTGCGGCAGCGGCAGGTCTCGCTATTGTATTGGCCGGTCCTTTGGTGGCCAGTCTGGCTGCTGCTACTTCGGCTGCTTGGGCTTTTGCTGTTGCGGTCTTGGCTAATCCACTCACCTGGATTGTTGCCGCCGTCATGGCAGCCGTTGCGGCCATTGTGTATTTCGGCAATGCCACTTACGAAGTGAATGGTAAATTGGTAAGTGGTTGGCAAGTTGTACTTGCACACTTCCAGGGGTCCATTGCTTTGATGCAGAGCATTTGGAATGACATCTCTGAAGTGGTGGTAATTGCCGCCCGGTTTATTTTGGCTGTGCTCACTTTTGGCATGTCTGAAGTAGCACTGGCTGTTTACAATAACTGGGATTATATCCTCCAGCTCACCTCAGCTATTTGGGCTGCCATTGGCGAGACGGTCTTGACCGCCGCCCGCTATCTTCTGGCAGTAGCCACCCTTGGCTTGTCTGAGGTGGTACTGGCTGTCTATAATCATTGGGATGCAGTCTACAAGACTACGGTGGATATTTGGGAAAAGATCAAGGACTATGTGCTTGGTGTAATTCGGGTACTGGCATTCATTGTGTCATTTGGTATGTCTGAGGTGGCCATTTACGCATATGACCGTTTTGCCCCTGCGGCTGCGGCTGCAGGTGCCCGCGCGGCCAATGCTTACTCTGGGGCGTTCAACGCTAGCATAAATAATTCGGCCTTGGCTAATATGCATGCTCCTACCGCACGGCCGAGCACTGCCCTCAGTGATATTCCAGGCATTCCTGCGCCATATGCTTCAGATAGCAATGGGGATAACGACTCGGAACGTAACCGGAGGACTTCGCGCCGCGCTACCCGAGCCGAGTTGATCCAGGAAGAGATGAGGCGCATCCACGACGAGACCGTGACAGCCGCGAATACGACTTATACCTACCTCGATCGTGCTGCCTATGAAGCCGTGGATAAGTTCAATGCCAACCTGCGCTCTAAGCGGGGGGCGGATGGTGGTGTCTTCCAGGTAATGAGCCCTGAAGAAGAGCGGACTATGCTGCAGGCTATCCTTGGCCTTGACAAGGCCAAGCGCTTGCAGGAAGCTCGTGATACTATCATGCGCCAGGCTATTGGTCCTCGCCTGCAATACATTGAAACCGAGCAGGCTATTGCCCAGTTGTTGGAGAGCAACCAGATCAGCGCCGCTGAAGCACAGCGGGCTTATCAGGATGCAGCCATTGCCTTCTATGCAACCCGAGAAGATCGCCTGTCTGGGCAGATGCTCGGCCGCCTGCAGATTATGAAGGAACTGCGGGACCAAGCGACCCCACTGGCTAATGCCATGAAGTCGATTTGGGAAACGCAGACTGGTCCATTGCGGACTTATCAGACGGCACTGGAAGCTATCACTGCCTTGGAGCGTGACCGCATGCTCACTGCTGAGCAAGCAGCTAATGCTACCCGAGATGCAACCATTGCCTATCTGGATACCCAGACAGATGCGGCTTCTGGTATTTCGCGGGCTCTGCTCAAGGTTCAGCAAGATGCAAACAATGTGGCTCAGCAGATGGAGACTATGTTCTCCAACGCTTTCAGCAATCTTGAAAATGCATGGGTTGAATTCTCTAAGACTGGCAAGCTGAGCCTCAAGAGCTTCTTCTCTGGTTTGCAGGAGGATGTAGCTCGCAGCACTTTCAAGCAGTACATTGGTGGGCCGCTTGCAAATATGCTGCAAACCCGCCTTGGTATTGACCTGCCTGGCCTCCGCGGCCCCGTGGGTGAAAGCCGAGACAACCCAATGTGGGTGCGGAATGCTGATGCTCTGCCTGGGGCAGTGGGTGCCAATGGCTTGCCAACTGGTGCACCTGGGGATTTGCTGACACAAGCTTTCAATGCTATCTTTGGTGGCGGCGGGGGCAATGGTGGGCCCAACTCTGACCCCTTAGGTATCGGTGCGGCGGTAGTTGATATGAATGGGTGCTTTGGCACATTCAACAACGACTTGTCTGGTGTTATGCGGAACGGCGCAGGCATGTTCAGCAATGAATTTATCGCGGGTGCTTACCTGTTTGGTAACGTACTGGGTAGCATTGTGGGTGGTAAGGCTGGAGGCATCATCAACACTGTCTTGAACGGTGCCATGATGATCTTTGGTGGCAGCATGGGAATGCCTAAGGGCTTTGCCACAGGTGGTAGCTTCACTGTCGGTGGCGCCGGTGGTGTTGACAGCCAGCTGGTTTCCTTCCGAGCGTCCCCAGGCGAACGTGTTTCCATCGATCGGGCTGGACAGGCCAGCCAGGACAATGGTGGTGCAGTGGGCAATGTCAATATATCAATTGACGCTCGAGGCGCGGATGCTGGAGTTGAACTTCGTATCCAGAGGGCCCTGCGAGAAGTTTTGCCTGAAGCCGTCCGTCAGTCGCGCATAGCTGCCGCAAAGGATCGTCTGGCTGCAGGGTCAAGGCAATCGCTGAATAGCCGATGATAGGAGCGAAGAGTGGCTGTAATTACTTTACCCAGCAAAGTATACTTCACTCAGGTGGACAAGTTCCAACTGTTGCGGAGCTCAGTCACTCTTCGTTCTAAGTATACAGGCAAGAGGCAGGTAGTCACCTTTCCTTTTGCAGTGTGGGTGTTTGAGGCAACTCTCATACCCATGGATGGAGCGGACGCAGCTGAATGGCGCTCATTCCTAGTTGAGCTGGAAGGCGCCAAAAATACTTTCCGATTGCCAGTACCAGGGCACATCTCACCCTTGACGGGCTATGCTGGACCGCAAGGTACCACTTCGGCAGTGGCTGCTTCTCGTGCCAAGTCCATCACAACTTCGGGCTGGACGCCAAATGCTGCCCTGCTTACGCGGGGTGATTACTTCACCATCAACGATGAGCTCAAGATCTGCACCGGCCCAGTATCTGCTAACGGTGCAGGCCAAGCAACTATATCATTTGAACCTGGCCTGCGTAAAGCCTTGACTGCCGGTGTGGTCGTGCAGGTATACAATCCCTTTATTCTTTTGTCTGCACAGCGGGAAGATGTGGCAGAATGGCGGCTCGAGCATCCTGTCGAGCATACCATGAAGCTGTCTGCAATTGAAGCGTTTTAAGGGATAATCATGGCTCGCACATTAGACCCTGCAACAAAGACAGCAACTGAGGCAGAGAACCTCAATCTGGCATGGATCATCCGTCTTGATATTGAGACGGATCCCGTCTTTGCTTGGACAGGCTTTGGCGATCTGACTTTTGGTGCAGGAGCTACAGGCGACGCAGCTCTTGATACCTTCACCTTTGAGGGTATCACCCACTTGATTGGTGAAATTGGTGCTGTGACTGACGGAGACAGTGGGTCTGACGCACTTGAGCTTCGTCTGCCTGGTGTGGACTTACAAGATGAACTCATGAAGCAGGTCGTCTATGACAAGCGTAAGTGGAAGTTCAGACCTGGTCGTGTCTGGCTGGCTCTATTCAACGATGCGGGCAATGTGATTGGTAAGCCCATCCGGGTGAAGACGGGTCACATCGATCAGATGGCTGTCCAAGAGTCAGAAGACGGTGACGGGGTAATTGTTTGCACGATTGAAAGCCAGCAGTCCTATGCTGCTGAAGCCCTCAACTCACGGTGGTCAGAGCAGACAGAGCTGGACCCTAATGACAATAGCCAGCAATATGTTTATGCCTTGGCCAATATGACACCCGCTCTTGGGCAGGCTAATGTCATACCAGGTGCCGCAGGTTATGGCGGTGGCATCTACGGAGATTTCAGCGGAGGCGGTAGCCGCAATGATTACACCAATGTAAATTTTGTGTGAGCACGCTACTAGTTCCTGATTGGAACACTCGCTTATCCCAGCTCATTGTTTCTCGCATGCACACGCCATTCAATTGGGGTGTGCATGACTGTGCCTTGTGGGCAGCTGAGGGCCGGTGCGCTGTAACTGGTCAAGACGATGCGGCGGAGTACAGGGGTACATATACCAGTGCTATCGGAGCAGTGCGCCGGCTGCTAACAGTAGATGGCGTTCGAACCCCACTCGAAATAGCGGATAAAAAGTGGGGCCCCCGTAAGCCCATATCTTTAGTACACACTGGCTTCCCGGTGGCAGCTGATCTAGTGAAGCTTGGTATACACGATCCAAACGAACTGAGCCTTGGGTTGAGCCTAGGGGTTTGTAATGGACGGTACTCACTTTTCGTCGGTGTGGAAGACGATAAACCCGGACTAATCAACGTTCCTACACAGCTTATGGAGCACGGTTATGGGTAAGGTTGTCAAAGTGGTAGTCGGCGTGGCCATGGTGGTTGCGGGCGTTATCACTGGCAACCCAATGCTCATACTGCAGGGCGCCTCTATGACTCTTGGCGCTGTTATCGCCAAGAGTAATAAGGGCAATGCGGCAACCAACCAACGTCTTAGCAAGCAGCTGGCTCCTGAAGATTTTCGCAAGATTATCTTCGGTCGTACTGCTGGTGCTGCGGACTTGCGGTTCTGGGAAGTACACGGGGCAAAGAACACTAATTACTCTGAGGTGATTGCTGTTGCTGGTCACCGCATCTATTCCTTCCAAGAATTTTACGCTGAAGAAGAGCAGGTCCCCTTCTCTGGCAGTGCCGCCACTGGTACTTATGCCGGAGTACTGCAGCGCCGCACTAACACAGGTGCTCCAGGTGCAGTGGCCCTGTCTGTGGGCTCAGGCACCTATTGGAATGCAAATAGCAAGTTCACGGGTGTGGCGCACTACGCCTTGCAGTGGCTCTATGATGAGAAGAAGCTACCCAATGGTATCCCACAAAAAGTAACGCAGGTTATTGAAGGGGCATATGTATATGACCCACGTCGTGATAGCACGCGTGGTGGTGCGGGAACGCATCGCCTAGACGATCAGTCTACATGGGAATACGCCACTCTAGACTCCAACAATACTCCGATTGGCCGCAACAACGCCTTGCAGGCTTTGTGGTATCTCATCGGCTGGCGTGTACAGAACCCCACAACAGGGGAATGGATCTTGGTGGCAGGCCAAGGTGTCGATCCCATCGACATTGATATGGCCAGCTTCATCACCGGAGCCAACGACGCTGAAGCCCAGCAATTCTATACTGATATGATCTTGTCCACTGGCGACAGCCATGCGACAAATCGGGCAGTCATTTCTTGTAACGATACTCTTGGCCGCTTCCTTGATCCAGGCGGCCTTTGGACGTACCGCGTCACTAAGGATGATACTGCCGTACCTACGGTGGCCTTGACCGAAGACGATGTGTTGGAAGGCACAGTTGAGTGGGTACCTGACCGGCCCATGTCGGAACAATACAACCGAGTGGTGGGCACATATGTGGATCCCAGCGCGGTGTCACTGTATCAGAGCAAGGCTTACCCGCAGGTTAAGAATACCGCGTATGAAGCGGCTGATGGCTTCAAGAAGAGGAAGACCCTCAACTTCCAAGCCATTCAGGATGAAGCATTGGCGCAAAAAGCGGCCCGCATTGTTCTCAATGAAGGGCGCTATGTAGGTGAATTCAAAGCGACGTTTGGCTTCAAAGCCTTGCAAGCACAGGTCTGGGACGTCGTTGGTCTTACTCTCGAGAGGTATGGCTTTGACTCGTCATACCGATTTAGGGTCCGGAGTCAATCTCTGAGCGCCACCGGCCTCGAAATGCTTATCCGTGTCACACATTCTTCTGTGTATTCGGGCGGCACAGTCATTACTTCACCCGCTCCCTCTACCCTTGCCAAGTATGATGTACGCCAGGAAGTCCCTGTCGAGGGCCTAACTGTAACGCAAGCCACCCTCACAGGTGCTGGTGGGGCAGCACAAGACGCAGTGGCCATCTCGTGGACAGCTGCTCCGGGCAATGTCCGCCGCTCTGAAGGTCAGTTCAAGCTTACTGCTGCAGCTACTTGGACAACGGCCTTTGCTTCACAGGCAGATGTCAACACCTGCATTGCCGGTCCGCTGCTGCCTTCCTCCGCCTATCAGGTGCGGGTACGGCACGTCTCAATCCATGAAGTGCCTGGTCCATGGGCAATGGTCAGCCTTACCACTGGCGCAAATGGTCGCATCACATCGGCTGCGGTGACCTATGCTGATGGCACGAGCATTGAACTTCTTAAGCCGGCCGAGGCCGGAGCCAATGTGACGGGCACCAACACTGCCGCAGCCATTATTGGACAAGGCACCGGCGCGACGGCCAATAATCTGGCAGCCCTGAATGCGACCGAAGGGGCGAAGCTCGCGGGAGTGGACGCTGGGGCGACCGCTGGAGACAATATGATCCGCAATGCCGCGCTGGCGACCGGCGCGACAGACTGGGTCGTGACCATGGGGACGGCCACGCGCGTCACATCCACCACGGCAGGCGACCAACCGGCCTATATGCGCGCGACGGGTAGCACCAACCTCATCGCGCTCAACGGGGGCGGCACCGGCACCAGCGCGATAGCCGTGCGCGGCGGCACGCGGATATTCCTGTCATGGTTGGCGCGCGCGGACGTTGCCAATGTCCCGGGCGGTGGGGCCAATGCCCGGCGGTGCTATGTGCGCGTCACATATTATAACGCGGCGGGCAGCTATATAGGCATTGCCGATATTTCAGACGCGGCCAAGGCGGCGACCAATGGCGAAGCGGGTGGGTGCAGTCCGAATTGGGAATTGCACAGCGGATTTGCCGATGCACCTGCGGCGGCTGCATTTGCCCAAATCGCGATCTTCCCCCTGTTGGGATCAACCGGCGCTGGCAAGTTTATCGACACTACAAAAGCGGTTTTGACGATCGCACAGGCGGGCGCTGACCGCACGGTCGATCAGTTGCAGGCGCAGCAAATCCAACCGCGTGCGACGGTCGGCGAAAATCTGATGCGCAATGGCGACCTGTCGAATGGCAGCGACCAGTGGTGGACATCGCCAGCGGGTGGTTACGCCACCGCCGATCTGGCGTGGCGCAGCGGCGCGGCGGAAAATGTGCCTGGCTGGCTGCGCTATACCGCGCCAGCGGCGGGCACGGCCCGCGCAACCTACACCCCCACGCGGTTCGACCGCGCCGCGCCGTTTAATAAGGATGACGGCATCCCCGTCATTCCGGGCAAAGAATATTGGTTGCAGTTCGTTTATCGCAGCGACGGCAACATTCAGTTCGGCTGTGACGCATGGTTTTACAATGGCGCGACCCAAATCGCAGGCGCGCAACCGTTCATCGGTGGCCCGTTCGCGCCGGGCGGCGCAACATTCACCGCCAATACCAGCGGCGCGGTGGTGCGCGCGGCCATCGCCAAAATCACTGTTCCGGCAGGGTCGAACATCGTTTTCCTGCGCCACACATTCGCAAGGCCGGGTGGGAGCGGCGCAACATATGGCGAAATCAGCCTTGTCACCCTGACCGCCGCCGAACCGGGCGCGACTGTCGGCGCGCGCAGCGGGGTCAATCTGTCCAATAATGCAGGCAGCGCCATTATCGGGGACGCAGACATCATCACGTCGAGCGGCACGGCGGCAGCCATCGCCGGACAAGGGAGCGGGGCGACGGCCAATAATCTGGCGGGCCTGAACGCTGGCGAAGGGGCGAAACTGACCGGCATTGAAAGTGGCGCGACTTTAGGGGCAAAAGCTGGCACCAATTTGGTGGACAGCACAGGTGCGGTGCTGGGTGACAGCGCGATCAAAAATCTGGCCATTTCCATAGGTTCTAACGGTGCGCTGACCGGCGCTGGTGGCGGTCAGGTGACGATTGGTGGGCTGGGTTACACTGGCGCGCTCGATGCTGACAAGTTCAGCGGTTCAGCGGCGGACACAAAGCTAACCGGCATTGAAAGCGGGGCGGACGTTACCAAAAATGCGGCGGTCAGCATCGCGCCGCCGCCGCCGCAGATCATCCAGCGCGATTGGCAGGGGACGCCAAAATCAGGTCAGTTCAACCGGGTTTTGACGCCGGTGGTGACAAAGGGCGGCACGTCAATCCGCACCGACAATGCGACCACTTACAGCATCACCACCAGTGGCGTGACGGCCACCGTGAACAACACAAATGGATCGGCGGACAAAGGACGCATCACCATGACGGCGGGTGGGCCGGGGTCAATCAGCCTGACGGTGACGCGCGATAGCATCGCCTATGGGCCTTATGCCATCCCCGTCACGGTGGAGGATGATGCACCGCCAGCCAACGGCGGCAGCACTGGTGGCACCGACAGCACGCTGGAGGATGTCAACAGCACGTCATTCGTCCAGATGA
>ERZ869921.1304-NODE-1304-length-10791-cov-8.198212_pt1 | contig 10791 bp, 16 predicted proteins | sample MGYA00579310_ERZ869921 | MGnify/ENA primary metagenome ERZ869921 (study PRJEB32216, sample SAMN09231816) | wastewater metagenome | place: USA: Maryland | collected 2016-06-21 | study: EMG produced TPA metagenomics assembly of the PRJNA472060 data set (Reclaimed...
ACTACTTTTTTAAAACCATCATATTCTAATTGCATTAAAGTTAATTCTTCCCACCACTTACAAATTTCATTATATTTATTTGTTAAATTTTTAGGAATTATACAAGTTACTCCATCAGTGTTACAAGAATCAATTTGTATTCCTGCTTCAATCATTTTTTCACAAAACATTAAAAGAAATAATTGTCCATTAAGAGTTACTGAAAGTAATTGTTTAGGATCATACATAGGAGTATAAGCACTGTTTAAATTACCATAATATCCTCCATTTAATGCAAGTTTATATAACTCGGCATCAGCTATTTTACCTTCTTTTTTATATTGTAATCTTTGATTTTTAATTCTTTTAATTATTTTATCCATTCCTGGTAAATGTGAAGGTACAAAACCATATTCAGCTCCTAAAGTTGGATAATATGAACTTACATCAGCATCAAGATAATTAACTTCATCTAAATTAGGTTCAACTATTTCCGGATTATGAAAACTATGTAAACCTCCACTTTGAATATCATATTTAACTCCTTTTATAATTACAGAATAAGCTAATTCATCTGTACTTGAAACAATTCTATTTTTCAAGTGATTAAAAAGTGTATAAAAACTATTACAATAATAAACAATTTTTCCATCTTCAACTTTTTGATAAAAATTTTCTTCTGTTTCTTTAAAATCAATCTTATAAGAAAGTAATCTTTCAATTTTAATAGGTTCAAAAGTACCTCTTAAACTCATTATATTTTCTTTTTCAATATTAAATTCTTTACAATATTCATAAAGAAGAATTTGTAATCCTAATTTAACTCTATCCCAAGACCAGCAATTAAAACCATATTTAGTATTTGCATCTTGTCTTTGAATAATTTGAGATTTCATTCTTTCACAAAGCTTATCAGTAATAACTAAATCATTATTAATATTATAATCCTTAACAATTTCAATTTCATTTTCTGTTAAAGTTTTGTTAAAATCATATGGTAATTCCTGAACTCTATCATGATTTAATTGAATACCTAATCCTTTAAGTGATATTTTTCTATTTTTTCTCGTAGCTTTAGCCCAATATCTGAATAAATCAATATCAATCCATTTATTATGATATTTATATTTCTTAATAGTTACATCATTATGACTATCTTGACATTGAATTACATGATCTGAAAATTGTTTTAATGCAAGACATATATCTGAAGCAGTTAGTTGTTGTTGAACAAAATATCTGTAATTCTTATAAAAATAATTAGTTACTAAATTATCATAGTCAATCCCATTAAATGAAATAAAGAATGTATTTTTAGCATCCAATTTACTTAAAAATTCATAAAATTCTTTCGATTGATTTACATACTCTGATATTTCAAATGAAAATGTTTCTTTGGTTTCAAAATTTTTAAATCCAAAAAATGCTAAGTTGTAGAATATTTCGCAATCATATATTAATTTCATTAGTAATAATTATATTCTTGTTTTTTACTGAGAAAAATGTCTTCATTTTCTCCTTTTTTATATTTCTGTATTTCATCTCTAACAATTCTTCTTTCTGATTTTAAATTAATTCTTTTATATCCATAATAATAAATTCTATAGAATTCTTGTAACTTTCCCCTAAGAAAATCTTTTTCACTTTCTAATTCACCACCTTTAAGTCTTTCATGAGTGATTATATTAGGTCTAACTTTTAATTCTGTGTAATAATTTGGTAAGTGACAATAATAATATTTTCTATTGTATTTTAAATATCTTTCATTAAAATCATCCAAACAAAAATTTAATTTAACTTTTTCTGGTAAATTATTATATTGTTCTTCTGTTAAATCTTTTCTAAGAGGAAATAAACTTATTGATACAGGCTCTTTATATTTTGTGCAAATATAAGATTTTAATCCTTTTCTGACAGCTTTAACAGCTTCTAAATCAGTAGTATAACGTTCTTTATGCCAACCTAAATCTACTATTTGTTGAATTATATGAGCATCTTCTCTTCTTGAAATATCATCTCTAAGTCTTATAGAAATATTCCAACCTTTTTGATAAGGTTCTTTTAATTCTCTTAAAGGTAATTTTCTAAGTTCTTCTTCAATCTCATCAAGTCTTCTTTGCATTTTGAGAAAAGACTTATACTTTTTTTCATATTTATCTAATTCTCTCATAATATTGATTTAAGTTTTCTATAGAATATTTCACACTTAATATTGCTTGTTCTATAAGATAAATTCTTGGTTTTAAATCTCCTGGTTTATAATAAAATTCTTCGTCCTCTTCATATCTTGTTAAAGGAGCTGTAAATTCTTCAAAATCTTCAAATTTTTTATTAAGTGTAAATTTAAAATAAGCACATAAACCATCTTCTGTATAAATGTTAAAAAATTTTCTATATAAATAACCAATTAAAGGTATAGAAGATATTTTATAATCTATCAAAGCTCTTTTATAAATTTTTAAATTAGTTTCATATTTTTCTTTAAATTCTATATAAATATCTTCTTTTGTTCTATACATCTTTCTCTCTTTTTTTTAGCTTTCTTAATCTTTTAGCTTTATCCGGATATAATTTATCAAACATTTTATTAATATTTTGTTGTCTTAATTTCTGATTAGCTAATAATCTTTCTCTAATTACAACAGTTTCTTCAGAAGTTATAACTCTATTTTGATGTATTTTGAGTATTTCCATACTAAAAGCAACTTCTTCAACGCTATCTACTAAATAATTATTATGATCCATAACTGTTTTAATAGCATTATTATTAAAATTATTTGAAGTATTATTAAATCTCTTTTCTTCTAATAATAATATCTCTTTACCTGCTTTCTGCGATACTCTAAAAGGAATTATAAATTGTCTTCTCTCACCTTTAAAATATTTATCTGATTTTTTAATTTCACATAAACACATTTTAGGTACAAAATATATAGAAGTATTTTTAATTAAAGGATTATCTACAAAAATAATAGGTTTAGATTCTAATATTTCAAGTATTTTACCTTTACCTACATAAGTATTTTCATTCATCCAGTCTAAATAAAGTAATACATCTCTATTTTTAATAGGTATTGCTTTAAAAAGCTTATTTATATTGTACAGCTTTTTTATTTCTGTTTCCATGTACACTTCTGTTTATCAAATCATTGATAGAAAATCTGTCTTCATTTTTTCTATAGTAGGTATAACAATTATACCAATATTGTTCTATTTTAGATTCCACATCCACTATTCCTTCATATACACAAATATATACATCGTAAATAGGATAAGATTCTATAAAATTTTTTTCTTTTAATTGCTCAATTTTAGCTTCATTCATATATTTATCTGTAGCAACTTTGCATACAGGTGTATCTTTATAGATTACATTATAATGATTGAAACCTTCTTTGGATTTTGATGTTTGTAAAGCTTTAATTGATAATCCAACAGCTAATATTCTGTCTTTCATATCTCTTAATGCTAATAGTTTGTTGTTTTTTTTGCAATAATTCTCTATTGCCTCTATCTTCTTCGGATTAACTTCGCAGTCACTTAACTTAATTCTCATTCACGTAATTTACTAATTTAAAATAAAAAGACTTGCAGAATATTTCTACTCTGCAAGTCTAATATAAAGTCCTAATTGTTTATAATGATCTCTTCATAACTTTATTTATTAATTTGCTATTGCAACACCAGCACTTGCTTGAAGTGTAGCTTCAATTACATCGTAATTAGGAGCTTCATCAATCATAGAATCATGTTGTACTTTAACATTTGCAGGAGGTCCTGATACTAAAGATGTTTGTCTGAAGATATAATCTCCATCAACAGTTAAGTATTTACCTTCACTACCAGATTTATTCATCTTCGCATTTTTATTAACACGAATGAATTTACCTTCATCTAACCAAGTAAAAGGCTTAGTTGATTCTTCAACCTGAATGTTAGTAGATGCGCCAGCTAATTCTTTAGCCAAGAATGTATCTAAATGTCCACCAACTTTAAATCCTTTTTCAGATACCATTGTAGTTAATACCGGCATCCAGGCTACTAATACAGAACCCTGATTTTGTTTTTGAAGAATTCCAATCAAGTTAGGTGCATCACCTTTTACTAATTGAGCTACTTCAATTCTTTTTTGATCTGGATTATTGGTATCCAAAATGTCTGTAATTACTACTTTACCGTTTGCTAACTGAGTTGCAAATGTCTCTTTAATGTTCTTTGCCATTTTATTCTAAATTTATTTCTAAAAAATACTATTGCTACTTCATCCTCAAGGTGATAGTTCACTAATTTGAAACCTGATTTTAATGTCTTTACTGACGGTATATTTAATTAATTAACAGCATTTTAAGGTTGCCTTCCTGGTTTTAATTAAACATGTTAAAGAACTTATATAATGGAGTTAGAAATTTCCATTTCTTTCTTCAATTAATTTTAAAATAGCCTATTACAAATTTCTTCATAATAGGCACGAATTTAGGATTTTGCACTATATTTCTTTTGTCAAGCTATAGCTAACTCCAACTATGGTATATATAAATACATACTCTTAAGCTGATTTTTGATTAAATTTGTGTTTATTTTAAAGAGTTATATCTCTACCTAAATTAAAAAATAAAGTTAGCCGGACTCCGCTAACCTATATACTAAAACATCTATATTACAATCTATTATCAAACCTTACAAAACTCTATAATGTGTCCTTTATTATAGATTTATATTATCACTACATTGAGTACCCTTACGTATGCTCTTAAATACAGACAGCATTTTACTTGTGAACCTTTCCTCAATGTCAAGCTGTAACTTGTGTGAATATTTTTAATACTTATAATTAAACATTTCTTCAGAAGCAATATACAAAAATATAGCTTCAGGAAATTCTTCTTCAAATTGTATTAAAGCACTAATAGCATTATCAGCATGATATTTCTTACCTGTTGATATATTAGTATCTTTACTGATAAATGTTATATGATACTCTTTCATAATTAAGAAATTTTATCAATACGATGTTGTCTTTCAGCAATTTGATCTTCATAAACTTTAATTTGTTCATCAAGACTTTCACCTTCAGATTTAATCTGTTCTTTAATACTTTCTACTTTTTCTTCAGCTCTGGAAACTTTATCCCAATAAATTTTTGCGAATTCATCCTGTTTTGCATTAGTTTCAATGCTTTCCGGTTTAACATCTGCATAAGCATCTTCCACTTCTTGTGTAGCATCTTCTAATTTTTCTCTTAGAGAATCCATTGTTCTTTCAGAATTGTACTTAGAATTTTTAATTGCCTGATTGTAGGTTTCAATTTCTCTTTTTAAAACCTTAATTTGTTTGTCAAAAAATCCTTGCAGTTTTCCGGCTTCATCTAATTTTAAGAATTTCATAATTCTTGCTACTAATCCAGTAGGCTCTGTTGTTGTTTCACTCATTTTTTAATAATTTAATTTGTTTAATAATAACTTTCCTCTCTTTTGATTACTTTAATTGGCGTAGGAAGTTCCAATTCTGTTAAAGTTTCTTTTTTAATTACTTTATTTCCTGTTGAAACTAAATCTTCATAAAAATTAATATCTCCAAAATAATTAATAATACCGATTGTATTTGGTAATTCATCAATAATAGGATAAGATTTTCCTACTTGAATATTAAATACTACTTTCTCATGAACTTGTTTACCTTGTTGTATTAAATATTCTTGTTCATTCGAATATTCAAAACTACAACTATAATAATTAGATAAATTATTTCTAATATTATCCATACATAAATATCCTGTATTAGTTCTTATACTACAACCTTCAATTTTATAGATTTTATTTAATGTAAATTCTGTTGATTTAGTACTAATACATTTTACATAAGATTGTTTTGGTATTTCTAATTCCGTTAATTTAATTTGTTTTTTTTCTGAATAAATTATTCTATTTGCTGTTGGAAATTCTTCTTTTTTTGAAAGAAAATCTATAGGATCTGTGTTACTCAAAAAAATATCAACTTTATGATAATTAGTAGTTTCATTAATACCTAAATCACTTGGAAATATTTCTTTTTTTTCTTTACAAATATTAAAATAAATTTTATCTAAACAACCAGTTCTTGACATATTTCCTTTTTCATCAAATAATAAAAAGTATTCATCTAAACAGTCAACTTTAGTATCTCCATTTATCCATTTAGAACCTAATTTAAAAGCTTTTTCTTGTACTTTTCTACTAAGCTCAGGATTATCACCTATCCATATTTTTGTGTTTTTTAGATCTATAAAGCATTCTTCTTTAGTTAAAGGATATTGTTTAATAGATTGTTGTTCAATAGGTATTTCATTGGGTAATGCTTTTCTAAATCTATAAGTATCAAAATTATCTTTATTTCCTGAATCATCAATAATTTTTAACACTTTTGCACTAGAACCCTCTAAAACTAAATAAACTTTACCTTTAGTAACTTTATTACTTGAATTACCTTCATAAAGTCTATAAGCCCAATCTCCTGCTTGAGGAATCCATTGTTTTTCTAATTCTTTAACAAATTGAGCTTCATAAGCTTCTTTAGTTGATGGTTTAAACATTCTTGTGTCTATAGTATAATGTTTATCACAAGGATTGCCTCCAGATTCAAAATCTACAGTACCATCTCTATTTACTTTATAAATTTTACCAAGTTTCCAAGAAGTATCTATAGGATGAATATATTCTACATACTCAGGAAAAGTATTTGATTTAATTTTATCTACATGTCCTTCAGGAAGTATATTTTGTATTTCTGATAAATCTGCTAATTTAGTTTCATTAGTAGAAGACCATGTATTAGTAGTATTTTTGTAAAAATCTCCATTAATTTCTTCTAATGTTTTAATGTTTTTACCTATAACTCCGGATACAGCAGGTTTAAAATAATAATTATTTTTATCACTATATTTATACCATTTACCTACTTCAAATTTAGGTTCTTCAATAATCTCAGCAAATTTACCTTTATAACAAACATAACCTCCAGAATCATCAGCAATTGTAGTACCTTTATCATAGGTTTTAAAATCAGTTTTAACTTCTTCATTATCATTATAAAAAGCACATTTATATTTAGTACCTATAGGATATTTCTTTTTACATTTTTCAAGAATATCATCTTCTAAAAAATCAGATGCTGGGTAAATTGTATAATTTCCTTGCTCATATGAATTTTTAGAAGCAGTTCCTTTTCCATTTATATGAATACAATCTGTAGGTTTACCATCTTCTCTTATAAAACCATATTCTTTTGTAGTTTGTAAATCAGGTCTAAGTGCTTTAATTGCATTCCATTTCTCTAAAGAAGAACAATATATTGCCACATCACTTTTTTTTTCATATTCTTTTATATCTTTCACATAATAATTATTTAAAATTAAAAATAGAAGTAGCATTACACTACTCCTTTATACATATATTTACTCAAAGATAGAATACTCAAATCTTTTACCTTCAGCTAATTGCTGTAGATTATAGATTAGTCTCTGACCAGGTTTCATTTTCAACCATTCATTTCTCTCCTTACAATATTTTGTAGGTTTAGAATCAATGCTTTGAAAATACTCAACAGTTTTTTCCGGTAAAATTTGTGTTCTGATCTTTGATTTTGAATGAGATATATAATCTCTTTGGGAAGGTATTCTTCCACGAAAGATTCCTCCTTCCATTTCATAATTACCTTTTGGTCTTTTTTTATTAAAACCTGTTCCTTCCACTCTTGAGTGAAAGCCTTCCTCTGTATATACAGTCAGAAGGATTCTGCCTTGTGAATTCATATTGCTTTTACATACAAAGAACTATTAAAAAATGCTTTTTTATAATTCTCTAATGTTGATTTAATATTATTAATAGTTCTTTCAAGATTTTCAAAACCATTTGCAAATGCTTTTTTAACTTGTTTTAAATAACTTTCTTTAAGTTTAAATACAAGTTCATTCTTAGTAAATGATTTATCTCTTCTTTCTCTTCTGTTTGGAAGATAAACAGGTACATATCTAACCTGATTAAATTCATCGGTTATTTTTTGTGTACCTAAAAATGTTTTGGATTCATATTTTCCTACTATAGGATTTAATAATTCTCCAGTTGTGTCAAATTGTTTAATGTAAGGTTGATTTTTCATATTTTGTTATTTATGCACATCACCTTCAAATTCTTCATCTGAATGAGTGATTGGTGAGAAATTTGGTTTGAAATATAAATATTCTTTAGAATTTAAATGTAATTCTCTTTTAATTCTTACCCATAGAGTTAAAATTACTATTATAGTAATAATAATTATTAATGTTATTAATGTTTTCATATAAATAGTTGAGTAATATCTTTAAATGATTTAATTGATTCTTTAGTATATATAATTTGATCTCTACCTTCCTGATATTCAGTAATATCCAGCATTAAAACCACATATCCTTTTTTGATAATTTTTTTCAATTCATCTGGTTTAAGCCACTGTTGTAATTGCTCAATAGATTTATAACTACAAAACCATTTTTTAAAATCCTTTTGTCTATTTAATCCATCCTGAATTGGAGAATTAAATTCATAGTGTCTTCTAAAAGCAGATATGCAAAATTCATCTAAAGGTTTTATTTTTCTTTTAAAACCATTAGGTAAATAAGTCATAAACATACCAATACCATCTAAAGGATATTCTATTCTAATTACAGTTTTCATAGAAGAATTTAAAGTTAAAAATAGTAGTTTTGTTAGCTCCCACAAAACTCAGACTTATGTCTTTTAAAAAGAGGATATATACGAGTACTATAATGAATGCTATTGTAAACAATAATATTTGTTATTTGAAAATAATATAACTTGCATTACTTTAGAATTATCCGGATTTATATCAAAACAAAGATGAAACTCTTCATCTTTACTTTCATATAATTCATAAACAACATAATCTTCTTGAGAATATGAAACTTCTTTTTTAAGATTATAAATAATTTTTCCATTAATAGATATAGAAGTACTGTTTAATACAACTATATTTAATAATGTATCTCTGTAAACTATACCATTATCTGTAGGAATTAACAGTTTTTTAACTTTTATTTCTTTAGAATTAGCCAATAACGCACTCAAAAACACTATCAATAGTGTTAATATGTATGTTTTTAAATCTGTTTTCATAATTTTAATTTTAATTCAGTAATATTTTGTTTCATTAATTCAAGCTCATCCCACTCTTTTTTAAGAGCTTTATTTTGTAATCGTAATTCAGACATTCTGTCTTTAATTTGTTTTAAATGTCTGTCTGCAATTGTAATACTCATGCTTTTAACCCAAACACCAGCTCTAACAGTATTAATTATATCAGTAGGTTTGTGATTCTCACTGATATAATTAATAGCATTTTGTAAATGTGTTGTACACATCTTAGATAATTTTTGATTACCTTTAGATGATTTCCAAATTAGTTCCATATTCTAAACATTTTATCTAATTCAATTATTGCTGTAAAGCCAATAAATTCTTTAGATTGTGAAGAATCTTGTTTAAACGCTTTAAATACCTTAGTAAAAAGCCCTTTACGTTGTAACTTTGATTTCTTTTTCATATTTTTGTGTTTTAGTTAATTAAAAAATAAATAGAGTGGAAGCTAATTAAGCTTAAGTGTCCTGTTATTCAAATGAAATACTTACTAAGCTATAATGCAAGTAATTTTCAACCCAGTTATCCTCTATTCTAAACCCTATCTCCTCTTCATCAGGTTTATTCACTTTGGAGATTTATTTTATCCTCAACAATCTATTGTAAAAATAATGAGAATTTATTTATGTTGTAGAAGTAAGGAACTCTTTGTGAACTGACTCCAACATTCCCTTCTTTTAATTCAGTCTAACCTTCTATATTTCCTTCATCTCATTTTAGTTTTACCTAAAGGTGTTACTAAATCAGGAACAACATATTATTTTACAATAGAATTGTCTTGGATGAACCATACCTGTTTAAACGACAAGTGGTTATGGGAACTATGTCAGACTTGAACTGACACTCTCGCAGTCTGAATTGTATGCCGCAATACTCTAGCATTAAGTTAATAGTTCCATACATTTTATCTTCAGTAAGAAAGTTATAATGATTTCATTCTAATCCACGTTATTCACAAGCCCTAATTTGTGTCATAGGGATTCTAACCCTATACTTGAAACCAAGTGTATATAAAGAGCATTTTATACTTCCTATGATTACAACTTCTTACTTCAGATTACTGATTAATAACCAATAGACTTACACGCCTACAGGCAACAAGTATTAATCAGTTATATTATTTCTTCAGTATTCTCTGTGATAGCTGGAATTTGTTACGTTATCCATTTAATTCCTACTCATATTAGTAAACTATCACAAAGAATATCTTAGAATTATAAATTTTCTTCAATCCATTGTTTTAAAAAAGCTTGTCCAAAATAATCAGCACCATCTTTTTCTAATTTTTGAATTAAAGCAACAACTTCTTCTCTACTCCAAGAAGTTTTTTCTCCTTGAACAGGTTTGATAGAGATTGTGCTGTCTGGTGATACTTTCATTCCTAAGTTTTTAGTCCAACATGAATGAGAAGCTCCTGTTTCTTGAACATAACTATCTCTACTTGCTTTATCAGTAGGAAGCATAACTACTTCGGCAATTTTGTGTGGTTTACCATCCTTCATAATTAACTTGTCATTCATAATGTTTAAGTTTAATTGTTAAAAATATTTGATTAGCACCCTCTTGTCTTATTGACACAATGTACTTGTCTATTAAGCCTAGGACAATTGATATTTCAAATCCTCCAAAGCTCAATAAGAGTAGG
>ERZ869921.1305-NODE-1305-length-10781-cov-63.584654_pt1 | contig 10781 bp, 25 predicted proteins | sample MGYA00579310_ERZ869921 | MGnify/ENA primary metagenome ERZ869921 (study PRJEB32216, sample SAMN09231816) | wastewater metagenome | place: USA: Maryland | collected 2016-06-21 | study: EMG produced TPA metagenomics assembly of the PRJNA472060 data set (Reclaimed...
GCTCGTTCCGCCCGGCCTGGACCTGACGTGGGTCGTCGTCCAGGCCGCCCGCGAGCCACCGAGGCGGCTTCGTCGCGTCGTTCAGCGTCGGCACGCCGGAGTTCGCGGCCGACCTCGCGTGCCACGTCAAGGCGCTGCTGTGCGAGTGCGACCGGCTCCGCGCCGCGTTGACTATGATCGCTCAAGTTCGGCACGTGTCCGGCTCCGCACAAGGGGCGTTCCGGTCCAACCTGCGGATCGCGGACGCCGCGTTGGCGGGGGCGGATATGTCGGACCTCGCGACGGTCGAGGCCGTGGCCAACGGGACGTGGGAGAAAAGAAGTGATCGAACTGCCGACGGCGGACAACCCAGTGGTAGTGATCGATGGCGACTGCTTGGACGTGCTGCCGCTGCTCCCGAAGGGGTGCGTTGATTCTGTGATAACGGACCCGCCGTATGGAATTGATTACGCCACGAACCGCGTAGATCGTGGCGTGTCGGCGAGTTGGCGCGGGAAGAAGATCGCAAACGATGAAACCACCGACGCACGAGATGCGGTTTTGGGCTGGGCTCGAAGGCACCGCTTGCCGTGGGCGTGTTTCGGCACGTGGAAAATACCGAAGCCAAGCGACGCGCGCGGCGTGCTCATCTGGGACAAAGGGCCTGCATTCGGCATGGGGGATTTGTCGTTCCCGTGGAAAGGCTCGTGGGAAGAAATTTACATCGGCGGGCCGGGCTGGACCGGCCCGCGTGACGAAGGCGTACTCAAGGGGCACATGGTGATGACTTGGGAGTCCAAAGGGCGAAGCCACCCAACCGAGAAGCCGGCCAGCCTGTTGCGAGTAATTATCAAGAAACTGCCTTCCAGTGCCACCGTTCTAGACCCCTTCGCCGGCTCGGGCACGACCGGCGTGGCCGCCATTCTCGAAGGCCGGCGGGCCATCCTGATCGAGAAAGACCCGGTCTACGCCGACATCTGCCGCCGCCGGGTCGCGGAGGCGATGGGCAAGCCGACCGTTATCGCCGGCGGCCGCGTGGTCGGCAACAACCTATTCGCCGGTGTCCCGTGACCGACGCACCCGCCCTGCTGCGGGCGATCCCCACTCACACCATTGGAGGGTAACGCGATGCTCGTACTGAGCCGCAAGCTGGGCGAGAAAATCCACATCGGCGACGGCATCGTGGTCGCGGAGATCGACCGCAACAAGGTCCGCCTCGCGATCCAGGCCCCGCCGGGCGTGCCCATCTTTCGCGAGGAGATTCTGCCCGCGGGCCACCCGGCGGCCCTGACGCCGAAGGAGCACCCCCGATGCAACTGAGCCCGTACCGCGTCGCCGAACTCCGCGAGCACGCACGTGACGTGCTGGAGTTGACACGGCGTGACATTGCCGCCGGTCCGTGCAGCGTATGTGATTCCGACGTGGGATACACCTGCGAGCGGTGCCGGCTGGAGTTGGCCGCCTGCGACCTGGCCCGGACGTTCCTGGCCGAGCACCCGGAGGAGCCGGAGCAGGCTGCGACGGTGTTCGACCTGGGAGGCGAAAGTTAATGACCACCGTCGTCTGCGACCGCTGCCAGGGTGCCCGCGCCGTGCTGGTCTGGGCCTGCGACGACCACGGCAACTGGCGGCGGGTCGCGGCCAACTGCCCACAGTGCGACGGCCGCGGGACGCTGGTTCTACTCGAAGTCGCCCCCACGCCGCGGGGCAACAACTATGAACTCCGCACGCCGGCCACCGTGATGCGGCAGCGGCGGGCGGCGGGCGGGTGCTGCGACCGGTACGCCGACCGCAAGGCGTGCGACTGTCTGACGGACGCCGTGGCGTGCTCGGTGTGCCACGACCCGTACTGCGACAACCCGTGCGGGCAACACTAGACGCTGTGAGGAGGACCGCCGCCCATGCGAGCCACCCGCGAAATGCGCCCCGCGACCGCGTACTACGCCGCGACCCGGAAGCCGGCCACCCACCGCGAGGGCGTGCCGTTCCACGTGCCGCAAAAGTTGACCCCGGAGCAACAGGCCCTCGCGGCGAAGTTTCGGTTCATGGTTCCGTGGGCCGTGAACAAGTGGTTCTCGCGACTCCCGGAGTACGTGAAGGACGAGTTGGCGTCCGCTGGGGCGGTCGCGCTGGTCGAGGCCGCCGAGCGGTTCGACCCGAGCCGCGGCGTGCTGTTCTACACGTTCGCGGCGTCGTGGCTGTGGGGGAGGATGCAGGCGGAACTGAAGCGGTGCGCTGCGGGGCTCGCGCGGCAAACCTCCGCGATGGACGACGGGGACGGGGAGTTCGTCGCGAACGTCCTGACCGCCCCGGACGAGTTCGCGAGGGCGACGGATGCGGAGCACGCGGCGCGGGTCGCGGCGCGGGTCGCGGCGGCCGTGGCGGACCTGCCCGACGCGATGCGGGTGGTGCTCACCCGGCGGTACGGGCTGGGCGGCGAGCCGCCGCGGACCCTCTCCGAGATCGGCGCGGAGATGGGCCTGACCAAGGAGATGGTGCGGCAGATTCAGCGACAGGCGAAAGCGAAACTGGCCGGGGCGCTCACCGGGTTGCGTACCATCTGAGATTCGGGACCGGGCAAGAAGGACTGACGTGGTGATGATCGCGACACGATGCCGGCACTGCGGAAACGCCAACGCAACCCGGCCCCGGGGGCTGTGCTGGCGATGCTACTACACGCCAGGGGTGAAGGAGTTGTACCCCTCAACGAGCAAGTTCGGCGTCTGGGGCAACGGCATCGCGGAAGGCCGCGCCCCCGCAGCACTCGGCGGCCACGCCGGTGATGTCGCCCTCGCCGGGGCACCTGCCGGGCGTGGTCGTCGCGGTGGACGTGGGGCGGGTGGCGTACTGGGTCCGGCTGGGCTGCGGGCCGTGCTGTCGTGGAAGAAGCTGGCCCCCGGCGACTGGATCGTGACGCGGGCGGACGGGGTGATCGAGTGGTGGAGTGATCGACGGATGCGAGGGGAGGAGTGGGGAGCATGACGACGCCAAAGCAACGCCGCCCGGACGTGATCCTGGTCATGAAGCCGGTTGACGGCGGCCGGGCCATGATCGGGATCATCGAGTGCCCGCATTGTGGCGAAACGCACTTCACGACGCAGATCCAGTGCGGCGAGCGGGACGTGTACTGCGGGGTGCCGAAGTTCAACACCGACGACTGCCCAACGGTGCGGCCCGACGGGTATTCCACGGTCGTCGTCACGAGGATCGTATGAGCCCAAGCGACTCCGTGATTTTCTTGGACATCGACGGCGTGTTGAACCGGCACGAGTGGGACGCCGCTGTGATGTGCGGGCAAATTCACCGCGACAAGGTGCAACTGCTCAACGACGTCCTCCGAGCGACCGGGGCCAAAATCGTCCTGTCGTCGGCGTGGCGATACATCCTCTACCGCGGCGAGATGGACCTGATGGGGCTCGAATGGTTATTCCGGTCCCACGGGATGCTCGCGGACCGACTCATCGGCGTCACTCGCAAGGACACAATGGTCCGGCCGACGACGTTCAGTCCGGAAACGTGGCCGCAACACAACGAGCGGGGCCAGCAAATTGCCGACTGGCGGACGGAGAGCGGGCACGCCGGGCCTTACGTCGTCGTGGACGATCTGGACCTGGGCATCAGCGATGCCGGGCACCCGTTCGTTTTGGTCGAAGGTGACGTGGGGCTAACGGCGGCGGACGCGGCGGAAATGATCCAACTCCTGTCGCGAGTAGAGGCGGTGCCCCATGCCGACTGACTTCCCACCCGAGATCGTCGCCCTGTTCGACACGCTCGCCCAGCGGCCGGACCTGCTCGGCGTCGTCGCGAACGGCGGTGCCGCGTGACCCCCAACCCCCGCCTCCTGATCCGGCTGCCCGGCGGCTCGCTGACCGAGGGCGTGGCCTGGTGTGGTGGGGCGGGGCCGGGTTGGGCATGGCAAGGCATGGTCTTTTTGAAGCACCTGCTACGGGGCGCGTCGCGGAATGGTGAGCGGCGCGTAGACGCGCAGAACGGGCCGCGATGCTTGTGCCCTTCGCGGGCCGGGGTGGGGCAGCACCACCGCCCAGCACTGAACCGACACTAACGAGATTCGCCATGCCCCCGAAGGAAACCGGCCACCTGACGCAGGTCGAACGCGACTACGTCGCGGAGTACGACCGGGCCATCAACTTGATGATCGCGGTCGAGGACGCCCTCGACGACCAGCCGGTGCCCTCGCAGCGAGGCCGCCTGATCGACGAAGACGACGTCGCCGGGCTCAAGAAGCTCAACGAGTTGCTGGAGCAGGCGAAGACCGCCATCGGCGGCTAACCCCAGGAGTACCGTTAGTGACACCGTTCAAGCACAAGAGGGAGCGAGTCGTCGCCTCGGTGGACTTCGCGCCGCACGACGCACCCGCCGTCAAAAACAAGCCGATCATCCTCCGCACCGGCCGGGGCGATTCGCGGCTGACCGTGGACGAGGCCCGGCTGCTCCACGTCCAGCTTGCGGCCGCCATCCGCAAGGCCGGCGCGGAGGCCAAGTCGTGACCGCCACCGAACCCGCCGACCTGATGGATCGGGTCGATTCTCAGAACCATCCGCCCGACGACGGCGGCATGACCGTCGGCCAGGCCCGCGGGAAGTTCGTCCCGATGCCGGCCCACTCGCGGCTCGCCGTCCGCGTGGAGCACGCCGACGGCTCGTTCACCGACATGCCCATAACGGGGATCACGGCGTTCCCGCCGACCAAGAGCGGGCGCCCGGGGCTGACCGTCATTCGCGTGAAGGGGGTTTCGTGAACCCGGAATTTATCGAACTCGTTCGCTCGTACCGCCAGGTCGAGAAGGCCCTCGCGAAGCACTGGAACGACAACGACGCCGTGCGGCAAAAGCAACTGGCCGGGCGCATCGACGCCGCGATTTCGGCCTACGACACCGACGCGGGCGGGCCGGACCTGTTCCAGACGTACCACGACGACAAGGGCGACATCAACGACCCGAGGCGATGAGCCCCATGAGCATCACCAAAGTCAACGCCGGCCCCGGCGAACTCATGACCACCGGGCAGGCGGCGAAGCGGCTCAAGGTGTCGATCCAGACGGCGATTCGCCTGTTCGACACGGGGAAGATCAAGGGGTTTGTTACGCCGAAGGGCGGCCACCGCCGGCTGTACGCCGCGTCGGTGGAGGAAGTGGCGAAGGCGATGGGGTTGGCTACGTCTTCGGCTTCGGAGGCCAAAAGCCTTGCCGCTCAAGGAACTGGTGAATCGCGGCCAACGCGGTCGCGGGGGCGGACGGCGGGGCCGGCTGGGCCGCAATGAACGCCCGCATCGCTGCGGTGGTCGCCGGATCAAGTCGGAGAAAGACCGACATCGACTCTTCGGGCGACTCGGACGACTTCGGCTCTTTTGGCTTCTTCGGCTTTCGTTGTGGCATGCAAGCGATCATAGCTATCCCCGCGGAGTTAGCAGAATGATACAGCAAGGATTCGATAGGTGATCTAGCAGTACAGCAAATTTATTTGATTGCAAATATATCTCGTCCCGTCTAAGATGGGCCGCGACGGGACTTTTACGGCCTTCAACTTCACGCAAGGAGCCTCCCGATGACCGCGACCGAATCCCCCACGCTGGTCGATCAGCCGCGAATCCCGCCCCTGCCCCCGCTGCCGCCGGGCTACGAGTTCGCCGGCTTCGGCGTCGAGGTCGAGAAGACCTACGGCCGGTCTCTGGACGCGGGCCACGTGCTGGTCGTTACCGGCCGGGGCAAGTTCAGTTCGCGGGACGTGTTCCGCACCGAACTCCGGGCGTGCGAGACGCTGCTCAAGCGGTCGAAGGCGGAGAGTGCGGAGATGCGGGAGCGGATGCGGGCGAACACCGTCGTGATCCTGAACATGCGGGACCGCATCGACGAACTCACGGGGGCAACGTCATGACATCTCACGAACGCCGCGAGTGGCTCGAAGGCCGGCGCCAGGGGATCGGCAGCAGCGACGTGGCCGCGATCCTCGGGCTCTCCCCGTGGCAAACGGCTCTCGACATCTACCTGTCGAAGGTCAAGCCGCCCGTCGAAGAGAAGATGGCCGCGCCCCTCGAATGGGGCCAGCGGGCGGAACCGATGATCGCGGCGGCCATCCGGGACCACTACGGCTGGACGCTCAACAAAATCCCGACGGTGATCCACCGGCAGCACCGATTCTTGATCGCGTCCGTCGATCGTCTCGGGCCGGAAAACTCGGTCGTCGAAATTAAGACCGCGTCCCGCGCCGATGGGTGGGGCGAGGCCGAAACCGCGGAGGTCCCGGATTACTACTGGGTTCAGGTGCAGCACCAGCTCGAAGTTCTCCGCGAGACCTACGAGGCCAAAACCGCGTGGGTGTTTGTGCTCATCGCGGGCAACGACTTCCGCCGCTACCGCGTGGCCTACGACCCCGACTACCTCCCCACGGTCCTCGACGCCCTCCGCGACTTCTGGGCGTGCGTCGAAACCCGCACCCCGCCGGAGCCCCAGTGGGGGCACCCGTCCACCCTGTCGGCCGTGCAGCGGTTGCACGAGCCGAAGCCCGGGGCGACGACGATCTTGCCCGGCGAGTGCGACCAGTGGGCTGACAGCTACGAGCGGCTCGGGCAGGAGGCCAAGGCCGCGAACGAGGAGCGCGACGCGGTCAAGGCGAGGCTGATCCACGCCCTCGGCGACTGCGAGGTCGGCAAACTGCTCGACGGCCGGACGGTCACGCGCAAGGAGATCAAGCGGGCCGGCTTCACCGTCGAGCCCACCACTTACTTCAGTTTCACCGTGAAATCGCCAAAGAAAGGCAAAGTGACATCGTGAGCGAACTCGCAACCCGGACCCGCAACGGAGCCCTGACCGTCGTGGACGACGAAGACAGCATGCTCGGCATGATGCTCCAGCAGCAGCAAGCCAGCGTTGGCACCGCGATCCAGATGGCCGCCGCCATGCTGGACAAGCGGATCAGCACCGCCCGCGCCTACCCGCGGTCGATCACCAAGTTCAAGCGGGAGGCGGCGCAACTGCTCTCCGAGGACGTGGAGACCGCCCGCGCCGCGGAGTACGCGAAGCCCGTCGGCGGGGGCGTCGTCAAGGGCGCGTCGATCCGCCTCGCGGAACTGGCCGCGATGTGCTGGGGCAACCTCGATGTGGAAGTCGGCGAGCCCATCGTCGGCGACAAGAGCGTGACGGTGAAGGCGACCGCGTGGGATCTCGAAAGGAACTACCGCCAGGAGGGCCTCGCCTCGACGCCGATCGTCAAGAAGAACGGCGAGCGGTTCCCGCAGCACATGATTGAAACCGTGGCGCTGTCCACGGTGAGCAAGGCCAAGCGGAACGCGATCATCGCCATCATCCCCCGGGCCTACATCAACGACCTGCTCGAAGTCGCCCGCAAGGTCGCGAACGGCAACCAGAAGCCCCTGGAACAGCGGCGGGCCGACGCCCTGGACTTCATCGCCCGCAGCTACAAGGTGCCGGCCGAGGCGGTGTACGCCACGCTGAACGTCGCCGGGTTCGACGACCTGGGCGAGGAGCACCTCGACGAGCTCCGGGCCATCCTCACTGCGATCAAAGAGGGTTCGGCCGGCCCGGACGAGTTCTTCGCGGTCAAGGGCGAGTCGAAGTTGGATGCCCTCAAGGAGAAGCTCGACGCGCGGAAGGCGAAGCCGGTTGCGGCAACCTCGCCGGCAACCGCCGCCGCGACGGGAACCCCGTCGGCAACGGCTCCGGCCACTTCGGCGGCCACCGCCACGGCAACCGCTTCGGCAACCCCCGACCCCCTGCTCGCGATCGTCGCGGACCTGGACAACCTCGCCCCGGCCGAAACGGTCGATGCCGAAATCCGCCGGATCAACCCGGAGTTGACCTCGCGGAAGCACTTTGGCCGGCTGTCGCCACTGGCGCGGTCGGTCCTGGTTACCGGCCTGACCGCGTTCAAGGCGAACCTCGAAGCGGCGTAAGTGGAACTGCCGGCGGGTCGGGAGGGCTGCCGGGTGCGTTGCCCGGCACGGGAGAGGCCCGGCCCGCCGGTTTTTTGGGACCACCAGGGAGCGAAGGTCATGAAGGTCGGCGACACGGTTTACTGGCTCAGCGCTGGCAACGACCGCATCTGCTCGGGGCCGATCCTGCTCATGAGCGAGAAGACCAACCACGAGGGCAAGCCGATTGGCGTCGTCGTGGGGTTCGACGGGGAGTTCCATTCCCGCAACATCGGGTGGGGCCACTCCGAGTTCTTCGCCACGAAGGCCGAAACCTACCGGGTGGGCCAACAGCGACTCACGAAGACGATCGCCGCCGCGAACCAGGCGATGCTCTCGCTGGTGGCTTCGCTGGTCGCGGACGAAAGCGAGGCCGGTGTCGCGTGAAAGTCATGATCTACGCCGTCCCCGGCCGGGAACCGCTGGTCGCCAGCCAGGTCTACACGGGCTCGCTGGTCGTGCGGCGGCCGGCGGCCGGCGCGGTCGAACGGGAGTTCCGCGTCGTCGAGGGCCAGGAAGCCGAAGAGCGGCCCCGGACGGTGCTCAAGGTCTACGGCTGCGGCCGGTACCGCGGCACGCTCGTCAGCGTCGGCGACGCGGCCGCCGGGATCCCGTGGGTGTTCAACCTCGACGACTGGGATGCCGACCAACTGAACCACATGCTCACCGTGCTCTGCGGATGGACTTCAACCCTCGTGTAAGGAACCGCCCCATGCTCGTGCTCAGTCGGAAACTCGGCGAGAAGGTTTACATCGGCGACGGGATCTGCGTGACCGTCGTCGACATCGACCGCGGCAAAATCCGCCTGGGGATCGAGTGCCCACGGGAAGTGCCGATCTATCGCGCCGAACTCAAACCCCAGCACATTCTGGGGCAACCACTGGAGTTAAGGAAATGAGCGAAGCCGACCGCGCCGACCTGAAATGCGAGCTCGAATGGTGCTGTGAAAACCACGGGCCGTGGGAAGTGCTCGGAGAAGTGCTCAAGGTGCTCCGGCCGGAGTTTTTGAAACTCGCGGGAACGGAGCCGAAGAAGTCCGCGCGGGTCGTCAAGGCGCTGGACGACGCGGCGGATGCCGAGAGGGCCGAATGACGCTCTCCCCGAACCAAAACGACTGGCCGTGCGACTGTCGCGGCTGCCATATTTGCTCAATGTTAGGCATCGCCCCGCGGCTCGTGTTCGCGCCGCCACCGCCCGAGCCCAAGGGAAAGTCCGAACCGAAGCGAACGGCCAACCTGTTCGACGCCATCACCGAGGAGACCGCGAATGCCAACTGAAACGCCCGAACCCGCCCCCGAGACCTGGGCAATTGTTTCTCAATTTGGACACACGCAGCACGCGGGCCGGCTGAGCGAGGTCGAGATGTTCGGCGAAAAGTTCGGCCGCATCGACATCCCGCAGCCCGACGGCTCGTTCCGCACGCGGCTGTTCGGGGGCAAGTCGGTGTTCGACATCGAAATCGTGACCGAGGCGGCCGCCCGCGAGGAGGCGAAGCGGAGCTACCCGGTGGCCGTGCGGCCGTGGGGCGAGCCGAAGGCGTTGCCGACGGCCGGGCACGCGGGCTACAGCCGGTACGACGACGATCACGATGACGATGGCCGCTACGACGACCGCGAAGAGGGCTGAGCGTAACCCCGACAATCCACGGACCCCGCAAGAGGAATCGCCCATGCTGACCACGCAAACCGCCAACGTCCACATTCGCTGGATGACCCGCGCGGAACTGCCCTACGTCCTCGACATCGAACGCCGCAGCTTCCCCGCCCACGCCTGGGGCGAAGAAGCCTTTCTGAGCGAACTCCGCAAGCGGACGGTGATCGGCATGGCCGCCGTCCGCGAGGAGCGGGTACTCGGCTACGTGATCTACGAACTCCACGGCGACCGCATGGACGTGTTGAACTTCGCGGTCCACCCGTTCTACCGCGGCCAGGGCGTTGGCTCCCAGATGATCGGGAAGCTCAAGGCGAAGCTGCACTCGCACCGGCGGGGCGCCATCCGCCTGGACGCCCGCGAGCAGAGCCTGCCGTTCCAAAAGTTTCTGCGGCACCACGAGTTTCGTGCGGTCCGCGTCGTGCGGCGGCACTTCGACGACACGGGCGAGGACGCCTTTCGGTTCGAGTTCCGGGACGAAGGCGAGGCCCAATAACCATGCAAGCCACCCGCACGCTGCGAAAGCCGTCCACCCCGGGCCAACGGTACCGGGACGGCCAGCGCAAGAAGCAGACCGTGTACCACGGCAATCCGGTCCGCGAGCCGCAGAAGTTGACCGCCGAGCAGCAAGCCCTCGTCGTCCAGTGGACGGGGCTCGTCTCCTGGGCGATGAACCGGTGGTTCAGCAAGGCCCCGGCGTGGATGCACCCGGAGATCCGGTCGGCGGGCTTCCTCGCACTCGTCGAGGCGGCCGAGCGGTACGACGCCAAAAAGCTGTCCCCCCGAACGGGCAAGCCGGTCAAGTTCAAGACGTGCGCCCTGGCCTGGCTCTGGGGCCGGATGGTGAGCGAGCGGAGCCGCCTGGGCGACCGCCGCGACCTGCAAATGCCGGCGGTTGTCGACACCCTGAGCGGGGTCATCTCGCCCGCGGACGTGTTCGCCGCGGACCCCACGCCGGGGGCCGAGCAGGTTGTTAGCGACCGCGAGGACCGCGCGCAGATTGCCGCGGCGCTGGCCGCCCTCCCGCCCAAGTGGCGGTTCATCGTCGAGCGGCGGTTCGGCCTCGGCAAGCGGGAGCCGATGTCGCTGGCCGAGATCGGCGAGGCGATGGGCGTGTGCAAGGAGCGAGTCCGGCAGATCGATCGGCAGGCGATCGCCCGGCTGGCCGCGATGCTGGCGGGGGTGCGCGGGTGCTGACTGCGACGTG
>ERZ869921.1306-NODE-1306-length-10769-cov-3.779447_pt1 | contig 10769 bp, 16 predicted proteins | sample MGYA00579310_ERZ869921 | MGnify/ENA primary metagenome ERZ869921 (study PRJEB32216, sample SAMN09231816) | wastewater metagenome | place: USA: Maryland | collected 2016-06-21 | study: EMG produced TPA metagenomics assembly of the PRJNA472060 data set (Reclaimed...
TGCGATGGGCTGAACCTACAGGCATCAGCCTTCACGCCATATGTGGCGCAGTCGATGAGCGTGCCACCCTTTGCCGCGTGCCACTGCCACATCTGTCGGGCATTGGTGAGGTGAATGGTAGAGCCGTCATTCCCGGCATATTCGCCGAAAAGCACGCCAGCATCGCGGCTGCGGACGATGACGGGGCGGCCCATCTTGCCGATGGCTTCCGGCGCCGCCTGGGGCTTGGTGCCCGCATTCAGCACACCAGCAATGGCGATGGCCTGTTCGATGGTGATGTGGGTGTCGAGGCGGGAAGATTTCATGGTCGTCTCCTAGCGGCCACCGTGGCCGGCCCCCAGAAGGTAAGCCATTTTCGGCTTTTGTGTTATGCGTTGTTTGCATGGACACATCACAAATGTGCGCATCTCGTCCGACCAGATCGGTGGCATATAAGGAGGGCCAACCACAGGAGAACACCATGACCCCCAACGACATCAAGCACTTTGCCGTCTCTTACGAGGCCTTCTGGGATGCCTTCCGCGCCACCGAGCGGGGCGAGAACGAATGGAACGCCCTGCGCGTCTGGTCCCGTCTTCTGGACGAGGCCCAGATCACCGTGGGCGTGGAGATCATCCCGCAGGCCACCCTCCATAACCACATGGCAAGGGCTATCGCCGAGGATGACAAGATCAAGGGCCTCGAGCTGGTCGCGGAGAAGGCCCGCGAGCGGGCACAGGATGCCGAGGCCGAGATTGCCACCAGCCGCTAAGGCTGACCAGCCGCTGACACAGAAACACCCGGCAGGGGAAACCTTGCCGGGTGTTTTTCTGTACCACACAGAGACGGGTCCATGACTACCCGAAGCGGCAATATGCGCCCATATTGCCCGTTACGCAACTGCCTTGGTTACGGATACCCCGGAGAAATCCACAGGGAAGGCCACTGGCTGGCTTCAGGCATTCCCGGCTACCACCCTAGCGGCCCCCTCCTCCGCTGCCGCCCAGCCCCTGCCCGCCCTACGGCACGGGGCCATCCAGGGGCACCACCTCGGTCTGTACCACGCCGGGGCCCAGCTTCCGCACGATGCGGTGCTGCGCCGGCCACCAGTCCTCGAGGATCTGGATCACGTCATCCACCGACCTGGCCACGGCATAGCGCCCGGTGGGCGAGCTGGTGAAGCGCTCCATCCAGCTCTTCTGCGCGTCGGACAGGTATCCGTCCGCGGCCTTGACCTCGATGGCGTGCAGGTAGCCCGTCAGCGTGTCGTACAGCAGCAGATCGGGCACGCCGGCCTTGACGCCCATGCCCCGGAGGATCGCCGCGGTAACCTTGTCCCGCTTCTCGCCGTTGGGCGTGTGCCACCAGAGGACCTTCTTCGGCGCCGACACATCGAGGAGGCGGGCGATGTCCTTGTGCAGTGCGCTCTCGGGCACCCGCTGTGTCTTGGCCTTTTTCACGTCCATTGCTCCTTCAGTTCATTGCTGGGTGGTTTTGCCTGCTGGTCGCGCATTTTCTGGACCTGGGCGATGCGCTTGACGCGATCGGCCATCTGGATGCTGGGTGGCCGGTAGCCCCGCACGAACTTGTCCGCAGCCTCGTTGTCATCGCCCACGGTGGCATCCATGTCGAACAGGTGCGGCCACTCTGCCGGCGCGGTCCAGACGGCATTGGGCTCGCCGCTCGTCCCGTCGACCTCCATGGACCTCGTCCGCATGTAGCGCCACACCGGGATGCCCTTGGCCTTGAGGTAGAAGAACCACGCACCCCACTGCCGGGCGGTGGTGTCATACTCGCCGGTCTTGTTGCGGACACGGGCCAGCACCAAGGGGAAGCCCACGCCGCCGCGGTCCTCCATGAAGCCCCCCGCCAATATAGCTCAGTTTTCCTTCGTCACGTCCTTAACGAGGCTGGGGGACCAGGTGCGCTTCGTAGATTTCCCGGCGCCTTCGGGCTTCTGTCGTGTCTGCGCCCTTTGGCTGATGCTCTCGTCCAATTGTCGGCGTCCTCTGCTTTGCGGTGATAATCCAGTTTGCGAAGGTGCGGTTCCAGTCCACCTTAGCGGCATCAGCCCCAGCTTTCGAGAGCCAGTAGTTGCGGAACTTCTCCAGCTCCTCGGCATAGGGCAACGAGCCAAGGGTGCCGATGCCCTTGGCCTCCTGCTCCGGGGAGGGTGTCCACTCCTCTGGCAATCTGCTTCCTCGCGCCCGCGTAACCTTCTTGTGTTTACTGATAGGTTCAGTGATAGGTTCTGCTGTTGCAATTTGCGACTTGGTCGCCTCATTTTTGCAACGTTGCAAATTGCGACTTAGGTCGAGCCGGATCACGTCGGCAGCCCGTGACCCATCCGCCCGATGGCGCTTCTCGCGGACGAGAAAACCCTCAACCTCAAGATGCTCCAGCGCCCGCATCACGGTATAGCGGGAGGCCTCAATACCTTCCGCCAGCCGCTCCTGCGAGGGCCACGCCCGGCCCTGCTCGTCGGCATAGTTTGCAACCATGAGCAGCACGAACTTGGCGGTGGTATTGCCCACCTGCTGCTTGATCGCCCATGCCATGGCCTCGAAACTCATGCGAACACTCCCGCCTCGTCCTCGATTGACAGGATCAACTGCATCCGGCGTTGGTCATCCACCTTCCGCGCGTTCTTCATGTCCAGCCTGGCGCTGTAGATCGCCCGCCCATTAACACTGCGGGCCTCGACCACGTACATCTCGCACGGCACGTCGAGATGCTGGTCAAGCCAGTAACGCCGCAGACGAAGAGCGAGTATCTGCGCGCCGATCGCCGTGGAGGCGTCAACCCCCAGCTCGGCGAGGGGATAGCGCGGGTTTACGATTGCCGTGTTCATGGACATTGCCGTCTCCTGTGGTTGGCCCATCAGGATAGGGCCAATTGGGGGTGATTGTGCTACTTGAATTTTGCAATGCTGACATGCGCGCAGGGATTTGCTGACGGCGCAGAACAGGTGCAGGATTGTGGCGGGCATCAAGGCCCCCGGAGAAAACCCATGACAGATACCCCCAGCGAAAACCGGATTTACAAGGCCGTCTGTGACGTGATGAACGAGGTCCACGGCCTCAAGAAGGACGAGAAGAACAACCACGGCGGCTACAACTATGTGTCCGTCGACAGCTTCAAGGCCCTGATCCGACCCCTGATGGCAAAGCACGGCCTCTCGCTGCTGATGACCGAGCGTGATTTCGAGCTGATCCCCCTGCCAAACAGCAGGAGCGGCGAGACGATGCACGCCAAGATCCGCTATGCTTTCGAGTTGCGCCACGTCAGCGGTGCCAGCGAGGAGCAGGAGCTGGTGACTATCGTGCTGCCGCTCACCGGGGCCCAGACCATGGGCGCGGCGAAGAGTTACTGCCTGAAGGAATATCTCAAGGGCCGCTTCCTCGTGGCCACGGGCGACAAGGACCTGATCCAGGGCGGCGCCGATGCGGACGCCTTCGCGCAGCAGGACCTGTCCACGCCCTCCGGCAAGTCTGCCTATCGCGCCCGCAAGGATGGCACCGACAAGGAATACCAGCGCATCGAGGCCGGCCTCAACAAGATCGAGGCGGAGGGGTCCATGGAAGACCTTGCCCTGTTCTGGAGGGCCAACCAGGAGAAGATCGCCGACATGCCGGTGGGTTGGAAGGCTGAGTTGACCGAGAAGAAGGATGCCCTGAAGGAGGCCTTTGAAAAGGGTGCCGCCAAGCCGCTCACGGGTGCCGAGGAGGCCGAGCATGACACCGAGACGGGCGAGATCGTCGACAGCACCGAGGCCTACCGCAACGCCACGAAGGGGCAGTGACATGGAATATATCACGCCGTTTGGCACAGTAGATACCGAAGCCGCTGCTCACATTGACAGCGGAGGCGGCCTCAAAACGACGATAGGGCGGGCGGCTCTAGTCCATGAAACGTTCTCGCAATTCATGGCGTGCGAGGCCATGAACGGAACCGATACCGGGGATATGGCCGAGGCATTGCTCACCGCCGTGGCCCGCGTTCTTGTACAGTTTTCGGCCAACATTGCCCTCAACAATCTCGGTTCGATGAGCCCTGATAACGTGAAGCTTGTCTTGGAAAACGTCCTCGACACTGTCGAGTGGTTTGCAATCTCTGCAGCCGAAGACTTGTCGGGGAAGGCGAGGGCCGGCAAGGTTAATGTAGTCTATCACCCGGACCTGAAAGCCGGCAAGCAATGAGCGATCTCCTGCCGCTTAGATACATTGGCGATGGTCTTTTTAAATGCCTTTACCCCAATCGTCTTTCGGCGGTGCCGGTGGGCGAGGTCCGCGCCTGGCAGATGATGGAGGCCCGGTCGAAGGCCAGCCACGATCACTTTTTTGCGATTGTGCATGAGGCGTGGAAATCCCTGCCGGAGGACATGGCAGACGATTTCCCCAGCCCGGACCACCTCCGCAAGTGGGCCCTGATCAAGGCCGGGTTCTGCACCATGACCAAGATCGTCTGCGCCAATAACGACGAGGCAGCAAACCTGCTCCGAAAGTGGAAGAGCATGGACCGCTTTTCCATTGTCGAAATCAGCGGCAAGGCAGTCACCATTTGGACCGCCGACAGCCAGCGCCGGGACGCGCAGGGCCGCAAGGCCTTCCAGGAGGCCAAGGAGGCCGCCCTGCACGTCCTTTCAAACCTGATCGGCACCGATGTCACCACCCTGAAGGAGGCCGCCCGTGAAAACCCCCAGTGAGCAGATCGACATCTTCACCTATCCCCGCACCGCCGGCTACACCGAGGGCACCACGTCCAAGGATGCCGCCGAGGCGATCGAGGGGTCAGGCCGGGCGGCCACGCTGCGCGAGAGGGTAAATGCCTTCTTTCGCCAAGGGCATCTGGCCACGGCTGACGAGGTGGCGGCGGCCCTCGCCATCTCGCCCTTCTCGGCGCGGCCTCGGGTGACCGAGCTTTACAAGCTGGGCGTGATCGAGCGTACCGGGCACGTCAACCTGTCGGACAACGGCAAGCCATCGCACGTCTACCGGCTGTTCCGGGGCTAGCCCTTCGGCGGCGCCCCGCTCTTCCGGCGCCAGTCGTCGTCACCGTGGCCGCGCCGGTATTCCTCGATGCGGATCACCCGCGCCTCGGGTGTCTCGGGCTTCACAACCACTTCCTTGATGGCCTTGGCGGCAGCGGCTGCGGCGAGGGCCGAGAGCCCTGCTACGAATGTAGGGCTCTGGAAGGCCATGTAGACGCCAAGGGCGGCCACTCCGAGGAGGACCGCCCCTGCCAGCCAGAGCCATGGGCTCACTGGCTTGCGACCTGTGCCGGTGTCACGGTGCCTGGACCAGACTTGCTGGAGGTATCGGGTACCACCACGGCAGTCTGGCCGAACATCGAATGAAGAAACCCACCGGGGCGCGTCGCCTTGGCGATCATCGTCAGCAGTCCGAATACGCCAGCGGCGATTGCCATGTACTTGGCCGGAAGAACCGAAGAGGTGCAGATGGTGGCGCCAGCGGCATCCGTCACGCATCCCAAGAGTTGGGTCATTAGGCCAGTCAGGATCGTTAGGATTGCAGTGATCGTTCCGAGAATATTGGTGGCGGACTTCATTGTCGTCTCCTATTTGGTGCCGGGGTACGATTTCCACGGCAGTTGAAAATGCGGGCCATCTTTAAACGATTTCCAGTCGCCGCCCCATTCGACAGGAACCTTCTCGGCCTTGGCGGCGGCCTTTACCGCCACCGCAAGCTTGCTGTAAAGGGGCCAGTCCCACTTGATAGCCCCATGGATGGTACAAGCGAGGTCAACCGCGTGGGCGTAGCCGTTCGGCGCAATGACGTGCCGAGACCGAAGAGTTTTCGACGCACCCTTGGCTACCATCAACTTCTGCGCGGCTACCGATCTTCCGCCACAGGTGATGAGGAAACCCGTGTCAGGGTCTTTCCAGTCTGACGCAGCTCGGCGGATGACGCGCACTAGGTCCGGGTGGACCGGCTGCAGCAGATGTTCGCTTTCGGTGCTAAGTTTCATCAGCCGTTCCTATCCGCAATCATTATAATCAAGACCACCCATGCCACGCCACTGAGGAGGAAAAAGACCCCTTGATACTTGATCCCGTGGGCAAGCTGCGCCGCCTTGACGCGGGCTTTCTTGTGCTCTGCAAAATGGTCATTTTGCATTTTCGTATCCCTTTGTTCGGAGAGCCGACTTGATGTCGACCAGCTCATCCAGAATATGATCCGCAGTCTGTTCAAGCACGATAATACGCCGCTCTTGCGAGGCGTTCATGGCCTCGTTCTGCTTGATCTGTTCGATCTGCATCGACATGCTGGACTGTCCCATCCGCAGGTCGTTCACTTGTGCCGAGGCCCACCAGACGGCCGCCATGGTCTGCACCATGAGGAACATCACCACCGACAATGGGAGGGGGGCGGACAGGATGTCCTTGATGGATTGAGGCATATGCGATGTTCCCAAACACTGCGATTATTACCAGCCGTATACGAGGATTGAACCAGCATCGAAGGTCGTTCCGCTGGTCACGGTGACAGTGGTAGTTGCTGTGGAGTATCCTGTTGGGGCAGCCTGCGTCTGTGACGTTGCGCCGCCGCCCGTGGAAATAGAAATCTGCGACATACCTACGCCGTTCGTTAGGTCTATATCGCAAATCCCGTAAGCCGTATTATTGCCCGCCGACCACGTGAGAACTGTCATAGAACCCACGGTCAGCGTTCCGCTTGCGCCAGCCGACACGCCGTTGAACACAAGTCGCAGGAATTTGTAGCCCGTAAGGGTAAGGCTGGTGAGAGACTGAGACGTGCCGCTCGTCGTGGTGATAGTGCCGAGCAACTGCGGGCCCGCTACGGCCCACGTCGGCGCGGCGTCGCCGTTTGATTTCAGGAACTGGCCGGACGTGCCGTAGTTGGCGGCACCTCCGAAGGCAAAGCCGCCATTGTGGGTAATACGAAGGCGTTCAGTTGTGGCAACGCCGCCAGGCGCAGCCGTGTTAAATGTGAGATACGAACTGATGTCCGTGTCGGACACGTAGGTGCCAACTGCGCCGATGATGCTGGCAATCACGCGGTTGTTTGTTCCGCCGAATGCCTGAAAACGAACCTCGCCAAGAATATCGGAACTCGCAACGGCGGCCTCCGCTGCAATAGTCCCTCGGCCCTTTTTTAGCAGTAGGGCGGGCCCTGTCGCGTCGGCAGTGTTTCTGTGCACGACACTTAGCGTTGTTCCTTCGCCCCTGACAATCATCGTCGCGCCAGCACCCGCGACACTAATAACCTGGTTTTCATTAAAGGTATTCGAACCGGAGCCAACGGTCGGCGTGGTCAGCACCCAGTTGGTGCCGTTGTAAGTGGCCTCGTTCTCGGTCCCGGCCACGCCGAGATCACCAATGGCGAGATCCACCGCGCCGGGGTTCTTCTTCACCGTCACGGCGCCGATGCTGTCCACGTTGATCGTGGCGCCGGCAATGGTGTTCGCACCGCCCGAGCGCCAGCGAATGACCTGCCCGGTCGTGAGGCTGGTGATCGTCGGGTTGAAGGCCAGCGTGATGGCATCCACCGTGCCCGCCACCGTGATGGCGCGTGACACATTGCCCTTTTGGAGCTGGCTGTATTGCGCCGCATCGGTCAGGGCCGTAGCCGCACCAAGTGAGGTCAGGCGGTTGCCTCCCATCGACTGAGCCGCCCCGAAGGCCTTGGTGCCATCCTTGTTTATGCTGTCGGTGAGCGCCTGCGCGATGTCATTCATGATCGAGTTGACAGTCACCGAGGAGGCGACCGCACCCGAAACAGCCATCGTGGCCGGGAGAGCGTATGTACCTGAACCGTCGCGAGCCATTACCAGCCCCCTCCACTTTTTCTCATCTGTTCATATTGGTTCGACGCTACACCCGGCAGGCCTTGCGTGAGCGTGCGGACAATGGCGTCAAGCTGCTTCCCGGCTGCGGCCTTGGTAGTCTTGACTTGAGCGCGTTTAATGATGTCATCGATCAGCGCATCGCGCGCCTTGCCCTGCCGTGTCAGGAGGTCTGCGGTGGTGTTGATCAGGTCGCCATTCTTGCTGGAAAGGGCATTGGCAATCATCTGCCGCAGGCGGCCAGCAATGGCAGCAACGCCGCCGAGCATGGCACCATGAGGCCCACCGATGGCGAACCCCACGCCCGCGCCCGCAGCGGCATCTGCCACCATGCTGGGATCGGCACCGCCGGCCACGCCCCAGAACTTTTGAGCCGCACCCGACACCGGGGCCGTCCGCGACTGGCGCGTGGCCTCGGCGAGGTTGCTGGTGTCCGTGAAGGTGGCCTCGTTGTCGAGGGTCTGGGCCAGTTTGTCAGCACGCTCCGGTGTGGTGAAATTTCCCACCTTCTCCTGGTTCATGTTGCGGCCCAGGATGCGCTCGGCACGGGCGCCTGCATTCGAGGATGGCTGCGCCATCTGCATCTGGATTTCGTCTCGTACGCCAGCGCGCGCTGCGGCAAGCTCCGGGTCTGGCATCTTGCCGACCGTGGCCTGTACCTCTCCGGGATGCGTCTTGCCGAGGATTTCGTCCTTGCCATAGGTATAGGCGCGGTCGATCTTTGCGGTGTCAGACCACAGCTTGTCGGCCTCGGCAAAGCCGGGTATCTGGTCCTTGAGGACGGTGTCTATCTCGGCGCGAAGCTCTTTCAGGCGTCCCGCCATCTTTCCGCGCCCGGAATTATAGAGGCTTGTCAAATCATCATCGAGCTGCTCGCGGATGCCGTGGATGATATGCCCCTGATCCTCGATGCTGCCATCGGCCCTGATGAGCTGCTCGCGGTATCCCTTCAGCAGCTTGCCTAATTCGCTCGACGGGCCGTAGGTCTTCGACAGATCATCCAGCTTCTGTGCAGCGCGGTCAGGGATGACAATGTGCTGCTTGGCCAACTCATAGGCCGGGCCTGCTGGGGCGCGGGCCTCGCTGATCAGGTCCTTGACCTTCTGGGGCCCGGTGTAGGGTCCGAAAGTATCCGTGAGGGCCTTGTTCACGCGATCGGGGGCACCTTCCCGGCGGCGTGCAAGGCGCGGACTGATGACCCCCGCACCGCCCGCAGCACTGGTGCCGCCGGTCGCGACCTGCATTCCCTCGTTCACGTCCGCGATCATGCCGAGGTCGCCCTGCTTCTGGGCGATCTTTGCGGCATCGTCGGTGGACATCGTGGTGCTTTCGAGCATGTCCGCGATCTTGCCGCGGGCCTTTTCCTCAAGGCCGCGATCGACGTGCCGACCGCGCAGCCAGCCGAGAGCCGCCGACGCCACGGGGATGGCACCGCCCACGGCACCACCGAAGGCCGCGCCGACCGGCACACCCTTCAGGCGGTTCACAGGGCCGTCCTCCCCGGAGAGGAACGAGTATGCACCACCCTGTGTCGCTCCAGCGCCAGCCCCGGCAGCCATGCGGCCACCAAGGGATGCAGCGCCAGATCCGGGTCCCATGACGGCACCCTGCGCCACGCCACCCAGGACCTGCCCACCGCCATAGGCATAGGGGTGATCCTCATGCGCCACCCGCAGGGCCTCTCGAGCCTTGTCGAGGCTTTCATCATAGCCCGGCTGGAAGCCCTTGCCCTGCATCCAGCTCTTCGCGCCACCGATGGCACCCGCAATCTCGTCGGCGCCACCCAGGGCCGCCGCATCCGCGGCACCGGCCATCGTGGAGCCGTCCATGGAGAATTGCTTGTCCATGTGCCCATAGAGGCGGCGGTCGGTCTGATCCGGCGTCTCGCCCTGCTGCGGCTGCGACAGGCGCTGCTCGATGGCATCGGCGAGGGGGTCACCCTTTTTCGACGTGCGGTAGTATTGCACCATCTCGTCGTGCGACATGGTGCCGAGGACATCATCCACGGACGGGGCGCTCTGCCACGGCTTGCCCTGCGGCTGGGCCTGCGGCTGCTGCGGCGGAGGGTTGCCGATCGGTGCGTCACGCCATCCCATCAGGGGCCTCCCGCCGGCTTCTGCCGCATCGAGCCATCCGGCGCCTGGAACCAAGTACCGGGCGGGAGCTTGTCGTAGGCGGCATCTGCGCCGGCCTCGTCCTGCGGCAGGCGGGTGATGTCGCCCGGCATCGGGGCGGCATCCTGCATCTCGAACAGCGCCCGGCTGCGCTGGACGCCTGCATCCGGGCTGTCCGGGGGATAGATCTTGTCGAGGCGGCTCTGGTAATCGTCAATGATCTGGGCATTCGTGCGCTCGCCGATGTCGATCAGGCGCAGGATGGTGCCCTCGTTCAGCGAGATCTGCCCACCGGCTGCGGCCTCGGCGAAGGCGCGATCGGTGTTCGAGATTTGCGTCGAGCCGACCGTGGCCTTGATCATGGCTGCCACCTGCTGCGCCATGGTCGAACGGAACACTTCCGTGTTCGCGATGATCTTGGGGTCAGTGATACCGAAGGCCGCGCCGACCTTGGACATGAACAGCCGCTCGTCCGCCCACGGACCAGTGACGGCGCCCGACAGGATGGCCTGCTTGGCCTCGCGCAGGGCGCGGATACCGTTGGCGGCGCTCTTCACGCCATCATAGCGGTCCTTCATGATGTCGGAGACCTGCTTATCGTTGCTGCCGCCCATATCGACGTTGGTGGTGCTGGCACCAGCCTTCTTCATCGTGGTCATGTATTCTTGGAAGGACACGGGCGGCTCGTTGCGAGTGGCGCGGTCCTCGTTGGTGCGGAGCCAGTTCTTGATGTCGCTGGTATCGCTGTTGCCATCAGCCTTCGGCGGGCCTTCGGCGATCTTGCGGCCATACTTGTTAAACCGGACCTGGCCCTCGCGAAGGGTATAGCCCTCAGCGGATGCCGGGGGT
>ERZ869921.1307-NODE-1307-length-10765-cov-59.547526_pt1 | contig 10765 bp, 13 predicted proteins | sample MGYA00579310_ERZ869921 | MGnify/ENA primary metagenome ERZ869921 (study PRJEB32216, sample SAMN09231816) | wastewater metagenome | place: USA: Maryland | collected 2016-06-21 | study: EMG produced TPA metagenomics assembly of the PRJNA472060 data set (Reclaimed...
TATATCTTTATCTTTCTATCCACATTATCATATCGTATATCTCAATCTAATAATGTATCTTCAAACATCTTACCTTTTACTGAGTCTCCTATATCTTGTGTTGTTCTTATACCTCTAAATCTTATGCCTCTTAATTGTGTGCTTGCAGTAAGTTTAATCTTTCAGAATCAATAATCCATATCTTCCGATCTATTCTCTGGTTTTATCTCAAAAACTCTCTCAGTAATACCTCACTGTAGCTGGTTATTCTCATATCCTTTTGATTGCTGTAGTGTTTGATCTGCCATGATATTATTGTAGTGAAACTCATCTATTTGAGGGTTCTATTGATATAGTCATAGACTGTAGCTTAGGTGTCTTTGTGTTATCTGTTGTTTTCATAACTATTTTGTGTGTTATCTCTCTCCACTCATTTACTCATCAATTAAATATAAACTCTTGTTGTCATGATGGTAATGTAGTAAGCAAAGTATAATTATTTGTCCCGTCTTTGCAACAATATATTTCTATAGTTGTACCTAACGGCAATTCATATCTAAAGAAATACTTTATCGATCTCTTTATTTGAGGGAATTGGTTGATCTCTTTCTTTGTGTATCGTACTCATTCTAGTTGGTACTTATATAGACTATTGTTTATATCATATTGTTGTACTAATACAAATCAGTTATTATTGCTATCTCTTACTCAAATGTATAAGTTTGGGTTATTGTCGCCATCTCATCAAAAAGATAGACATCAGACAATACTATAATCATCTGATATGTATTCATTTATGAATCAATAAGGATTTGCTTCATTTCTTATTCAATAAGATATGACTCATTCTTGCTGTTCTGATGGAAAGAATACTAGATTAAGTCAAGACACCATTCGGTTGTCGTTGAAACAACTACTATATATAGCAAACTTAGTTTTTCAAAACACTCAATCTCATATAAATCCTGCTTGTCTTATTTGTTTACATGATTGACCTTGTGATACATATAGTATATTACTTTCTCCTGATAATCAACTTGCAATAAAGTAATCTATATTCTTTGCTTGTCATACTTTCTGTAATCTTGATACTCATAGATCAGAGTATCACTCTACTGTCTTGTAGCCTATTCATCATCGTAGATATTTTCTACCATTCCATAGATATATATTTATAGAGTTTTGGTCTCTAGTCATACCACTTACTCGGCTTTCAAATACTAATGACTGTTCTATTATCATAGATGGCATGAATTTATAGCTTGTTGTATATACCTTTTTATCTATAGAGAAATAGAGTATATCTTCACTATTATTTATAATAGATATATTACGTTGTGATAATCATGCAAATACAGAAAAAGGTGCTGATATTGCAGTTATAGGATCGACTAATACTCAAAAAGACGCTACAGCACCTCAAAAGTTCCAAGTTCAAAGTATTGGGTCAATAGGTATACTAAGAAGTTTTATATTAGTTCATTCTTGATAGAATCAAATAAAGTAGTCTCAGAAGATAACTCATGCTACAAATGGACTTGATGATGGTGTTGTATATTGTATAGCTCAGTTACTTAACGATCTAATTGTGCCATCTGTACTGAATACATAACCATCTACTACAAGTATAGGAAGTCATGTCCCTGTCGAACACTTTATATACACCTCTCTATTAAGTTTCAAAAACTCTGGCTCGGTTCTTCCGTCCAGATTTTCCATATATGCACAATCTCCTACTTTCATATGAGTATTAGTCTCTGCAATAGATCAAGAGAAGTTATTATATGTTATACTTTCCATAGTTTATAGTATAATAAATATATTATGCTTCACAGAGGGGGTTTAACTGTAAAGCATAATATGCTAGGGACTAATAGCCCCTATACACAAACTGATCTCAATAGTTAGGTATATTTCATACTACTGGTTTGGTTACTCTCATAGATATATTAGAAAACATCTCTCTTTCTTCTCTTGATACGTATGCTTCATATTCTTGAGATAATGCTTCATTTCTTAAGAACCTTGCAATATATACTATAGTTCAGGATATAATAAGACTATGGTATTCAGGCCTAAGAAATATATCATTAGCACTTGTAGTGAACTGATTTAGACTATACGGTCTCTTCGTTCACTCCATCTGTAGTCATCATACTATAGTATTCGTTCAAGCAGGAAGTATATATATATCGTTAGCTACAACAGTATACATAGGATCAGTTATAGGATGGTTATTTTTATAGTATTCTATACCATATTTTAGATTTCAAAAATCCACCTGTCTAGCAAGACGATGGTATGGCTCTGTTATATCGTACTTCACAAATACCCTCTCGATCTTTAGTTGCCCTGCAACTCAAGGTGTGGAGACTGTAGCTTCAGTAACATCAAGGAGAGGATACTTGATCTGTCAAGAATTAAGATTGATCTGTCGATTATCTCGTCAATAATTCTTATCTATATTAGTTACTTTCTCTCGTAAAGATAAATAATAGTTATTCATATATTCATATATCTTTAAGTCAGTGATCTCTGAACTATAGAGATGTATCTGATCCTTGATCGACTGTAGTATCTGTTGTGGAGTCATTATCATTTAGTTTAGAATAAATCCATTTAGCATCATTTTTCTTATTATTTGGTACTTCTTTATTATGTATCTTACTAAACATATCTCTAAGCTCTTCGATAGACATAGTAACATCTTTTTGTTCCTCTTGAACTGTCGTAGAAGTGGCTTCTGATTGTGCTGTAATAGCATCTTGTGGTTGCTCTTTACTCATTAACTCCAAGTACGTCGCTATTGATATACTTACCCCTTTATAATTTATAAAGGCATTCTGCAATAATGCTTGTTCCATTTTAACAATATATATAATAAAGAAAGGGGGGCTTTTACACTCCCCAAATAGATTATGCCAATTGGAACATTACGATACCTACTGGGATATTTCTAAGACAGATATGTTGTCTACCAACAACTGTCATTTCAAATGAATCATTGTTTGTGTTATAGATTGAATCAGATGCAGTAAATCTTTTGTACATACCGACATATAATGGGTTTTTATACATTACATTATCTCGTTCTACAGTAGCAAATACTCTCTTAGCATTTGTAAGGTATGGGTTTTCATGGATAACATAACCATTACCTACATAGATATTCACACCATTGAAAGATTGAGGTGCAAGATATTGGTAACCTCCTGCAAGATTGATCTTGAGAAGTTTTTTAAGTTCTTGTGCAGCGTCAGATCCTTGTTTTACGTGGAATACTTTGAATTGTAAAGGATATGGAATGTTTCTATCATCTTTGAAGTTACCTCCGTATGCTTCTAATTCTTTCATCATAGCTTCTCCTACAACAGTAGAAGTCATAAGATTACTCCAAGTAGTACCACCTGCTCTAAATGTGTGGTTATTAGCAATCATTGGTACTCCATCAGGACCGATAGCAGTAGTAGTAGCGTTATTGAAGAATGATTGTACTTGTCTTTCAAGTTCGTTATAACAAGATTTCATACCGAGTACGGTTCTTTCAATAACATATCTAAGCATTTCAGTCTGATCTCCTCTATCATAGAGTTCTTCAGATGATACAACGATACGGTCTTTGATGTCTGTAGCACTATTAGTGATAGTGTGACCTTTCAAAGCTCCAACAGTTGGGATCAATCCAAGTTCTCCTACAGTAGAAGCATATCCACTTTCAACAAAAGACGAGAATTTAAGAGTTCTTTCTCTTACATCTTCTGTAAAAGCAATCTTGTTAAAATATGTTTTACCCTCTTCATATAATTTAGAGGTGTTAGCAAATACTTCGTGTACGTTTTTACCGAATTGTGAGTTAAACTCACCAGCAGTCATAATCATGATAATATAAATAATAATATAAAGGAATACCCCCCTTTATAATTAGTTAGCTCTCTTAGAAAATCTAACTCTTACGTATTGTACTAATGTAGGTACTCCTAATACAAGTTCTTCTCTAGTATCAGTATAACTTTCGTCAGACAAGATAGTAAATACATCTGTAGTAGTAGCGTCAGGATCGACAACTTGTTGTCCAGAAGATACCGCCATATCACATTGTAGACCCTTGTCTGCTGCTGTGATTGGTCTTGTTGCTTTAGCTTCAAATTCAGCCTCTTCTGATGCAATACATTTTACACGTGTTGTTCCAGCTGGTGCATCGTAAAGAACGTGCATAGTTTTACCTAATACTGCAGTAACTCCTGTAGCAACAACGATCAAATTAGCTACGTCAAAAGTTACAAGATCACCACGTGAAAGTACAGTAGCTGATGCTTTAGTATAAAACTTCGCAGTCGAATGCGTGTAGTCTCCGTTAATTAATTTAAACATAGTAGTAATATAGATAATAAAAGATTATAATCATAGCATAGAGTTAGCCATAGCGATAGACACCTTAGCTTCTTCACTAATTGATTCACCACCACCTGCTCTTCCTGCCATTCATACATTTGTTGTTGTTCTAGCCATCATCTCATCTGCATAAAGTGCTTTTGTCGCTTGTTCTACTGTTAGTCCTTTATGGATAAGCTCGTTTACTTTCTCGACATCTGCATCTGCATATAAAGATTTGATTTGTATAGATAGTTTCTCATTCTTGATCTCATTGATCTCCTTTTGCAAGTTCTCAATAACCTCAGAGTTATTTGGACTGTTTCTCTTTTCTTGACTGTATTTTGCACTCTTAGCTTTCAAGACATCAGCTCTTCTTGCTTTATTAAGCAATGATTCATGCTCTTCTTTTGAGAGTTTTACATATCAATCATCTTGTCAATCTTGCTCATCAAGATTTTGATCTTCAAGATTTAGATCATCTTGTCCAATAAGATTTCATTCTTCGTCATACATAGTTATAGAAATAAGATATAAAAGCATCTTATAAGGTCTTATTGACATTGCCAGTTTTGAGGTCTAGCCTCTAGGTCTTATTGGTATTGCCTATACAAAGTCTATAATCATTTTTTTTAATTCTGCAATATCTTTTTGCAGTTTGTCTTGGTCTTTCTTCTCAAGTTCTTTATTGTCCATTATATTCATAATAGATTTATTTAATAATGATACAACAAATTTCTCAATATGAGACTGACATTTAAGCATCATATCTATCTCATTATATTGTATCTTAGTAAACTCAGGAGTAGGTTTATTTACTATATGCTTTAATGCTTCTTTCTTAGCATCTACTACATTCTTTATAAAGAGTTGTCTAAACTCATCAGAGGTTATAAATTGCGTAAGATCATCAAGCATTATTGTTGTTGGTTATTAGATGAAATCTTGTTACTAATCATTTGAGATCACATAGAGTTTGCTATTCATCACATTCACTCCATCTGTTGTTTATTTACTTGTACTCACTCTTGTAAGATTAGTTTGTTTATTATTCTTAGGACTCAATCTTTTTCTGTGGATGGTATACACATATTTACATAGTAATACATAGCCTCAAGCTGTTGTTTGATATCCAGTTCAGGAGCAACATATTGATAGTCTTTTGGGATATCTACCTTAGGATCATTAATGATGTTCATAAGATTGATTGCTCTTATCTCGTAAACATCATAAGGGACTGTAGTATGTATGAAATCATCATCAAATCATTGTAATGCTCTCATTGTTCTCTTATATATCTTAGCTATTAGTGGCGATGTATTAGGATCTTGCATCTCCATAGCATAGAATGCTTCTAGGTGTGCAAGTTGTGCTTGTGCCTCTTCTAGTTGTTGCTTCTTACTTACTATTCTTACATAAGGAGAATTTCATCATATAAGATCACGACTAGCAATCTTTACTACACTATCCATTCCATTGATCGTAGTAAGTATAGCTGTTTTCTCTTTCAAGATAGCTATATTCTCCATCAATGACCTTAGATATATATTTCTCCGGAACATCTGTTCTCCTATTCATAACATAAGAGCATCAAGAGAGAATAATATATTTTGATTATTATCTTGGATTTGTGTCTGTCATAATGTTTTGTTAGTATCAGTTTGTCATCTCATCATCTGATCTATAGCAGTGTCTTGTTCTGACATTCTAACCATCCAGTCATAGAAATTCATACTAGAAGAGGTGTCGTTTGGCGCTGATACATTCTGTATTATCGGTCTACCTTGATTATTAGATCAGCTATATGGTATATAGTTTGTTCACTCATCTGTTCTATATGCTAGATGGTTTATATTTACTCAACTATCAACATCCACAAGAACATTATCAAATCAAGCATTTGTAAGTTCTTTACGATAGATTGCGTTACTTATCTTTGTTAATGCTCTGTCTTTATCATAAAGAAGTTCTCTATAAGATATTCCACAAGGATCATTGAATAATGGGAATGCGTTATATATAGCAACAGGGAATTCTATTGTTGTTGGATCTTCTTTCTCTGATTTACTGATTGGCTCAAGGACATCTAATCTTATTATAGTATTATGTGCGTTAGCGAGTGTTACTGTATACTTACGATCGTTTATTGTTATGTATCATTGTAATAGGTATATTTCATCGTTATTACCGAGAACGCTTAGGGTCCTATTCTGTTTATCTCATCGATGCTTTGACTGTTGGTCGAATGTTGGTCATTGTACCAAAGTATCTAGCTTCTTGTATATATCCATTCAGGTTTTACTCTTTGCTCTATTGTTTAGCTGTTCGAGCTCTCATCTTGTTGATATAGTGGAGAAGAGATGTCGTCTAAAGTTATTATCTAATACATTACCACTAGGATCAGGTAACCAGTATTTTGGGTTGATGATATTATATTTAGGAGTAGCTGTATAGTGATCGAAGATTGTCTTAGTTACAATTGCTGGTCAGTAGTCAAATACATTACTTAGGATCTCTTTATCTTTGATTTGCTTTCTCATGATCTCGATGTCATACTTAGCAAGTTGGTTTAGTTTTGTAGCCATATCTTTATCTGCTAGACTTTTGTTTGGTACAAATTGAGGATATACTCACTCATTAAGATATTGAGCAATATATGCTTTCTTCATCTGAAATGTAAAGTTCTGTTTTATCTTTCAGTCTCTTATATTTCTTCTCTCGAGTTCATCAAGATATATCCAATCTGTATTCTTTCCTTTCATATAATTCCAAGAAAGCATATACATATTCTTTATATATCATACTAGCTCGTTGTGAAGACTATCGTTATTGCAAACATCATCTAATGTTATTACATCCTTTCATTTATGAAATTGGAGATCAAACTTTGTAAAATCTATATACATTATATTGAGTCGAGATAAATATCTTTATAGTTGTATATATTTTTTTATAATTTGCAACTATTTATATAAGTGAGCATACCTTGCATTGATATCATCCTCTATATCTTCAATGCTTATAAAACTCTTATTTCATGGAGCAACTACTGGGGAAGTATCTACTAATCATATTCTCTCATTTCTCATTTGATAACATATAGCGTCTGCCATAATCATATCATCATGACATCATTCCAGTGCCTCTGCTTTGTTCTTTTCGTTATATACAAAAGTATATAGCTCTGACTCTTGACGATCGTCTATCTCTTTTATTATATCTGTTCTGATAGCTTCCTCATATTCAGAGATCATAAGTGGTCTTGTTTTACTACTTGTTGTCCGTCATACCTTATCGGTAGTTCTCATTGTTATCTCATCTAATATCTTCTCTTTATAAACATCTTTATATCGAGGGTACTCTTCTGACTTAATAACTGTAGATAATCATGTATTATTCTTTTCTATTCATATTTTACATTTAGAAAATACCTTATTGATCTTATCTATAACTTCACAAAGAGCGTCTGGAGGAATATGTCATCTATAACAAGCAAGTAGTCACATTGTCTGATGATCTCTAACTGTAACTACAGAGTAATCTCATTTTATTCATCATTCAGCTGTATCTACTCAGTATATCGCCTTTCTTGATGGGTCTTTATTATACCATCTCAAGTCTTTGTATATTTCATCCTCTATAAATTTAGGATGAGATTTAGACTGTACTATCTCTATGTTGAATACAGGATTACCAGATGTAAGAAATGCCTCTTCTGGAAATGATGGGAACTCTTGCTTTACAGTTCTTCATAGCTCCTCAATTTTCTCGCAATATCGGTTGATCTGTTTCTGTGATAGTTTGGCTCATTCATGTTCTATATTGTTGAGATATTCAAATTCTTTTGGTAGTTCTCATTCTTTGTCGCTTACATAATTAGGATCTGTAAATCGTGGGATAAATAGACAATCAAATGCTCATTCTCAATATGGTTTTCAATAGTTCTTTGTCCATAGATCATAAAAATATCAGCCTATTCAATTAGCTGTTGTTTCGATTGTTATAGGTGCTGTGGCTGGGACAGATGGTAAAGTACCAGCCATCATCTCTTCAGCTCATTCTTTGAATGCTAGTTCTGTGATATGTAGTCTTGTAGGGGTTCATGATCTTGTATCTAATGTAATCTTAATCTTACTATTATTCTCGGGAAAGTATAACTCATTCACATTGTTATATTGTGGCTTTGGCTTATGTCGTACTCATCAAGGGACTCTTTCATCTTTTATTGCCTCTGGGATATTATCATAAGCATACTTTGCCTTTTGGAAGAAATCTTTCATCTTATCTATCTTGTGGGCTGATATTACAATAGTCTGATTAGACTTAAACAAACAATCATCTAATCAATCTATAATCTCGTATGTTGTCGCTCATAACTGTCTACCTTTCAACTCTAGTAATCTCGTGACTCATCACCTCGCTCTCTTACTCTCCATTTTTGCATTCATCATAATGTCTTGTGATTTATTTGGACGAAAAACAATAGTCTGTCACAGCTTATCGACTATCTTATAGAGATGTCTTATTCTTCGTTGCTTATCAAGCAGTGTTTGCTCCATCCATACTGTCAAATGTAAAGTCATGTATAGATTTAACCTCTCAACTATGCTGTAATTCAGTTTTGTCCTTATATCAATAATTATTCTTTAATAAGAATTGTGCAAATCATGGATTATATATACCTTGTAATCAATTTTCAAGAAGTATGGTTTCAGAAATATCGTTACATATTACCATAGAGTCCGAAAACTCCTTATGTTCTTTTGCTCGTTCAAATAAAGTTGATTTACTTACTCATATAATTCTTGCAAACCTTACATAGCTTGGAAACTTATTCATTGCTATCTTTTGCTCTATTCTTTTAACTGGTCACGCATTCAATAGATCTCAGTCTTCAGCATTTTCATATATAGGATTTATTATTTGCGAAATTACTTCTTCTTTATTAGTATTATAGAATGATATATCGACTAATACTTCTGCCTTACATTGCTCAAAATACTCTATCATTTTTTGACAATACTCTGGTTTATAATCTGTTGGTCTGCCTGTCGCATTTTTCCCATTGGGTTTTTTGCTAAATGTATGTTCTTGTTTCTTATTGTTCTTGACCATCATAAACATATACGGAGTTAAATATCTTTTCTATGTTTGAAGTATTCTCATTTACAATCGCTTGATAATGCTATTCACTCTCATGAGAGTACATCTCTTCATAGTTTAGTACAGTGTCACCTGTCTCATTTATATCTCTTAAAGAATATACAGTCGTTACAACACTCATCTATCTTTTGACATTCATATGCTTCTTTCTTTTGTAGTTTATCATGGCATTGTTTGTGGCAAGTAGTGTAGAGAGATCGTCGATAAGTTGTATATATAGCAAAGTCTTCTTCTTTTACCTCTTCTTTACAATATCTACATATAGTAGTCGGAGGACATATCTTTCATATTCAGACCATAACACTATACTCTGCTCTTCAATAGCATAGATCTTTATATAGTTTCTTCCAGTCTGTCCTTGCCATACCCCTATGATATAATAAATTATTTAATCTTTGCAATCTCTTGTTTGATCTTACTTATATCCAATGCTTCTCTTAATGCTCTGTAGTGGTAGAACTCTGCGACATCTTTATCATTGTATTCTCCTACTAATACTGTTTTCTCTCCTTTGAGGATTTCTGTAGCATATCATTCTATTTGGAAGCTTCATTGCTTTTTTATGATCTCTAAGAAGCTTACTTGGTAGCCTGATATAGAATAGGTATTAAGGATATTCTTTTCATAAGTGATCTCTTCTTGTGGATCTTGAGGAACTTCTATTTCTTTATAAGCTTCTGTAAGTGAGAATAATGATGTAAGTCGTTGTAATAATGCTTTCATGGTTATAATGGAAAAATAAAATCTCATTCATCGTCTATTTCATCTTGATACTCTTCGCTCCATGTTTCATAAGGAGCTACTCTACTATACTGTCATTGTATATAATTTCGGAACAATTGCAAGTTCTGTTTCGATAATAAGCAATCAGGATCAGATAAGTGTATATAGCTCATGTATTCTAGGAGTACCTCTTGTGTTTTTTTGAGATCCCTTCTTCTTCTCATACAGATATCCTGATCTATCTCTTCTTGAGTTTTCATATCATGTCTTATTCACATATTTTAGATAGTAGTATGTGTAAAATAGATATATAGTTATATAGGGTATGTTGTCAATAGATAATTAAAACAATTCTTTTTCTGACAGATTGGATGTTTATTCTACACATTGGATGTTTACTCGGGATACTCTTCACAGCTGCTTTGCAAATTACTCTTCCTTTACTTCTGGAGTAGGATCACAATCATTCTTTGATCCTGATTCCTTTGTCTTTTTCTCTAGTGCTAAGGTGATGACGTCTATTTCCAGA
>ERZ869921.1308-NODE-1308-length-10765-cov-3.561625_pt1 | contig 10765 bp, 18 predicted proteins | sample MGYA00579310_ERZ869921 | MGnify/ENA primary metagenome ERZ869921 (study PRJEB32216, sample SAMN09231816) | wastewater metagenome | place: USA: Maryland | collected 2016-06-21 | study: EMG produced TPA metagenomics assembly of the PRJNA472060 data set (Reclaimed...
ATTTTCAAGCGCTGAATTAATAGCCCTCCGCACTACATTCATTCGTGCCGTTTTTGATGCCTGTTTTGTTATTGCTTCGCTCATTAACCTCCTCCCCTTTTATCGTAAATTACAGGTTGAAAATTTGGAAAAGGCGGGAGTCGAACCCGCTGGGTCAATCCTCAAACACTATGCCGCCCTTGGAGCGGATGAGACTTGCACTCAATTCGACTAACCTGTTTTTGACTGCCTTGCACCGTGTCGCAGATCTCTTTCCCGCTGATTCTCAATTACCGGTTGTTGCTTAATACGGCTCTCTGACGCAATACTTGCCTATAGCGTGAATTGCACCTGTGATATAGGCATCACCACCTGATGTGTAGAAACACAGATAGCCAAATTTTGCTTTAGTCTGAGTAACTTTGAAATCAAGCAAGTTACCTTTCTTTTGCTCCCACTCAAGATGACTTTCAATAACACTGCAAAGCTTTTGTATATGCTCATCCCACTCGCTAGGGTGGCCTATGCCGCAGATAACAGGTTGCTTGAAAGTGAGCGGGTATTTGTCCTGCCACTTTTGAAACTCACTTCTTAGGTCTTGCTGGTGCTGTTCGTAAGCACTTAGTTTTTCGCTCACTATCCCTACTCCTATTTATTCTTAATTACCGGTTTAGTAGTCGCCTTCTGTATAACCCTTTCGATTACAAGTCGGGCACTTTCGCTCTGAAACGCTGTAAAGGAGTAGCTCTCCGTCTGGCTTTTCATCTGGCATAACGAATTTACCGCGCCCCTCACAATCGAAACACTCGATTCTTAACTTTGCTGGCTCCGCTCTTAGTTTTATTTCAAACATTCGCATAAGCGCTCTAGCAGCGCCTTCGGTGTCGCGGCTTACACCGTCACCTAGTTTGCTCTTAATCGTGTTTTCGATGGCGTGAACAAGAAACCGATCTTCTTTGTAAAGTCTGTGGTAGCTCACTTAACCCTCTTTTCGTTGATGTTCAATTACCGGTTAGATTGAGTGCATATTTTTAAGTAGCACTAGATTGATTTCAGCGCGTACAGAGTAGCGACCCTCATCAAAACCGCGCTCGCGGCCTAGCTCGTAAGCATCGTCGATGTTTCCACCAGCAGCATCGTTAACCAAGTAGTCCTCTGGCAGTTCATCCGGTTCGTTGATTCCATTAAGAATCTCGGCACATCCTTTGTAGAATCCCTCATAGTCAACTGTCATGGTCATAATTTAGTTCCTCTCATTATTGATTAACTGCTATTAGTTAACACCCTGGGTTCTTAATATGCAAGTTAATTCCTTCTAGAACCCTGGAGATTTCATATTACGTTTCTTACTCCAATAGAGTGGGGTGTATAGGGCCTCTACTACATTCCAACCCTCCCGCATACGCCGGAAGAATACAGTTCTAGTGATAGTTGTAACTTTGGAAAGCTCTTCCCAGGTATATTTCTTCTTATTAACTTCAAAATATACAGTATTTCTTCTATTATTGGCTTGCTCCACAGGGGTAGCCCATCGGCAGGGCTCGGGACTGTAAGGCCCACTAACGTCTATACGGTCTAGGGTCAGATCCTGACTATGACCATTGGATAGGGACCAATTTATAAATGATTCTAAAGAACTCCACTCCTCACATATGGCAATACCTCTGGCTCCGTAATGGTCCCAGTTAGGGCTGTTAGGGTTTATACACCTTTGCCACATTCCGTTAAAAACTATCTTTAATCTGTCTTCATTTGTTCTTAGTGGCGCGATAGGGACCTTAATTGGCCTAGGGTTTAGCTCATGGAGAGACTCCTTACATCCACAAGACCTTGTAACACCCTTCTGTAGTGATGTACCTAGCGGGTAGGAAGTTCTACCACAACTACATAAGCACTCCCAGATAGTGTGTCGAAACTTATCTACTCCGTGCTTCCTTATAACCGTTAGCTCCCCAAATACTTGACCTGTTAGGTCCTTAAGAACTCCCACTACTCCCCTCCTGATTTTACATGTAAGTTGATTCCTTTAAAAATCTCTGGCTTTCTCTTGGCCCAGTATTTCATATTCTTTTCGTAATTAGCAGCATAATTATTGGGGATCTCCTGGGAGATAAAGAACCTATCGCAGCCTTTGAGGATTGGGAACCAGTCTATATACTTACCGTAGAGGGCATTGATCCTGTTACTGTACAGAGAGTGCTCTGCCCCATATATATCAGGCATTCTGTCAAAATATCCAGCTTTTCTCACAGCTTCCCTAGTAAAGTAGAGCATACAGCCCATAGACCCTTCACAATAGAAGTGGGTGGGTGTCTCCCCTTTTGGAGGGAATGATTGGAAGAAGGGGCAGGCATCCGCCCCAAACGATTCTGATTGTAAGCCTGAGCCCAGCATTCCAGTCATATGGGGTTCTCCTGTAGCTCTACAAGCTTCTAAGAGTCCCGGCCCGGTCATTACTATGTCATCATCAAGGAGCAATAGCTCATCTAGGCTCTCATCCTGCATGAATGCGTAGATTCCTCTGTTTTTGTTAATTGCAACTCCGCCCCGGCTCTTACCAAAGACACAGCTAATGTCCACGTCTGGGTGGGCTTGTCTAAACCCTTCCACAACCAATACAGCGGAGGGCCTTTTTATCTCTTGTAGGTCGTTATCCTTAAAGAGGGGATGGTCAGGATTAGTCTTCCTATAGATTTCATATGGTAATCCTTGATGATCATCGACAATAACCAGCTTGTTTCCAGCGCAGTATCCATGAGCCACTAAAGACTCAAGTAGGACAGACAAAGCCACATCTTTCTGGTAAGTGCTGATAGAAATTAAACATTTTGTCATCACTTTCTTCCTCTATATCGTCTAATAATATCTTCGCCTACAGTCCTACCCCGAGCTAGGTGGTAGGACACAGCAAATATAGGAATATCTACTAACCTACTAAAGTTACTTGCTGTGATTCTCTGGTCCTTATAGGTTAAGTATTGTGTGTTTCTCCTATTGTCATTCTGCTCTGCTACCGTGGCCCAGCGACAATTACCTGGTTCGTAGTTACCGTCTACATCTATGCGATCTAGGGTAAGTCCCTTCTTAAACCCATTAGCTAGAGCCCAAGAGTGGAAAGCCCAGAAGTCATTCCTCCATTCGTCACAGATAGTAATTCCTCTCCCACCATAGGATTCATACTGATGGTAGTTTTCTTTATCACATCTTGTGTGCATTCCCATGTATGCTTTATGTACTGGACTCTTAGACCTGCCATCCTTATAGTTAGAAAGAATGCACCCACAGCTTCTGGTATGGCCACTTTTAAGTTTAGATGAAGTAGTGGATGTAATCTTACCACACTCACATAAGCACTCCCACAGCCAACTATCACCACTCTTATTATCAGTTCTCTTTATTACGGTGAGTTTTCCATAAACATTACCTGCAAGATCTTGGAAAGATTGGCTATCATTCCATAGGCAATTAGCTGGGCAAAACTCAGCTTTCGAGTCTATCCTGAATAGCTTCAGGCCTAGCTGAAATCCACTTTTAAGACTCCAAATGACAAAAGATTCAGGGTCATCTAACCACTCCTGACATATTCCTCCAACAGTTAGACCTTTCTTAAGGTTTCCTACTATAGTGGACCTCTTTCTTAGGATCTCAGCACGAATAGCCTTATCTTCCTTAGATAGTTTTCTATATGTAGAGTTTCTTCCTGGCGCCCTCGCCACCTTAGTCATTATGTAAATAGTTCCTCATATGATTTTCTTGTACGCTCCGCCGCCTGGGCTTCTAATTTAAGCCTTTCTAGATGGTCTTCTGGAAGAGGTTCCCAGCCAAGAACTGCCCTGAATTCATTAATTGTCATTCTACTAACCTCAGGTGTGTAAATGAAGTAATCCCTTCCACAAAGACCTCATCACCATAGAAATGGTTCTCTATCATTAAGTTTCCTTCTTTTATGTAGGTCCAATCAGTAGAGTAGGTAAGGTAGTCATGTGTTTTATGTTCTTCAATAAGCCCTTCCGCCAGGGAATCATACTTACTATAGCTTGTGTACCCACAATACACATCCAGTTTACAAGTCTTACAGGCAAAATTTACATCAACCCCCATTATTCAAATAACTCCATAAAGAGAGGATTGGGCGGTAGGACTTCTTCTACAATACTTCTAGTGATAAATCCTCCCCATTGAGGTTCAGAGAGTAGTGTCTTCATTACAGCCTCCCTACCGCTATTAGTAATAATTGGCTTAGTAGTTCTAGAGACCTCCTGCCCGTCTATGGAGACAGTCCAAACTGCACTAAGGGTTCCACTGTCCACTATAGGGCTACCTGAAGATAAGGTTCTAACAAAGCCCGGCGCTGGGTCATTCACATCTCATCTCCGGTATCCACTTATGGTTATCTACTATCCAGTTATTGAATTGTTCGTGTTGTATGTAGTGGGGGATTGACCATTTTCTTCTGAACTTTTCAAATCCCAGCCCTAGCTCTGCGTGGTCATAGGCTCCTGTATTGGAAGGCTGGGGCCGGTCCTTTATCTCGTGGTGTACATCTATACTAACTACTTCTACAGGGAATCCTGCCAAAAGTGCTCGTACTGAGGCGTCATCGTCATTGAACGATCCTGGGAAGTGTTCATCCATCATCCCTATATTTTCTACTAGTTTGTAAGACATACACATACAGAACCCTGAGAACTTAGTTACTGGTGTTCTCTGTACTGGTGGCCCGGCTTTAAACACACCTGTCTTCATCAACTCTGGATCGTCTACAGGAGTAGGGAATGATAATCCCTCCCCGAGGACTTGATCAAACATAGCATGGTGGGGCAGGATTGTATCCATGTTCAGTATAATAAAGTGAGCATCTATATCTCCAGTAGATACTGCTGCCTGAAAAGCAATCCTAAGCCCGCTGTTGGCGTTTTTGCAGAAATTAAGATTTTTGGGGTTCCTATTGTCAATAGCTACTATGAAGTCTCCCTTGTACTTTTCTTTAAAGTAGTTTTGGAATTCTTCATCACAATTATCATAGCAGATCACTACATGATAACCATTTTCATAGTACCCTCCCGCCCGAATTGATTGTAGGCAATTATCCAGATATTTCTTACACTTAGGAGCAGTGTTGGCGGTGGGGATTATAATGTGCTTCATTCGTACATTCCTACCTGCTGTGAGACTTTAGTTATTGTTGCTAGTTTGACCTTCATTGCCAGACTTGAATCAAATTTTTCCATAACCCCTAGCGCCTCGTCCCAGAGGTCATGATTACCCTCTGATAGGTGGGGCAGGAGGGCTGCCTTCTCCCTCATGTAGACCTTAGCGAAGTCTGGGTCATTCTTAGCTATGTCCTTAGAGTTGTCTATTAGGTCTGCTAGTTTTATTGTTTTTCCTTCTGGAGAAGCCTGCGCCAGGTGTTCTAGGTCTTTTTGCTTCCTAACCTTGCGGTTGCCATCGCTGGGAAGGCTTACATCTGTTACCATCTCTACAAGAGAAGCTACAATATGGCCAAACTGGTAGGCTAAGCAATGTAGCTTATTGGACCTTTCTGACTCTGGAAACCCAGAATGATCTTTAATTAGAGTAGTTATTCCGCATAGTTCTTTAATCTTCTCTAGAGAGACATCTTCTACAACATCATGTAGGTAAGCTGCTGCTATCATTTCTTCAGTCCCTCCCGCCTCTTTGACGAGTTGGGCTACACGGATAGGATGCTCAATATAAGGATTACCTGTATATTTACGCTTCTGCTCTCCATGGGCAGCTGTGGCAAAGGCTAATGCTCTATCTGGAAGATTCATTAAGGTCCTCCAGGGCTTTTGCTACGTGTCTTCTAACCCCAGGGGCGCGAGGGCCTTCTAATGCTGCTAGGTAGTCTTCAATTTCTTTAGGAGTCATAGGTTTAGTTATATACATATAGTAGTATGTGTAGTTGCCGTCTGATTGCATAAAGTAAGCTCCCTCTCTATGGGCAGCTTCTTGTATCTCTTCAAATCTCTTAGTGACTTCATCCCAGTCACAATCATAACCACCCTGGCAGAAGTGGTCTATGCTTACATAGCATGGCAAATCTAGGCCGTCCTCTCCGATGTCTCTATCTTGGACTACATACCACTCGTCTTCTGACCTCAAGGAGGTCACGAATAGAGGTATGCTAGCAATTAGCTCATCTACAGTTCTCATTAGTGATCCCTATCCACACCTAGTTGTATATCTTTCTGAGGGCGTATCTTTTCTAACATACGCCTAGTGGTCTCTAGGTCCTCTACAGCCTTTACTTGGAACTCTTGTAGGCACTGATGAGCATGGATTTTCTCAGCTGTAGACATGATTCCAGCTTTCCCTGCCTCTATCATAGCATCTAACTCTTTTAGGATCTCATCCATCTTTCTTCTCCAGGAACTTTTTGTTTTCTGTTTGTTTAGGTAGGTTAAATCCTACGCCCCAGGTCACATAGGAAGTATCATTCTCTTCTACAATGCTCCAACCCACCGCTTGGAGTTCCTGGGAAACTTCCTTGACGAACCTGTCATTAATAGCAACCCTAACGGTGTCTCCGAGAAGCTGGGCCAGGATTCGATTTACTTCCTGCACTACCCCCATTTGATGGAGTTCTTTTGGGCTTGGCGGTCTTGGAGGGACTTGCGGGTTTGGTCTTGGTTGGTTTGGGTTTTGGGGCAACTGGTTCATCTAGGACCTCGTAAACATACATTGGTAAGCCACAAAAACTATCCAGCTCTGTGGAGATTTGTATTGCTAGTCTAATTGTTTCCATGGCATCTGTCAAGTTATCTCTTTCTAGTACCTTTATTACAGCCTTCGCCGCCCTTGACCCTGAACCTATGGCAGAGAAGTCATCATGCTCTATGCAAGTGATGTCTGCGTCTACTTCAAATATGCACTTACTGGTAACGATTAATAAAGCTGTTTCATCAATATCAGATTTTGCATCTCGGTTCTCCATTTCCTCTTCTAGGACTTCAAAGACCTTCCGGGCTAGGTCTCTTGCATCTTCTATACAGTCCATTTTAAAGGTAGAAAGGAAATCCTCATCCCGCGCCAGGTTGTCTAACGAATGTCTAATAGCATACATCCCAGCAAACCCTACATAGCAGCCTGGGAACTTAGTAATCTTCCTAACGCCACTCTTCTTATCAGAGCCTGTAGTAAGTAAGGAGTCTCCTCCTATAACAACCTTCCCGCCCTTCTTGACGGCTGCAATACAAGTCATTCAATCTCCTTATAGTTTATTTATTAAGCTCTGTATTTGCTGGTAGGATATATCTGATTTACCATCTAAGATGTCTAGTGTAACAGCTAAATTCCTGAAGGTGAGAGCTAGGGCTTGCTCCTCCCAGCCCTCGGTTACGATGAACTCTGTATAGACCTCTTCCGCCATTTGGTTTAAACGCTTGATTCTTGAGGCTGTCTGCTCATTCATATTACCATTCCAGCTAAAGGAAGTAAAGTATTGTTTTGCACAAGCATCAAGATTTAATCCTGCTGTACACCCTCTATCTATCACTCCGAACAGGAAATCTGCCTGCCCCGGCTCTGTAAACTTGGTTTTGTTGTACTTCTTCCAGTCAGCTAAATCCTGCTTAGTCTCACAGCCTTGGAAGTTCCACAGAGCTACATTCTTCTGGATTTGAGTAAAGTCTCCATTGTAGATAGAGGCTCTGTCCTTATACTTACTATAGAGGAGGTGGGATATAGGTTTAAACCTACTCCAGACGATCCTCTTATCCCTAGCAGCATCTAATTGGCTGCATAGGTACTCTAGTTTGCCAGAATCTTGAACATTCTCATCTAAGTTGAAGCAGCCTTCGCAGATTTGGAGGAACCTAGTAAGCCTCCCAAAAGCCTCCTTAGAGAGCTTCAGCTGCCCTGTAGAGAGTTCTAATGAAAGTTCCTCCCTTGCCTGTCTGTACATCTCCCTTTGCCTGGGGAGCATCCCTACAAGCTGAATATCCATCCTATCTTCAAAATTAGTGTAGTTAGACCTTTTAAGTCTGAATGTGAAGGGTTTAATCCTCTCCGCTAAGTGGTCTAGGTTCTGAGGGGAGGTCTTAACTGGAATCTCTATCTTTCTTAGCTTAACCCTGCCCAACTCATCCAAGGCGTAACCATTAGCTGTCTTTACGGGAACTTTCTTAATTATGGTCTTTTCGACCTTTTCGTACATCCTCTGCCAGGCAGCCTCATCTCCAGCTATCATTTCATTAATTAAATGAGTGAGAGCCCAGTAGTCTTGAGGTTTATGTTGTATAGGCGTTCCTGAGAGTAGCTGGAGCCCGGCGTCTGGTAGGCTCTTCATGAGTTTTTTGATGTTTTTAAACAGTTTTGTGTTGCTATGGCATATAGTATGAGCTTCATCACAGATAACCTGTTCAAAGGGGAAGCCTACCAGCTCATGTGCCATTGTGTAGGTTGTGTAGACTACATTAGCTTGCAGGAAATTCTCGCTTTCCCGGATTTTCTTGCGTTTTGCTGTAGTTCCATGATACTCTATAGTAGTCCAGTCGGTAGTTTTATCAACCTCCGCCCGCCAGGTTGTGTAGTTAGATTTGGAAGGTCCTACCACTAGAACTCTAGTAGCTCCTAGGACCTGCGCCCGCATTATGCTTAGAAATGTCTTTCCGACACCGGGGTCGGGGGCAACTACAATCTTAGTCTTACTCTCACTGGCCCTGATATAGTCTTCCTGCTCAGGGAAGCGGGGAGGGCGTTTCCACTTGATTTCTTTAGTAATTGGAGGGAGTTCTAATAGGCCTGCCGTGTCCATTGAGTATTTAGACATTAAAGCCTTAGCCGCCTCTGACTGAAGCAAAATTCTTTCTTTAGGTACGTGGCTTAGTAGGTTTCCGAACTGAGATACTGGAACTTCCCAGTAGTCGAACTTACTCTGTCCGTCTATTAGGTTGTACATGGGCTTCTTACCGGATAGAAGTTTAACCTTGTCCCGCAGCTCTTCAAAGTCAAGCCCGCGCAGGACCTTAATCTTCATGTTTTTACCTGAGATATCTAAGGTAATAGGCATTGACTTCCTCTACTAAATAGACTATAATACCTATTATAGACGGTAATAGGAGTTTTGTCAAGTTGTTTTTCAACAATAACAAGGAACTAGAGAATAGAATTAAGCTGCTAGAGGCAACAATTGCTGTTATGCTAGACACTCAAGATGCCCTTATTAAGGCCTTCGTCGCCCTTGATGACGAAGCCAAGCGCCTGGACCTGGAGCAGAGATATCACTTAGTAGACTATCTCCTCCATAAGTCTCATAAGTACCATGTAGTCAAAGACGGGGATGGTAAGTACAAGTTTGATAGATTAGAGATCAGCCCCGAGCGGGAGGCTAATCTAATGTCTATGATGGTTAATATAGCTGATAAGCTAGAAGCTACTGATGCCCCTAAAAAGAGCTAATAACCTCCGCTCGGGCTCCTAAGCACTCAAGCTTCTTCTTCATTACTATCATCTGGTCCTTGTCTGTGCTTTCATAGATTTTGCAAGGGATTGCTGGAATAGGAACTCCCATTAAAACAGATAAGCTCTCTTTCGTGTGTTGACCCCCGCCGCTGAGTATGAGGACACTGAATATTTCAACTTCTTTTGCTAGGTTGGTTCTGTCCTGACTGGCAAAGCTATTGAGCTGGGCGAGGATGTTTGTCTCCATTTCTTTTACTTGCTTAATAGGTATAGAAAAAGCCTGCGCGGCCTTCGCATCGCTCTTAGGAGAGCCATCTACAAGGCCATACTTGAACTTAATAAAGACTTGATCCTCTTTAGGTAGCTGTACGATAAGACGGTTAAGCTCCTGCTTATCCATGTCTACTTCTATATCACCTTCAGGGCCGGGACAGGCATCTCTTATATAGTCTAGTATGGTTAAGTTCTCATCATCCCCTGCCGCCTCGTTAAGGGAAGTAATGTGCTGCATGTGCCTGCCCACCTCTTCGGCTTCTTCCTTGGTGATAGGTTGGAAGTTCTTTTTCTTACGTCTATTTTCATTGTAGATTTTAGTAATGTCCCTACTGGTGGGAGGGCCTTCCCCATCCTCCAAGCACTCCTTATAGATATGCTTGACTTCATTGATGATAGCTTGCATGTGGATAGGGATTCTAATAGCCCTTGAGAAGTTTTCTATAGCCCTGGAAATTCTCTGTCTTATCCACTGAGTAGCAAAGGTAGAGAGTTTATTCCCTGTTGTCATATCAAACTTAGCTACAGCGTAGACGAAGCCATCGCTTCCAAACTGTATTAAATCAGACCAGCTAAGTCCCTTGCCCTGGAACTTCCTAGCAATGGATATGATTAACCTGTAGTTATGTTTAATAAGCTCAGTAATAGCAGCATCAGCAATTCTGTGCCGCCTTTCCAACTCAGCTTTAATCTTAGGGTGTTTGTCTAGGTTGTACTTCTTGAGAATCTTATCTGCCTTGTTACACCAGGTAGCCTTCTCGAATACTCGTACTTTCTTAGCTGAAAACTTAGGCTTCTTAGTTTCTTTTCTCTTGTAGCTATCAGTGTAAGCCGGGCGGAGGGCTAATTGAGCAGATCTAATAAGATCATACTCCTCCGCCCGGTCCTTAATAACCTTATTAGCAGAGGCAATGCGGGTGATTTCCGGGCACTCGATTTTGAGGCTTGAGTCGAATATCATTCTTTAGTTTCCTTTGCGGGCTTCGTCTTACTATAGATGGCCCAGAGGTCTTCCTTTGTTCCAGCCCCTACCCAATAGGCTAAGAGCATAGCCATGAACTCAGAGTCGCAGGAGGCATCCTGCCCA
>ERZ869921.1309-NODE-1309-length-10760-cov-12.182812_pt1 | contig 10760 bp, 17 predicted proteins | sample MGYA00579310_ERZ869921 | MGnify/ENA primary metagenome ERZ869921 (study PRJEB32216, sample SAMN09231816) | wastewater metagenome | place: USA: Maryland | collected 2016-06-21 | study: EMG produced TPA metagenomics assembly of the PRJNA472060 data set (Reclaimed...
ATCGTCTTGCAGATCGCATGGATATTATCTTCCACGCAATCCCATTTGTCGCAAGGGAAACACTGCTGTTGCTTGTCGCGGATGAAGTAAACCGCCACGCCTGGATCCAACGGGGGACGACGGTTGGCGTACGGCATGCCATCGGCCTTCACTTCAACATTCGTGCTAATGACGATGTTGGTTCCACCCATGCGGCGGACTTCCCTGACCAACTCATCTCGAGTAGCGCCAAGTGACACTCGGAAGACTGAACGGGCTGGATGGGCAGTACGACGCCAATTGGCAGGCCAGCAGAGAGGATACGCATCAGCCATGACTACTTCTTTTTCTTGTCTTCTCGAAGTGGTAGGAAATATCCAAGCTTCACTGCCTGCCTATCACTGATAGAACCGCCATCGATAAGCCTGCGAATCGAGACATAGCACGACTTACAGCGCCCACGCGCGTGAACGATTCTATCAGGATGTTGCATGCAGTACTTGGGCTTCATTACGCCAAAGTCACCTTTCCATCTGCAAAGTTGATAGCTGCGGGGAAGACAGTAAACTTGCCTTCCGCTACCGAAATGTCATTCAGCAATTTCTGAATTTGGTTGGTAGTGCTATCGCATGCAGCCTGCACGGATGGCTGAATAGGTGTGAGGACGAACTTGGATTCCTCAAAGTCATACCGGAACAACATGTCGACATAGGTCATATGGTCGACTTGCTTGTATTGCTGGACCGGGACGCGCACCACTTCAGGGATATCATCCGTGCCATCCATGATCAATTCTTGATCAATCTCAACACCGAGAGTGTTATTAGATTTGGTATTGGTTGCCCTGGAGTTCTTGGCTTCCTTCACGCTCACCTTGGACAGCAAAGGAATAAGGTCCATGATGTTGGTAACACCGACCTGATTAAATGCCTTATCCGTACCAGTGAAGAGACGACGGATATCGCACTTCATATTGAGTGATGGCGAGATATGAGACGAGCAGGCATACTTCCAGGCATCCGTTTCTGTCAACGCCAACTCAACCCGTTCGCAATCTTCATAAAAGTTACCAGCTTCAATAATAAAGGCACTTAACTTGTCAGGGGCAATGAAGAGATGGACTTGATCGGCCTCATCGTCTTTATGGTTCATATGCAATTCAATGGTGGTCTTGAATGACACCATCGTCATTGCAGTATAAATCGGGGCACGCAATGCAATGACTACTTCTGATTTCGTTACCACGCCATCTTCGCCTTCAACCAAATAGTTTATCACGCCTGGCGGGGCAGATGGGACATTAAGCACGCGAATCTTGTCGCGTGTATTCTTGGCGATTTGATTCACAAACTTGTCAAACAATTCAGCGAGCATGGGTTCCCTTTCCTACTGAATGAGCCCACCAACCACCATCGCGAGCAGCCTGGTCTTTCCCTTTCAACTTAACACTCGGGTACATCGGTGTCATGTTGAGTTGAGCAGCACGCTGAATGGTATCGGGGATGAGATGATAGAACCGAGCCAGTTCACCCAGGAACCGGCCTATTTTGATTTCGTTGACAGTATCGCGAACCACGACACCATCGATGCGGAGTTGCTTGAAGCAACGGCCAAACGCTCGTTGGGCCAGCTTGTAGATTTCCGGCAAGTCCAACTCGGGGAACTGGCCATCGATCGCACCAGGCAGGCCTTGAGCGTTAATCAGGCTGCAACGGGCAGTGGTTGCGGGCATCACTTCTTCTCTACTTTCTGATCGTCGAACATGCCTCGGCGATTCGGTTCGGTGGGAAAGTCGGAGTGGAAGTAACCCTGGTTCTGCTTGTTGAGCGAGATCCTGGCGGGGTTGGGGACGCGCTTGGGGCGCTTGACGGGGCTGACCGAGAACTTGACTTCAACCTCAAAGTCTTCGGGGTCATCCGACTCGACATTGAGGATGGGGGTGAAGACGAGTTGGATATTAACCTCGCGGCCTTTCTCCAACTGCGGGCGGCTGTTCACATCACGGAGCGCTTCCGTAATCTCCAGGTTGATCGCCGAAACAAACTGCGGGCTGAGAATATCCATATTCTCGTACTTGATCGGCATCTTGGAAGTGATGGTTTTCATGTTACTCTTTCGGAAAAAGGAAGTGTCTGGTCCACACCCGCTACGTTTCAGGCGGCAAGCCGCTTTGTGTATACCGCTGACGAGGCATTCATCCGATCATAATCAGTGGTTGCTGATAACACGATCAAGAGGGTGGTGCGTTTTTCATGGCCTCCAGACACTATGATCCAGCGGATTAATACTCGGCGGTCGTCGCAGGCATAGGAGCCTCTTGCACCGGTGGCCTCCATTCCTGGATGACAGGTTCATCAGGTCTTGCGGTATACAACGGTACTCGCGCCGATGGCGAGATGGGCCCATTGAAAAAGACGGCGGTCATTTCGGCCACAGAGGGAACCCGTTCGTAATCCACCACCACCCAGGAGCAATTCACTTCGGCTTCGGTGAAGGTACGAGTCTCAACAAACCTCCATACCTTGGGGATGCCATAAGAAGTCAAAGCGGGCAACGAAGGTCGCAGGATGTAACCATCCTTAACCAACTCCCTGGCATCCACGAACGGCACCTCCCTGCCGATCATGTCCAACTTCTCATTGGTTAAGTCAAGATCATGCAGCGCTCGAACGCACATAGCGGCGGTCTGGATCAATTCCTTCCGCATCGCCAGTTTGTCTTTCTTCCGACGCCAAACCTCCATCTTGAATTCATCCAGTTCTTCCAGGATGACAGCATACGCTTCATGCGCTGAATTCAACTTGGGGTGTTTGCTGGATGCCGATCGCACCTCGGCATCAACCAGGCCGAGGATCTTGTCAAACGATGGCTTTGCTGCCACCGGACAAGATGCCATTTGAACTGCCTTATCCAACATCTCTTTCGTAGGCGGGACCATTTCCATCTCCAGTGGTGTAAACTGATATTCCCTGAGCGATGGCAGTTTACATTGATGTTGTGGCCGCGTCAACTACTTCCGGAGTGTTTTCTTGAAAGTGGTCGACTCAAAGTACAAATGCACGCCTCGAGGCGTGGCGAAATACTCTTTGTACGCAACACCATCTTTGCCCATCATGACCACCACCATGACGGGGCCGCCGTCGAAATCGTAGAAGCAGTTGACATGGCCGACGCAATCGAGGATAGGTCGAGTGCAGGTAGGCCATGTAGCGATGCATCGGATGTGATCGCCCTGTTCCGGCATCCATGTCTCAGTCACGGTAACCTCCCACTTCTTCAAAGGCTTTGGCTAAATCGGCATGTTTATATCTTCCCCTGAGTAGGCTGACAGCATACCGGTCTGAGTCACCGCTCAACCGATGTTGTTTAATTCTCGCCGCAGCCTCTTTCACCGTCGAAGCGTTGGGCAGATCCTTCATAACCACTGGACCGGGGAAGTACCAGCCATCCTTCCCCTTCAAGATCCCGAACTCGCCAGGGCTTCTTAAACAGGCCCGCAGGAACCGGACGGGATTCTCCCTGGTTTTATCCTTGATCGTGGCTAGGCGATCACGCCAGCAATCGACAGCAGCATTCAGGAGATCTTGGGGAGGCGATGTTCTCAGGACAACTGACGCCTGACCATCGCTGATGCCTGCCTTTTCTGCTAATACCTCAATCTCAGCAGAAGAAGATTGTTCTGCTTCTTCTGGTTCTATTTTGGGGCTATAGGGATCTAATATGAAGCGGTCATCCTGGCCACTTCGATGTGGCCAACTTGGCCGCATGGATGTGGCCATCTTGGCCGCTTCGATGTGGCCAACTTGGCCACATGGGCGGTCGTCGTTTGCGTGAGATGGGTAGTTTACAGGGAACAGGGGCATTTTCTCATTGAACCAGGCATCCACCCTCTCCAGGTTGACCTGGTATGACGCTGTACGGTTGAATCCGTTGGGGTGGGATACTACGACCAAACCCTTATCACTAAGCAACTTAATGCCTCGCCTGACAGTTCTTTCTGAGAACACTGTCTTCTTTGCGAGGTAGGAAATAGGGTATGAGAACCAATAGACATCACTCTTTGGGTCGTCAGCCTTATTGTCTTTGGCACGGAGTTTGAGCAAGTACAGCAGGTACTCTAATACCTGAGTTGCTGCCTTGTTGCCATCGCAAGCGCGTAACACATCCTGCCTATCCCAAGTGAATTGGGATATCGTTTGCCACCCTGACATTAGTCCTCCATCAGAAGCGTCATACCAGCTTCTTCAGCGGTCCTGTTACCCTTCCTGGAATTACACGAAAGGCATGCCGGAACTACGTTAGTTGGAATGTTTGAACCGCCCCTGGAGACAGGGACGATATGATCTCGCGTCGTGGCAACGCCACCACAATACGCGCATGGCTTGTCTTTCAAGTTGGTCTTTTGAGGCGGGCATTGATCCATGCAGAAAAACGCCCTATTCCTTTCTGTAACAGGAACAGGGTGGACCGTGTAATAACAATCAATTCTGCCATTTGCTAAGCGGTCTGAATGGTACTGAACATAGCCATACCGCTCAGCTTCTACCAATAATCGTTGTCGTTTTGCAAACCCTACTTTGCCGAAATCGGCCACATGCCACTTCTTATGCAGTGGGTAGCTGGCCATAAATAAGACCAGCCCCCTGGCACCGAATGTCATCCTCTGGTCTAGCGGCAACTCCACCGGAATGATAGCGCAAGCCGATCTCGGCGCACACAGAAAGAACATAACCTACTCCAGTGGATCCGACTTTACTTACCGAGACCTGCCAGACCGCCTTGACCGGCCAGAACTGCCACAACTACCAGACGAGCAAGATCCGTCACTACACGAACCGGCGCTCGAAGTGGTGACAGTGGGCGTCAAGGTGTTCACCGGTGCCTTCGTAGCCACCTGACAGGAACCATCCTTGCAAGCTGTTGCCGTACACGTGGCCGACTTCGCGCACGTACCTTCGGCGCAGGAGCAACTGCCGACGGTAGCGTTGTGACATTCCAACGCTGCGGTAACGGCATCCTCGCCACGCTTACGGTGTTTCTCGCTGGCATCAGTAGCAGCAACACAGCCCAACATCAGACCGAAGAACGCAAACAGCAACAATGAAAGCTTCATGGCTCACTCCGTGAGAAATGGAAGGAACAATCATTATTCCCAGTGGACACCGGCCAGCAGCCTTTAGGGGGTCTACTGGCCAGCGCTCTCCGTTAATGCATCGCATCTCTGCTGAGACGATGCATTAGACAGTAACAGTCTGACCGTTACCCAGGGTCACAGGGCTATCAGGCGCTGGAGGTGGGGTCGTGTCAGAAGCATTCGTGAAAGCAGCCGGTGGGCACTCAGGTCCACGGTTGCCGGCCTTGTCGATGAAGCAAGCGGAAACGCTACCGCTTGAGCCTGGAGGAACGGGGTTGGAATTGAAGTCGCCACCGTTGGTTTCAAACACAGCTTCTTCGGTGGAAGCTGGGTAACCATTCTCTCCCTCGAGAGCGTTCACTCGAGTGATCAGGACCGTCTTAGCGGGGACATCCGTATCCGTGGGAGTGGGTACGAATGGGTTAACATGGGCGGGGAAAACGATCTTATCCATGGCGCTGTTGCCTTTCCCTAATGTGGGAGTTTGGGGGGTTGGAACGGACGGGTTTGGGGGAACGGGGTGACAGTGGCCCGGGCAGATCACTATCTTGATTTCTATTTGCACATGCGGCGAACAACATTCGCCGCCGTGCCCAAACAGTTTAGAGAACCAGGACATGGTTAGCCTGCTGCTGGAGGAGTAACCGGGGGAACAACGGGTGGAACCACTGGTGGAGTGGTGGGGTTAAGGTAATTCATGATGATGGTGATCATCTGAATCAGGGTAGGAGCCCACTGCAGGATGAGCAGCAGGAATGGGGAGAACTTCTTAGGGTTACCTCCCTTCTTGATGATCTCGGCTTCAACCTGTTCCCTGGTGAACGTGGGCTTCCAGGTGGAAATGGTGCTGGCACCGACGATGAACGGTTGCCCTGGCACTGGTGGCTGAGACAGCTTCAGTCCGTCAACCCACTTGTCAACCAGGTTCTCGATACTGGCGATGATGGCCGCGTCGACATTGGCGGGAGTGCTGATCGCGGGTTCAACCGAGTCCAGGACATTCCGCAAGCCCAGCTTGAGCTTGGTTCGATCGATCTTGTTGGCATCAAAACCAACCTGGCTGATCAGCCAGTCATTGATGAAGCCGAGTTTTACCTCGGGCTCTGGTGTGCTGCCTGCGGAAGCTGCGGCGGATGCGTTGCTTACTGGCATGGTTGGAGACATAGTTCACCTTTCGTGGGTTGATGACTAAACAAGGCAGCACATTGTCTAGAACAGCAGACATTGCCTGTCTTGTTTGCTTTCAATCTAACCCTCAACCGATGAGGCTTAATAGAGAAAGACTTACCGCATTTACAGTTCAAAACCACATCATCCATCACTGGATGATGCTCCTTTGAATGCTGTGATTTAGTGAGGACTATAAGATTTTCAGGATCATCGTTCCTTTTATCCTCGTCCCTGTGATGCACCTCTTCATTGGCCTCCAAAAATCGTTTCAACTTGTTTTCCATTAGAACTCTATGCAACGGGTAAAGACCCTTAGAGTTCCTTTTAGGGTGAGGAGGATTGGTACGGCAATACCTATATCCACCACCTTTACAAATTGAAACGATTTCAAACATAATTCCACCTGAGTAGCGGAGGTGGGATTCGAACCCACGATATCCCGCCTTATGAGGGCGATGTCCTAGACCTCTGGACCACTCCGCGTTGTTTTCTAGATCATCAACAAAGGCCGGCGAACCGTGAACCCTTGTGGACCGGACAAGGAATAAGTCTCCCGTCCATTCTTGATAATGCGATTGACGATATCCAGGGGAACGAGGAACTGATTACCATTCAGATGAATGGGACCGTTCTTCCCGTCGATGACGACAGGGTTACCCAGGTAACCAGCACCATCAGGGCGACCGTTCCAATGGTTATCGTAGCGCAACACCTTCTCGCCGTTCTTCAGGGTGAATCGCCCGAAGAAGTTGGCACAGTGCGGCCACACATCGTTTGCACGACAAGTACCGTCGCTGTTACGCTGCATGGAGAAACCCTGATCGCTGCAGTGGACCAGGCCATGTAACTGCCCGATCATCTTCCAGGCCTGATCTGCATCGTCCAGCAGAACGGCATCGCGGATGGGCTTCATTTTCGCTTCGTCTTCAAGCTGGTCGGGGACGCCGGTTCGCCCGTACTGGTCGCATCGATCCATGCTGTATTGGGTGAAGTCGATGCTGCCATAGGCCTTCATCAACAGCAAGCCCCACTTCTGGAACCACTCCACTGCCCAGGTTCCGACGCCACCATCCCCACCGCGGTTGATGTTGCTGCCATGAGTCTTAGCGCCGACCTCATACCGCATACCACCATAGACCGGTTCGACCGCGACATCTCCAGGAAAGTCGAGCTCGCCGGCCTCGGCTGCGGTGGCCAGGACGATATCCCCTTCCTTGGCATTACCGAAACCGACACAGAACCCGCGAGGGTTCTGATTGCGGGAGTTCCAGGGCTTGCGGGCATGCTTCTCATAGATCAGGCAAAGATCAATGTCGGCATCGTCGTCCGCTGCGGACAGCACATCGGCAGCAGCAGTCTTGATATTAGGCTTGGAACCAAAGAAGCGATCGACGCTTGCTTGATCTTCCCACCGCCCGAAACTCTTGATAGGAGCCATAAGAAACCCTCGTATAAAAATCGGCCTGATAGGAATTGAACCTACTACTTCCGCAAACCTCTCCTTTGCGGCGCTCTACCGGTGAGCTACAAAGCCGTTGGACTAAGGAACCACGATAGCAAGGCTCTTGGCAATGTCGGCGAACTTCGCCTGAGCCAATCGCATTGCATCAGGGCTGATAATGGCTGTCCGGTCATCCACCTTCGCCCCCAGCGCCTTATACATCTCATTGCGAATGAGCGTACGCAGCGAGGTCAGCATAACATCATACTCGGGCATGCCGGTGGCAAGGCGAGCATTGTTCAAGATGGTATCCAGTTGGACAACTGTCGTGACCTTACTCATGTCCAACTTGGAAGCCTTATCGTACACGCCGGTCAACTCTCTCACCCACTTATCATCCGCCTTCCCCGCTCCACGATCGGCAGCAATCGCGGCACGGATATCTTTGGTCAGCTGGGTTTCAACGGGGGTTGGAGGGTCAACGGGGTCATCGGGCTTGGGTGGAATTGGAGCGCCACCATCCACGGTGATCAGCACTTGGCCAGCTTTGACCGGTGGCCCCTGCGTAGTCGCTGCGGGGGCAGGAGCGGCCGGGATCTTGGCGGGGTCAACGCCATCGCCTTTGACCTTCACCATGTCCCCATTCCGCCAGATATTGACGGTGGAAGATCCCTTCTTCCGGCCTGTGACGATGCACCAGGGGTAAGGCTTGGCAGCAAACTTATGCAGGGAGGGGACCGTCTCACCTACCAGAAGTCCACGCATGCTATGCGACTCACCGGCATCAATCCAGATGATATCAATGCACTCCAGGTCGGACGGATCCCAAGTGAGCGGGAGCCCCTTGATAGCGTCTGCCGGCAGGAGTACTTGCGATACTCCGACGCCGAGCTTAAGCAACTTGGGTTTGGATGCTTCCATCTTCCGCTGAGCTTCGGATAGTTCCTCAGCAGTGGGGATGGAATCGCCAACAAAGACCTGCGCGTGAAGACAGATCGGCATCAAACCGATCAGCAGAGCAAAAACAAAACGCATAAAGGGGGTTCTCCTGAGCCATCCCAAGTGGCTCTGACCAGTTTTTACAACAGCCCATCAGCAATGTCAAGAAGAGAAAACGCTATCTCGAGAATAGTGTTTCTGGTTACTCAACCATGGATCCTCCGTTTTGGTGCTGTTCTTCTGAGCAACACCTATCAGGTACACTACCCACGCGCAGCGAAAAAGGATACCGAACACATCCGAATTAAACTCGGATATAGACAGATACCATCCCGCCTTGAGAACAATGCACCCGCAGAACGTAGCGGAAGCGCTGACCCCGAATTGCTGTAACGCATTGAGCCCGCTAAAGGATTTCCAGTTCACCATCGTTAACACGATAATCGATGATGAAGCCAACATGTTTAGAATCGACCATGCAGTCATCACGGCTTATCCTCCCCATTGGACTTATCCTTATTACCTTGCACCAATCGTGCCAGGAAAGCCAGCGGTCCGCCTTCCTGCCCCCACTTGACAATTCCGCCGAGAGTCCACCAACCCACACTGCCCCACACTAATCCAGTGGCGAGAACTGAATCAGTATTGATGCTGATATGTAGAAGTTGCAGAGTGATGCCTGTAAACGCAAAGGCGACTACGCAGCCAGCAATGAAGCGGATGACCGCCTCTCGCCTAGTCTTGGGCTCTGACATGAAGAGGGCGAAGACAGACGAGACACCGCCGATCCCCATCGCCATCAGGCGATGTGCCAGCGTCATTTCTTCGTTGTTCAGTGGTTGCATCATGCACCTTAGTTACAAAAGAAGAGGGCAGGGCGACCATCGTTACAGTTCGACGCCATTGCCACCGTTGTAGTCCAACAACACTTGGGCAGGCGTCAATGCTGCATTCCATATCTTCAGCACATCCATTGACATGGCCGAAAGAATAGAAGCATCCAGGTTGTTTGCAGAGGCAGCAAAATATCCGGTATATGATGGTGCCTGCGGAGTTCCCACCCAAGCGATTGCTGATCCGTCTTGGACTCCATTGATGTACAATGTGCTTCCGCTGGCATTAACAACCAGGCAGATATGTTTCCATGTTCCGGTATTGACGGGGGTGGTGAACGATCCATCAAAGCGATTGGAACCAGTACCATCGGTGTACTGGTAATGGCTAATAACCCCACTTCCATTAAGCGAGATCTGGAACCCGTTCAGCGAACCATTGTAGTGGAAAATCAACGTGCCGTTATTGGCCGAAGTGTTCAGCCAGAACGATATCGTCATCGGATAGATATTGAACGGCGTCCCAGTGGCCCGGCTGAGCCAGTTCCCACTACCGAACGTACGGGCAGCATTAACCTTGCCGGTCGTCGTGCCGACTGTTCCATTGTTGCTGAGGATATAACCGCTGATAGTGCCGGTTTCGGCAGCGCCCGACGCCCCGTTCATCGTCCATTGTTCAAGCAAGTTGGTACGAAGGGAAGCGTATGGGTCGCCACTAGCGAGTTGGAAGAATCGCCCGCGTTCTGGTCGCATGGTTGTCCCCTTTATTTCTGGACAACATAGACCGGGAAGACATCGCCATTAGGGTCAGAAGGGGCAGACTTCGGCGTCAAGGTGAGCTTGAAGAATCGCATCGCCATCACTCGCGGATAATCCGCATAAGAAACGATAAGGTTGAAAGCACTCCCTTTAGCAATGTCAGCGTTGCCGGCTGGGGTTTCTGTACCATCCAATGCCTTACGAGCAATGCCAGTATAAACGACATTATCATTGCTGACTTCAAGCTTTGTAGTGTAATCAATTGCAGCATTAGTCAGGTTAACTGTGAACACGACAGAGCCAGCACCCAGGTTGGCCGTCTCCGCTTCAATAGTGACGGGAGCGGTGCTAGACTTGGGGATAGTCACCAAGTACGACTTGATACCAAGGCGACCCCTTTCGGAGTCACCTTGGTATTTCAGATCTGTGATAGCTACCTTCGGCATCTGTCACCAGGATTAGCGGTTGAGGACGTTGACTTCGATCTGCACCTTGGTTGCTATCA
>ERZ869921.1310-NODE-1310-length-10754-cov-4.542854_pt1 | contig 10754 bp, 17 predicted proteins | sample MGYA00579310_ERZ869921 | MGnify/ENA primary metagenome ERZ869921 (study PRJEB32216, sample SAMN09231816) | wastewater metagenome | place: USA: Maryland | collected 2016-06-21 | study: EMG produced TPA metagenomics assembly of the PRJNA472060 data set (Reclaimed...
CTGATGAAGTAAAGCAGTTTATAGACTTGCTTAGGTCTTTTTATCAATTACCGCAATTCGTAATAAGCATATTGAGGATTGATGCTGTTCTCTTCACACCACATTACAAATGCGGACACTAAACTAGCTTCACCCCATAATCCATCATTAAAGAAACTGCCAAGTCTGATGTCGCTAATTTTTGAACGAACTGTGTATTCTTGCATCTCATCACCCCTTATTTAAAATTACTGTTTGCTGATGAAACCAGTATAGCAAACTTTGGTTGGGTTGTCAAGCACCAATTTGAAAGAAATTGAAAATGTCAGCAAAAAGACGTAGTTTGTAAGCAAATTGGTTTGGGGGATTGGGTGTACTCGTGTGGGGTAATAATAGAGTAATTGTAAATTAGTGGTTTGTGGATTTGACTAATGTAAAACAATGCCTTATAATAAGTGGAACAGAAACACCATACCAAGGGTAAGCATCTTGGTTACTGACGGTTAACTTCTCATCTTATATAGATGGCTCAATTATTGGTGTCTGGTTGAGGTGAAGTTAATTTCTGCTGTTTAGCAGACTACAAGTGGCCCATATCGCACACTTAAATGCTGGGGGCTAAATCACTATTATGTAAAGAGGTGGTTTAGTAATAGGGTTTAAAGCTATTGAAAAATCTTCATTGGCTTTGACCTACTAAAAATTTTATTATTTAAATATATCTATTTAATGATATATGTTCTTTAAAAACTGAATATAAAAAATTATCTTTTTCTAATTTGAAAGGAATTATTATTGAGTTACTTAGATTTAGATATTCCTGAAAAAAAAGGAATATACTTATTTTTGTTACCTACTTTAAAAGTAGGATACGTAGGAAGTAGTAATAATTTAAAAAGAAGATATTTAGAACATATAAAAAGTAATAGAGGTGGTAATAAAGTAATTAGAAATCAAGTTGAAAAACAAAATAAAGTTGAATATATGATTTTAGAATATTGTGATGGTTACTCAAATAAAGATTTAAAAATAATTGAATCAAATTGGATTAAGCACTTTAAACAAAAAGGTTTAGATCTAGTTAATGTATCAGAACCTACTTTAGAACCTATATACAGAGAAGCTAAACCTTTAATTGTTTATAGTGCAAAAACTTTAGAGTTTGTTGGTGAATATAAGTCTTCTGTAGAAGCTTCAAAAATATTAGGAGTTCATCATCCTGATATATTTGCTTCAATAAAAGAAAGAAAAATTTATGCACCAAAAGGTTTATTCTTTTTTTTTCAGTCTGATTTTTCAGAAACAATGCTTCATGATAAAAAGGATAGATATTCAAAAGCTTTACAAAAAAAATCAAGTAAAACAGAAATTAATCAATTTTCATTAAACGGCCAATTTATAAAAACTTGGAAAGGTATAAGAGAAACGGCAAGAGCTTTTAACTTAGACCATATGGGAATTTATAATTGTTGTGCTAAAAAACAAAAAACCTGTGGTGGTTATATCTGGAAATATGCAGAAGAAAGTGAGCTAGAAAATGAAAATTTACGTATACCGAATCTTCAACTTAGTAAATAAACTTTATCTCTATGATTACTACCTAGACCCAAATGAAGCAGTTATGGATTTAATCGCATTAAATCGTAAAGGGGGTGATGGTCTTTATGAGATACACAAAACTCATTATTGTGATATCATAGACTTGACCGAAGAATGAACTATTATATTTATCTAATTGAAATAGGTAGAGAACGTTATGTTGGCTCTACTCGCAACATTGTTAAAAGAATGACACAGCATAAAACAGCTTTGAAACAAAATAAGCATGTGAATGATAAATTACAAAAAGCTTTTAATGCTGGAAACAAATTTAAGTTTAAAGTTCTTCATAAAGGGTTTACCTTATTCAATGAGGAAATTCTTAGAACAGAACAGAGATATATAAACAAGTATGGTAGAGCCAACGAAAGTGTTGCATCGAAAGTAACAAAGTATTCAAAAAAGGAGTTTAGGCAAGATATGTTAGATTTTATTGTAAAATACTGGAAAGTCATTTCAGCACTTATCATCACAATCTTAGTAGCAGTCTATGGCCTAACTACTGAGCAAGCAACGCAAGTAATCGACTTCATTGTAAAAACTTATCACACCTTTGGAGGTTAGAATGTATCAATCACAAATCGCTGAATTGAAACAAGACATTATTGAAAAAGGAGGTTTTGAAGCTTGCAAGGTTCTTGGCTCATTTAGTGGAATTGAAATTAAAGGAGTTAGAAAGTTACCAGAGAACATCAATCAGGGTAGACATCACCTCTTCATTGATTTAGAAGATTACAGAGGTTTGGATTACTGGATTCAGTTAAATAATAAACAACCTTTTTACTTCAGCAAACCAAAGAATGAAGCAGCAAGTCACATTGATATTTATGGTTCTGCAAATTCTGTAAGAATCTTTGGTACTGGTAAGCCTGAAATTTATAGTCAAACTTTAACTGAATTGAATGCTAATCATACAAGTTATGGCCACTCAAGTTATTATGTGTATGCAGTCAAGACCAATAGTCAAATTGTAACACCAGTCAATGAAGCTTTGAAGACCATTGAACAAATTGAGGAGTTGCTAAAGCACTTGAAAGGATTGGTTTAGAATGAAAGTTTATCGGATTTGGAATGAAACAAAACAAGAATGGTTGATGACTGATAAAACCATTTGGATGTCTAAATCAAATGCAAAGAAAGCGATTGCATATATCAAGCATAATTATAGTTATAAGAATTGGGTTTTTAAGATTTTTCAATATGAACTTACAAATGAAATGGAGATTGTAACAGAATGAATCGAATCGATTACGGAATGGAAGATTATCAAGTCAATGTATTGCGTACAGCTAATCAACGTTTAAGTTGGAATGAAACTATCGAGAATTGTTTACTCGGTTTGATTGGTGAGCTTGGAGAAGTTGTAGAACAGTTGAATGGTAATAGTGAATTACTGCTCAAATTTGTAGAAGTGGCTAAAGTTGCTGAAACACTAAAGAAAACAAAGTACCACGGTAAAACCGCTAACCCTAAAGGATTGTCTAATGAACAAGCAGAATTATTTTACTACAGCAATCGTATCGTTAGTTTTATGCCTTCTCTAGAATCTGGTGAGCTAACAAAAGAGCTAGGAGATACGCTATATTACTTGACTTGGTTGATTGATACTTGTGGCCTAGAACTTTCTGAGGTTGCTCAATTGAATGTTGAAAAGCTACGTAAGCGGTATGGAGAAGGGTTTAGTGTTGAGAAGTCATTGAATCGAGAGGATTGACCTTAAACAGCTTCAAGAGATATTAGGTCACACCAATTTAAGAACAGTTGAAATTTACTTGTCAGTAGCAGACATCGATCTAGAAAGGGCAAGGTCATTAGATAATATGAGGTAAGCATGAAAGAATTTATCGAATCTGAAATTAAGATTATAAATGGAATGTTCAAGCATAATCGTATTATGGCTAAAGTCATCAAAGCTGAAAACGTACTGCAAAGCTTTATTCGATACCACTTGAGTTTACACGCATCACAACAGTTTGCAGCAATTGAAAGAATTCAGAGGGAATTATCAGCACAACTAGCTAAGAACAGAGCTAAGTATGATCATCCTTCAACAGACATCATTTTATGCACTAAGCCTAATTTTGGGTTAGAGGTAAGTCATCCTAAACCATCTCCTTTATTATGGCCTATGCGCAAACTGTTGAATTTAGAATCTGATACAATGCTTTGTGGTGTTTCAGCCATTGACAACAAACCAGAGATTGTAAGATTTAAAGATTCACCACATTGCTTGATTGCTGGAATGACTAACGCTGGTAAATCTGTATTGCTTCAAATGATGCTTCTGTCATTGGTGGCTAATAATAAGCCTGAGGATTTAGGTTTAGTGTTGATTGACTTGAAGAATGAGGATTTAGCACCATTTAAAAATCTTCCTCATGTTATCAGCTATAACTATGACTTTGAATCAGCAACAGAAGCGATCAATATCATGATTGCTGAAAAGAATAAGCGTGTAGAAGATAATAAAGGTAAGCGAATTGTTTTAGTGATTGATGAACTTGCACAGTTGGCAGGAGATAGAAGACTAGCATCAAAGTTAGGTGATTTGGCTAGTATCGGTAGAAGTAAGCGTTTAAACTTGATTGCTGCTACTCAATCCGTGACTAAAGATGGTGGTATCGGGAGCATGATGAAAGCTAACTTTTCCTGTAGATTGATTGGTAAAGTAGCACCAGGATTGTCAAGCGTAGCTACAGGTATGGCTAAGATGCAAGCACACCTTTTACCTGGGTATGGTTCTTTCCTGAGAATTGAAGGTGATAAAAACCATCGGTTTCAATCATACTACATTGACCAATCAGACGTGAAATTGATGGTGAATCATGTAAGTAAGCAATATAAATTGCATGATATGAAACCTGATATAAAGGGTGATATATCACATGATATGACCAATATCAACATGATACACACGAGTGAGAGAGAGACGTGTGATATATCAAAAAACAGTGATATTTTTCCAATTGGAGCTTTTAGAGAATTGAATGCAAAAGAAATTGCAGAAGTAAAACGATTATATGCAACACCGGAATTTAATTCAGTATCAAAGCTAACACTTAAAGTGTATGGCTCAAGAAATCCCGAAAGAACTAATAAAATAAAAGAGGTATTAAATGTTTAGTTTATGGATCGAGCAAGCAACCGGTTTATCATTGTATCAAAGTTTATTTTTACTAGCTTTATGTTTATTGTTGGCAGGTTTAGCAATGAGTATAGATTATATAGATGACGGGAAAGAAGGTGATTAATGCACGAAGGTACTACAGACTTCTTAAAAACGTTTGTTTGTTTATTAGCGTCTGGTTTATTTCTTTGGTGGTTACGTCATGACTTTGGAGCTAACTTTGCTTTGATAGCAGTGATTCTAACAGCAGGTACTATTTTCTTTATTGGTGGTGCTGTGTTGACTCATCACATTCAAAAAAATACTTTAGATGGTGTGTCTAAGTTTTCTGCTAAAGATGCAATGACAGACCGTTACAGAATGCAGTCACTTCGTGAAATCAGTAAGGGTCAATCATGGCAACTTAAAGCAGATGCTCAGAAGCAAATCATTGATTACAAAGCAGAAAAGAAGCTTCTGACAAGCCAACCAAAGCCAGATGAAAATGAAACGTTTTGGAGTAACAATGAGACAGTAGACTTGGATGAATGGAGCTAGTATGTTTGGTCTATTTGATGACTTGATTAAAGAGTTTAGACCAAAGCCTAAGACAGAAACAATAGTTGTAGCAAAGCCAGTATGCACACCAGCAAGGCAAGATATAGAACAGATTTTTAGTCAGTATGGGGTAAAACTTCTGAGTTATAAAGAGACTACAAAGCTTGTAGAGTTTAACTATAAGATGGTTCCAGGGTTATACATAGCTACTGTAGAAGTTTCAGCAAAGCAAGCTGTCTGGGCTGAATATCTGTTACTTAGGTCACAAAAGTTTATGTTATGGTCTAAACCAAAGAATGAGCGTAACTTGGAATGGGCAACAAAGCATAAACAAATGCCTCCAAGCTGGAATGGTAAACCGTTGATTGAAGTTGGGTGTAAAGAGGGAATGCAGATATTGAAAGGATTAAAGAAACGTGGAAAATAAAATTGGTGGTTATTTCATCGGTATAATCGTAGCAACGTTTGTTGGGTGTATCTTTCTAGTCTCAACAATGACAGGTTTTCTACCATACCACGAACAGACTAAACAAGCTCAAATATGGGCTAACGCTCAAGTTGAGATGACAGAAATTGTAGCAGAAAAGGAGGTAGCGATTAAAGAACTTGAAACTCAAACCATACTTCAAACCAGTCCAATTTACTTGCTTGGTTGGGTTTATAATATGGGCTTTGTTTTTGTAATTCTAATGCTGCTTTGTTTCCTACTAATAATCTTCTTTCGTTGAAGCATGACCTACAATCAAATAGCGTGACTAAAGAGGGTAATTTAACCCTCTTTTATTTTTACTCAAAAGGGGTGTAAATGGTTCTAGATGACTTTATAAAAACAATTCCAAGTAAACCAGGGGTGTATCAATTTTTTATTTACCCCTTGGGAAAATACTACATAGGAGAAAGTATAGATGTAAAAAAGAGATTGAAAGAGCATCTAACAGGATGGGGAAATAAAACCATAAAAGAAATCTATGATAAACATGGTTTAGATGCTTTAGGTTTTCAAATACTAAAATTTGAATCTGATAAAGAAAAACGCTGCTTAATAGAGCAAGGTTATAAAGAATACTATGGAAAGCCCAATATTTTAAATAAAACCCTTGCCAATGAATTTTATTTTAAACCTGGAAATCTTGTCTATAAAAAAAGAATTTTAGAGTTTACTTTTTCAGGAAAAAAGGTAAAGATTTGGGAAAGTGCAAAACAAGCCTCATTGGCTAAAGGTGGTTTCCATCAATGTGTTACAGAATGCGCAAGAGGAAAGAGAACCAATGCTTATAAACGTATATGGATTTATGAAGACGATTATACAGATTTTTTGTTACAAGAAAGAGTAAGAGAATGTAATAATAAACGTAGATCAAAGAAAGTTAACTGCTATAATTTAGATGGGGTATTATTAGGTACCTATTCTAATGTAGAACACGCAAGCAAAAAAACAAATTCTCTTCCATCAAAAATAAGTGCTTGTTGTAATAAAGTGCGCAAAACTCACAACAATTTTAAATGGAGCTATGAAAATGAATAACTTGTCACAAAACGCATTAAACCTTTTGAAACAACGTTACTTCCAACCTGGGGAAAACTGGATCGATTTGGTTGATCGTGTTATCGAAAATGTTTGCGGTAATGCTGTTTCTACTCGTAAAGAACAAGTACGGGAATTGATCTTAAAGCGTGTTTTAATTCCCGCTAGTCCCGTGTTAGTTAATGCTGGAACAAAAGTAGGTGGTCTATTTCCCTGTGCTGTGCGTTACCCTGAAGAGGATACCCTAGTTGCTAGTTTTGAAGCTTTAACTGATATGGCACTATTGGCCCAAAAAGGTTATGGTATCGGTTTTACTACAACTATGCTACGACCAAAGGGAAGTTCTGTAGCAGGCTCCACACATGGAATTGCTTATGGTGCTAACCAGTATGCTAAGTGGGTTAGCTATTTAATGAGCGGACTAACACAAGGAAACTTTCGACGTGTAGCTTTAATGGCTAATCTTAGTTGCGATCATTTAGAAGCTGAGGATTTCATTTATTTAAAACAAACTGAGAATGAAATGGACTTGGCTAATTTTAATCAGAGTTTGGTTATCACTGATGCTTGGATGAATAAAGCATTGGGACAAATTAACAGCAATGAACAAAAACTGTTTGATAAGATTTGTCAGCATTCTTGGAATAATGGCGAACCTGGAGCAATGTTTTACGATACCATTAACGATACATCACCTTATAAAGAAACAAAACAAACACTAATTTCTAGCAATCCCTGCTCTGAACAACCACTTCCTAACTTTGGACAATGTTGTTTAAGTAGTATCAACCTGAATCATGCTTATTTTAATAGTTCTGGTTTCTTTGATTTTAATGCTTTAGCTGATGTTGTGGCTTTGTCTATTCGTTTCTTAGATGATGTTGGTTCTGCTAACAAATTCCCTACGGAACGTTTTAAGCAATGGTATGAAGAGAATCGATCTGTAGGGCTTGGTATCATGGGTTTAGCAGACTTGTTTTTACGTTATGGAATTCGCTATGGTTCTGACGAATCGATTGCTTTTACTGGTAAAATTATGGAGGAAATCAAAACTGTATCTTATGCAGTCAGTGAAGAAATGGGAAAGGAATTAGGCATTCCCCTACAATGTCAGAAGCTTGCTACGCCACGTAGAAACATTACAACTGTGTCAATCGCTCCAACTGGAAGCATCGCAATGATTGCCGAATGTTCACATGGTATTGAACCAATCTTTTCACCCTCATATGAGCGTGTCGATGAACGAGGGGAAAAGTACCTTTATACCCATCCTCTAGCCAATGAAGATTATTTTGTATCAGCAGTTGGTGAACGTCAAGCAACTTGGAAAGAACAAATTGATCTTGTTGCAACTGCTCAGAAATATTGTGATAGTGGTATTAGTAAGACGATTAATCTACCAAATGACGCAACCGTTAGTGATGTGAAAGAAGCAATGATTTATGCTTGGAAGATGAAATGCAAAGGGATTACTTTGTATCGTGATGGTTCTAGAAGCTTTCAGGTTTTAAATCAAGTACCAGACAGTAAGGATCTGTTAAACGCTAACTGTAAAGATGGTGCGTGTAGTCTATAATTAAACATAGAAGAGCCTAGACTAAAAAGCTAGGCTTTTTTATTTCCTAATACTTTTGACGTGACTTTGTGAAACTGACTAAATTGGGTATTGACAAGTAAACCAAACTTTGCTATACTGGTTTTAACGGCAAACAGTAATTTAAAAGATAAAGGAGTTATTTTAGGATGGAAGTAAAAGTTTTGCTTGATTCAGTCAATCCATATACAGGTACACGATTGACAACACTTCATTGTGTCTATCCACAATTCATTCATCAGCAAGTATTGACTCATCGGATGTTTAGTCGAAACTCTAGCTCATTACGTGCTATTTCATTCAATCGTGCTAGTGAAGAATTTGAAATTGTTTATCCTACTTGGACTGAAGAAAAGAAAGGAATGCAAGGAAGTTTAGTTACTGAAGAAAAATCAATCCTTTCAGCAGAGTCTTACTTACGTTGTATGCATAAGGACGTACTTTACTGGTGTAAAAAGATGGGAGATTTAGGCATTCATCACCAGGACATCAATAATTATCTACGCCCCTTTCAAAACATTCACACTGTCATCACTGCAACAGACTTTGAGAACTTCTTTCAGCAACGATTACACGAATCAACTAAACCAGATATGCAACAGTTAGCACAGTTGATTTATGATGCTTTGAAAGAGTCGAAGCCTGAACAAACAACTTGGCATACACCTTTGATTAATGATCTTTTAGAAAGCACTTATACTAATAAACAACTTGAGTTAATTTCAGCAGCTAGACTAGCACGTATTTCTTACTTCAAATGGCAAGATGATCCACAAAAGGATCTAGAACTAGCTAAGAAGTTGATTGAAAACAATCATCCTTCTCCATTTGAGCATGTAGCATTTGCACAACAAGACAATGAGTATTACGGTAATTTCAAATCGTGGAAACAATTGAGACATATTTTAGGAGTATAACATGGGTTATCACACTAACTACAATCTTGACTTGATGCCCTTTGATGAGAATATTATTGAACATCTTAAAATGTCAAATGATTCTGCTGATTCCGCCTTGGATGATAATGGCGATTCTAAAGGTAGATGTAAATGGTATAAACATGATACAGACTTAAAAGAGTTTAGTAAATTGTATCCTGATACCTTGTTTATTCTAAGTGGTGAAGGTGAGGAAGCTTTGGATCTTTGGAAGATGTACGTCAAGAATGGTAAAAGTAAGACAGTAAAAGCTATTATTTCATACCCACCTGTTACACCGGAGGAATTAACTTAGAATGGAAACTGAAACAGTAATCAATTTAAATGATAAGCGTAGTTTGTTTAGCAATGATAAAGGAGAAGTAGGTAAACTCAAGCGATTAGGTATTCCAGTCTCAAAAGAAAATGAATATGGATGTTGGTTTGACCTGTCAGAAATTACACTGACAGTTAAAATAAATCGTAAACGTGGTGTTGGTCAAAAAGAAATGGAGCTTTAATTATGTATCTCAATCCTGATGAAAATGTTGAAGTACAAATTCATGATGTGTCTGAACCTACTCACAACGGCTAGACAGTAATCTAAGTAATTATAATTTAATTAGATTGAAAGAGAATTATCAAATGAATAACCCAAACACTTATGAAGACCACCAAGAAACTTGTGAAACTGCTGAAACGATTCTTACTAGCTAAGAAAAGCGTATCTTGGAACAGTTCAACTGAATAAAATAAAGAAACCTCTAGACTAAAAATCTAGAGGTTTTTTATTTCAATCTACTTCAATCCCATCAATTTCAGTTTGAAGGTTTTGAGAAGCTATTTTTTGAAGGTCTGCAATTTCTGCTCTGTACAAAATTTCTTTAGCGTAATCTTTCAGTTTACCCTTCATAAATTGCTTCTTGGTAATACCTAGCTCATTACTCCAACCAAAGACAGTTGCAAAGGCATTGATAAATCGTTGTTCCTTGTCATCTGGAACGGTTAGTATAATTTGTGCCATTGTGAATCCTTATAGTGTACTTTATAGTGTACTAAAGCAAATATTATTTAGACTGATCCAAGAGGGTACAAAGACTGTAATAACAACCAATCCTGCTGTAGTAATTTCAATTTCACCAAAAGCTCCGGCACTAGTAGCAGCAAATCTTTGTGTTGAAGCCGGCCTGAAGCCACTCGGTAAAGTAAAAATTGTTGTATTTGTACCGCTTGACCTTTGGGACAATCCCCTTAAAAAAACCAAATCACCAACTTTTTTATATTCTGTTGCTTGGTAACCACCGCCTAAATTGTTCCAACCTGTATTAAATGAAACACTAGCCCAACTAGTACCAAGAGAAGTAGATTGAAAACCCCCATTTACATCTAGCTTGAAGGACGGACTAGTTTGCCCAATACCTACATTACCACCAGCTTTTACAGATCGGAAGAGCGTCGTGTAGGGAAAGAGTGTAG
>ERZ869921.1311-NODE-1311-length-10752-cov-13.202206_pt1 | contig 10752 bp, 16 predicted proteins | sample MGYA00579310_ERZ869921 | MGnify/ENA primary metagenome ERZ869921 (study PRJEB32216, sample SAMN09231816) | wastewater metagenome | place: USA: Maryland | collected 2016-06-21 | study: EMG produced TPA metagenomics assembly of the PRJNA472060 data set (Reclaimed...
ACGCTGGCGACGGCGTTGGGGCAGAAGGACGGGCGGTATCTGCTGCCGGTATCGCCGCGGACGGCGGGGGATCTGCGGTCCTGGCTGGTGGGGACGCGGCCGGAGATTCCGGGGGAGAGTGAGGCGCGGAATGCGGTGCTGATGATGCTGCCGCAGGCGGCGGATGACGGGCCGGAGGTGGTGCGGGGGGAGGATGATCCGGACTGAATAACCAACTAACAAACTAACGAGCTAACTTTTTCTTTTCTATTCTATGAAACCTGCCACTGCTTCGAATCATAAATACCGGCCCACGCCGCGGGTGTGCCAGTGCGGCATGCCGACGACGAAGGGCGGGGAGCCGCTGAAATCCGATGCGGTGACGACGTATGGCTGTGAGCGGTGTCTGCGGATCGAGGCGAGCATGGAGCAGGAGCGCCAGCAGTATGCCAAGTCGCTGCGGGTGACGCAGCATCCGCGCCGCGGGGAGCAGGGCGAGTTTGACCAGATGATCCCGCAGGGCCTGCTGATCCAGATCAATAAAGCGTGCGACGCTTTTTTTGAGGAGCGGGGGCTGCGGATGCCGGGCGTGAGCCGGTGGAGCCTGGACGCCGCGGGGGACCTCGCGGCCTGACACTAACGCACGCACTCACCTTTCACCGAAACCTTTTTCCTATTCTTCCTGCCATGTCCATTACGGCTCCTGACCCTGCTTATTCCATCCCGGCGTGTGATGTGGGGGAGATGTCGCGTCTGAAAGACAAGGCGCGGCAGGAAGTGTGGGCGTGGCTGCCGCTGATGGAGCAGATCCACCACGCGAAGCACGGGACGCAGGGGGAACTGATCCGGAGGATTGCCCAGGGGAAAAAACTGACGGCCTCGGCGGTGCGGAAGAAGTATGACAACTGGCTGCGGGTGGGCTGGCGGGCGCTCTACAGCAAGAGCAAGCATAAGAGCGCGTGTGTGCTGCCGGTGGAGTTTGTGGAGTGGTGGCGGGAATTCATGCGCCCGTTCCAGCGTAAGAAGAGCACGTGCAAAGCGGCGTTTCGCAAGCTGGTGCACCGGCTGGAACTGTGGGAGCAGGATGGCGGCGGGCCGGATAGCCGGCACGCGATCGGCGGATACGACCGGTGCCCGGAGCGGCAGCGGTCCACCCAACTGCCGATGGGGTGGAGCGAGACCAACCTAACGCGGCTGAAAGCGAGCAAGGCGGAGCGGGCGATGGAGTGTCAGGGTCCGAAAGCGTATGCTGACTTTGTGCCGGGGATCATGAGCACGCGGGTGGGCTTCAAAGTGGGCGAGCTGGTTTTCTTCGATGACCAGGAGGCGGACCTCAAAGTGAACTTCCCGGGGAAGAACATCAAGGCCACGCGTCCGCTGGGGTTTGCGGCGCTGGACTGGGTGAGCGGGCAGCGGATCATGACCGGGTGGAAACCGACGCTGCTGCGGATGGACGGGACCAGGGAAAAACTGAATGAGCGGGACTTCTATTGGTTTGTGCTGGGGTATCTGACGCTGCACGGCTGGCGCTCCGACACGGGCACGCTGCTGGCGATGGAAATGGGGACCGCGAGTGTAAAAGACTGGTTTCGCGAAGCGGTGGGCAAAGTGACGGGCGGAAAGGTGCGGATGGAGCACAGCGGCCGGTTTGGTGACCCGGCCTTTAAAGGCATGCTCTACGAGGGCAAAAGCTGCGGTAACTTTCGCTTCAAGGCGGCGCTGGAGAGTGCCTTCAATCTAGAGCGGAACGAAATGCAGTTTCTGCCGTGGCAACAGGGCCGGAACCGGGACCTGGCGCCGGAAGAAAATCACGGGCTGGACCGGTATAACACCTATCTGCTGAAGGCGCTGCGGGATCTGCCGCCGGAGCAACAGGCGGCGCTGGTAATGCCGTGCCTGGAGTGGAGCCAATTCCTGGCAATCTTCGAAAACGTGCAGCACCGGATCAACCAGCGGACGAATCACGGCCTGCTGGACTTTACGGAAATGGGATTCACGGTGCAGGAGTTGTGGATGCCGGGGATGCTCAAAGGAGTGCCGCTGACGCTGGACTATCTGCGGCAGATGGACCCGGAGCAGCGGCAGGCGCTGGACGCGCTGGCGGGCACGGACGCGATCCGCTGCCGGCTGATGAGTCCGCATGAAGTATGGACCGCGGGGAGCAAGGGCATGACGCGACTGCAGGGGCACCATCTGCCGATCCTGATGCCGGAGGAATATGCGCTGCGGCTGCGGGTGGATGATGAATTTCTCCTGCGGCATGAAGATCCGGAACTGGAGCCGGGGCCGATGATTTACCTGGCCGGCAAAGTGGTGAACAATCACGGCGAGGAAATCCGGCTGAAGCGGGGCACGGTGTACCGCTGCTATCTGAACCCCTTTGCGAGGAAGACGCTGCAGGTGTGCCACGAGGACGGGCGCTGGATCGGCGAAGCGCCGCGGTGGGACCGGATCAATCGACTGGACCCGGATGCCCTGACGCAACAGATGATCCTGGCCAAAGATGCAGTGGCGGCGGAACGCGCGGACATGAAGCGCCGGGCGGAGGCCACGGGCCTGAAGCGGACGGCGGATTATCGCTGGAATAAGGAAGTGATTTCGGGTCGCGTAAAGACGCCGGGCCGCGCGGAGACGGAGGCGGCGCAGGAGCGGATGGAGGAGGCGGCGGAGGAACTGCGCGGTGGCGGCGGGGTGGTGGAGCGGATGATGGATTTCGCCGGCGCGGGCAGTGCGCCTGAACCTGGAAATTGCCACCCCCTCCTGAGTGAGGGAACCGCAGAGGACCCCGCGGAGGAAGACAACGCCTCCTCCGGGGCGATCTGCGGCCAGGAGATGGGCCCTGACACGGCAGGCGAACCCTCCGCCCCTGCGGAGACCGGGCAACGCGGCAGGCGTCCGGCTTCGCAGGGTGCGGGTATGGGGATGACTACCCGTGCGCAGGCGCAGGCACTGAGGAGTCGGGAAGAGGAGGAGGCGGATGTGGAGGAGAACTTTGCGGCGGCGCTGCGGGAGCACCGGGCGATGCGCGGGGGCGTGGCCGCGGTGACGGCGGGAGTGAGCGGGGATGAGGCCGGGGAGTATTTTGACTGAGATACTAACACAAACCAACTAACAACACCCAACCAAGACAACGCCATGTCCAAATCACATCTTGATCGCACTGTGCCCGGCCAGCAGCCGTGGATGACTAAAGAATACTTTGCCACGACGGCGCTGGGGAATGTGAGCGCGGCGCGGGAGTTTCTGACGGCGGAGGATTATCTGGATCTGCTGCGCGAGGTATCCGAGGGAGTGCAGCGGGAATATACGGCGGCGCTGGACGCGGCGTCGGAGTCGGCGACCCGGGCGGCGACGCCGGGGGACCTGGCGGCGAATATGCGGGCGCTGGTGGCGAGGCGCGTGCGCGAAGCGCGCGGGGCGGGGCGCGATACGGGATGCGGGATTCGGGATGCGGGATCTGGGATGCGGGATTCGGGATCCGCGATGCGGGAGGCGGGATTTGAAGTGGAAGGCGCGCCGTGTTGGCCGGCGGCGTGACGCGGGGGCGGAAGGACGAAGTGACTAACCAACTACTGATCATGGAAGACTCTAACATTGAATGGACTGACGACACGTTTAATCCGTGGATTGGCTGCACGAAGGTGTCGCCGGGTTGCGCGAACTGCTATGCGGCGGAGCAAAACAAGCTCCGGAAATGGGTGGGGAACGGCGAGTGGAACGGACAGCGGCGGCTGACTTCGGACGCGAACTGGCGGAAGCCGCTGCAGTGGAATAAAGAAGCGGAGAACACCGGGAAGCGGCGGCGGGTGTTTTGTGCCTCGTTGGCCGACTGGCTGGACGATCAAGTGCCGGTGCATTGGCTGGCGAGGCTGTTGTCGCTGATTCACCACACTCCGAATCTGGACTGGCTGCTACTCACAAAACGGCCTCAAAACTGGATGCCGCGGCTGATTGAAGCGTCGCAATGCGTCGGGGTTATTGATAATATCGTGCTTCCCTGGCTCAATGGAACAGGCCCCGCGAATGTGTGGGTGGGCACAACTGCAGAGGATCAGATGCGTGCAGATGAACGCATTCCTGATTTGCTGACGATTCCTGCCCGGGTGCGCTTTCTCAGCGTGGAGCCGATGCTGGGGCCGGTGGATATCCGCGGGATTGGCGGTATCCATTGGGTGATCTGTGGCGGGGAGAGCGGACCGCATTTCCGGCCTCTGGAAATCGAGTGGATGCAAAACCTTTCTGATCAGTGCCCGGCGGGCTGGATCGCGTTCTTCGGAAAACAGGACAGCCACCGCCAGCCGGGACAGCGCGGGCGGATTCCTGATGCGCTTTGGAACCGGAAGGAGTTTCCGATTCTCCACTAACAACCCTTTCTCTCTGTAACCCTATGAAAACCTTGAGTGCTTTGATCGAGATGCTGGTGCGGTGGAATGGCTTTTTGCGGAAGAAATGGAACTGGAACGATGAGCAGCCGTTTACGGCGTGGTCGATCAAGGTGAATCCGGTGCACCGGGTTTTCATAGAGGTGTGGTACGGGAGTGTGCCGTATGTGACGGTGGACGGGGAGACGGTGGAGTGGGCGGTGCATCTGGCGCTGCGGGCGCTGGTGGCGCGGCGCGTGCGCGAAGCGCGCGGGGCGGGGCGCGATACGGGATGCGGGATTCGGGATGCGGGATCTGGGATGCGGGATTCGGGATCCGCGATGCGGGAGGCGGGATTTGAAGTGGAAGGCGCGCCGTGTTGGCCGGCGGCGTGACGCGGGGGCGGAATGACGAACTGACTCACTAACCAATCAAACAATCAACGAACTGACAACGCTATGAAAAACAAGACTGCGACTACTAAGAAGACACCCGATCTGCAACGCTACAAACTCAGCGTGGAGGAAGATTCTTTTTGGGAAATGGAGGTGGAAGTGGACCTTAACCATCCCGAGTTGCCGAAGGCACTGGAGGAGATGGTGATGTTCTGGACCAGAGGAGAAGAGCGACTGGAGTTTGCCGGCGGGGACTATCTCAAAGCGTTTCTCGGTCAGTTAGCCGAATGGAGTTACAGGTGTGTCGTAGGACGAAACTACGGGCTGAATGGACTGCTCGACTACTATGCAGACTTGGAGGGATATTGTCCGATGGATGGAAGCTATGGCATTAAAATCCTGCAGGTGGAGGGATCCTGCCAGACCGGCCAGTGCGAGAAGATTGCCGCCTGACTCAAACAACCTAACCAACCTCCTTCTGTCATGAAAACCCTGAGTGCTTTGATTGAGATGCTGGTGCGGTGGAATGGCTTTTTGCGGAAGAAGTGGAACTGGAACGATGAGCAGCCGTTTACGGCGTGGTCGATCAAGGTGAATCCGGTGCACCGGGTTTTCATAGAGGTGTGGTACGGGAGTGTGCCGTATGTGACGGTGGATGGGGAATCGGTGGAGTGGGCGGTGCATCTGGCGCTGCGGGTGCTGAGCGCGAGTATTCGGGAGGAGGGCGTGAAGATGGACCGGATGGGGATGGAATACTCGAAGGAGGAGGTGCGGGGGCTGCTGCGGGAGGTGGCGGCGCTGAGCGCGGGAATGACGAAGGCCAAAGGCCAAAATCCGAAGGAATGACGAAACACTAACCAGACACTAAACACCATGCTGCGCGTAACGGTACAACTGATCCCACGGGGGGACGAAACGAAAACCAGGACACTGGCGACACTGGAGATAGCCAATGACGGGACGGGCGATGAGAACACCGGCAACTATCGGGGACGATTGCTGGCTGAGTATGGCCGGCGGGATGGAGTGGTGCGGGGCTTTCGCCGGAAAACGCAGTCTGTGTGGACTCTGGTAGGCACGTTTTTGAAGCAGTGGGGACACACTAAAGCCTCTGTGGAGGTGACTCCTCCGCCCCAGATGAGCCTGAATTTAACAGGCGAAAATGACTAACAACCCAACCAACAAACCAACCCTTATTCTTCTTTTTCCACGACCATGAATACTGCTGCCCTTCTTGATAAACCTGCTGCGGTGCCTGTGACCGGGCCCCTTACTTTTTTGGCGATGTCTGATCCGGAGCGGGAGCGGGAGACGGGTGCGGATGCGACCACGGAATCGCTGGCGCTGGTGCCGGTGGGGGATGCGGTGGCTGAGGATGGGACGGATGGGACAGATGACGGTGATGGTGAAGGGGGGAAGAAACGCTCGTGGGGGCCGGGGACGGCGGGGGGGAAGTATAACGGGACGGATGCGAAGCGGCGGCGGGGGAACAATATCCCGACGCCGGACCTGCGGGGGGCGGTGATGGATTTGATTTGGAAGGCGACAGATGAGCAGCCGCCGGCGGGGAAGTTTTATCAGGCGGAGCTGGCGCGGCAGATGGGGTGGCCGCCGCAGTACCTGAGCCAGTACCTTAACTGGAACGGCAATCTGCCGCTGCGGTGGAATGTGCCGGAGTATGAGGGGAAGGCGCAGGCGTTTCTCTCGCGGCTGGACCGCACTAACGAAGCGGAGCTGCAACAGGTGGAGGAGACCGCGGCGACGGTGGACCTGATAGAGTTTTGCCACGGGCTGGCGGAGCAGGGGATGTGCGGCGTTTACACCTCGGACGCGGGGAGCGGGAAGGACATGGGGATCATGCGGCTGATGACGGAGAATCCGCTAACGATCTGCATCACGGCGAGCGCGGCGTGTTGTACGATGGGGGACATCGCGAAGGCGATCTTCAAGAAGCTGGGGATGCGGCACGGGAGCAGTCCGGACCGGGACGCGACGCGGGTGATGGAGCGGATGGCGCGGGCGCCGCGGCAGATCGTGATCAACAACGCGCAGCGGCTGCGGCGGGCGGCGCTGGCGTTTTTGTTTGACTGCTTCGACCTGGGCGAGGGCAAGAGCCCGCGGATGACGGTGGTCTTTGTAGGGAATGAGGAGATCGAGGAAAAGATCATCAAGAGCGGGCAACTGGCGCGGCGGATCGGCCGGGTGCGGAACGGGAATCTGGTGTGGCGGAAAAAGGGGGCGATGGAGAATGCGTGCCGGGCGATGCTGCGGCTGCACCTGCCGGAGTATGAGGGGGAACTCTTGAAGTATTGCGTGGCGGTGGCGAATGCGGATGACGGGGGTCGGCTGGGGGCGGTGGTGCGGCGGCTGCAGGAGACGCGGCGGGTGCTGGCCACGAGCCGGTATGCAGGGAAGCCGGTGCAGGCGTTTTGTGATGCGCACGCGACGCTGTACCAGAAGAATAAGGTGGATCTGCGGGCGCCGAAGGAGTGAGGGGGGCTGCCTGAGATGGAAGGACACTAACAAACACGCACCAATTCTGACATTCTATGACACTGGACAAAGCTCTCGAAAAAGTGGCGATCTATGAATTCGCCGTAGGCGCATCGAAAAACGTGCCGGGCCTGGAACAGTTCGCCGATTTTTATAAACGACGCCTTTCTGCCAATGATAAGCGGCTGCTGACAAAATGGGTAAACATCAAAAACCAGGCGTTGTCTGATCTCTTGGCAGAATTTGAAGCTAATGGTGCCAATAAAGGAGCCTCGGATTAGGTCTAACTGATTATGAAAACGCTCTCCCCTATCAAAGAAAACGGGCGGCTGATGCAGATGCAGCGGCTGGCGGTGAAGCTGTATACGGCGGCGGAGGAACAGTATGCAAAGCAGCGGGCGCGGAAGGAGCATGCGGAGGAGTTGATACGGCGGATGCATGTGGTGCGCGGGGTGGTGCAGGAGAGCGGGCTGAAGCACTTTGTGATCGCCACGGTGGTGGGGGTGCATTCGGGCTTTTTTTCCCAGATGCTGAACGGGGAACGGGCGATCCCGGACGGGATGGTGGAGCGGATCCGGCAGGCGGTGGAACTTTTGCAATCGGGGGAGGCCTAACAGGGATGAGCGCGGAGCTTTTCAGTGAGGTGGAGATGCGGTTTGCGAAGCTGGCGGCGGCGGGGGCCGTGATCCGTGATGCGGGATGCGGGATGCGGGATTCTGGCGCGATCCGGGAGGCGGGATGCGGGGTGCGGGAGGGGAAGAAAAAAGAGGGGGGGAAGGCGGAGGGGTGGACGCCGTTTTTGTGTGCGGGGTGCCGGGGGAAGGTGCTCGATGGCGGGGTGACGTGTTTCCGGTGCTGGGGGCGGGTGCCGGAGGGGTTGCGCGATAGGTGGCTGCGGGCGCGGGATGCGCGGGAGGATGAGGCGGCGGTGCGGGCGGTGTGCGGGTTTTTCGGGATCCGGAAGGTGGAGTGGGTGCGGTGCCGGAAGCAATACCCGGCGGCGCTGTGGCCGGAGAGCACGGTGGCGGAGCTGCTGGCGCAGTCGCCCTACAATAAAGCGGATGCGCGGGGAGCGGGCCGGCGGTGGGAGTGCCAGGGGTGCGGGCGGATGGACGTGAGCGATGATGAGAGTATTTGCGGGGCGTGTTTTGCGGGTCTGCCGGAGGGGCTGCGGAGGGCGTGGAGTGGCGCGGAGTGGGCGGAGGAGGGACCGGCGTGGGAGGCGGTGGTGGCGTGGCTGGAAGGGGTAGCGCGCGGGGCGAAAGGCGACGGGGAATCGGCGGGGGCGGCGAAGGGGGAAACGCGGCTGTATGGGCCGGTGCCGTGTTTGAATGAGGGGTGCGGGAATGGGTGCAGCCGGAGAGAGATTTTTTGTGCGCGGTGCTGGCGCGGGAATGAGGAAGGCGGAAGGGGGAAATCTGAAGGAGGGGCGAGGGGACTAACTCAAATACTGCTATGGAAAATCCTGCTACTCTCTCATCTGATGACGATCTCTCCACGGTGCCTCTGTGCCGCGTGGTGTGCGCCGCCATTCGGCATCAACGGACGATTCGCGGACGGGCCATGATTATCTGTGGAGCCAGGCATTATGACGAGGTGATGCGGACGGCGATTCTGGCGCTCTACAGCCATTGTCTGGATCTCGATACAGCCATGAAAATGGCCCGGCATGAGGGCTGGTACGGGTGCGAGCAGGGGTTCATCGATCAAAAAGGCGAATTTCTGACGAGGGAGCAGGCATGGAAAATCGCAGAGGCTGCCGGGCAGATTCGTCAGGTGACCGGGAAGCCAGGAACCTTGTATTCGGAGGATTTATACTAACCGTCCATGAACAAAACGGAGGCTTTTTCAGTGATCTACGATCTCGCGGCTGTGGGTGGCCAGACTCTTTGGAAGTCGGGCTGCACGCTGGAAGAAGCGCGGCGGAATCAAAAGGCGCTGGCGATGTTCCGTCAGGATGTGACCCGCCGTAGAGCCGCGCTGAAGCGGTGTCGCATTGCGGCCCTGGGCCGGATTTCCGCCGGTAATTTTTTCCCGCAATTGGCCGCTCTGAAGAAGTGCGATGCGTGTGGATGGGAGTGGGGCAGTGATAATCCGCTGTTTCAGTGCACGCGGGATTTTGGGTGCGCGTTGGAGTGCCTGCGCACGAAAAGTGACGAGTGGCGCCCGGGGATTCTCAAATTCTAGGCTTATGAAGACTTATACTTTTCAATCGCGGCCGACGACGGTGCAGGAGCTTTTGCGGCGGTTTGCGGCGGGGAATCCGCCGGGGCGGGCGGAGGGGTTGCGGTATCTGGCGGAGCCGTGTTACAAGGAGATCATCGGGAGCAATGGGAAGGAGTGGACGGTGGCGGGGGACGGTTGGGTGTTCCTGTGGGTGCAGGCGCGGGTGCCGGGGTTTCGCCAGTATGTGGTGCCGCCGGCGGGGGGCGTGTATGAGGATGTGCCGGGGTGGATCGCGCGGGTGCGGGAGGGGGCGGTGGCGTCGGAGGTGCCGGGGGATGACGGGGTGGGGGACGCGGCGGGGGTGCAGGAGGTGCGGCTGCTGCCGCAGGGTCGGGCGCTGGTGCGGAAGGTGGACCTGGAGCGGCTGCGGTGTCTGGATTGGTGCCGGGTGGGGGGCGGTCGGGAGTGGTGGGGGGAGGCGTGGCGCAACGGGGCGGCGCAATGGCTGGTGTTTGAGGGGCATTTTGAGCGGTATAAGGTGCGCGGGGTGGTGAAATGTGTGGCGCCGGAGGTGGCGGTGTCGGGGCGGAAAGCGCCGGTTTTGCCGGGAAAAACGGGTCGGAATCGGGGCCAAAAGCGGTCTAAACAGGGGGTAAAAGCGGCGAAAAGCGGGGTGCGGAAGGGGGCCGCGGCGGGGGTATGAAGGCGGTGAAGACTTCGCCGGCGCAGCGGGTGATGTTGTTTGCGCTGTGGCGCACGGTTTGCCGGGATCATGGTTGGAGTAGAGCGGAGAGTGAGGTGGAGCGCGGGGAATTTACGCGGGAGGCGCTGGGGATTGGAGACGGGGACGATGTGCCATCGTGGGGGGCGCTATCGAACCGGCAGGTGGACCGTTTGAAGCAGGCGCTGGAGTCGGCTGCGGGGCGGCTGGCGGTGCAGAATACGGAGGCGGGGGCGGAAGGGGCCTCGGATGCGGCGGAGCGGGCGCGGTTGATCTGGGCGATTGAGCGGGATACGGCGGCGGCGTATGGGAGCGCGGAGTCCGGGGAGCGTGCGGTGGCGACGATATGCGGTCGGGTGCACGGGAGATCGAGTGCCGCGGCGCGGGGATTTTGGCGAGGGCTGCCGCTGGAGGATTTGCGCCGTCTGGCGATGACGTGCGGTCGGGCAGAGCGGCGGAAGAATTCCAATAATGGCGGTTTTTGGGGCGATTAAGGGGTGTTTTGACTAAAATCCGGCGCGGAGAGCGGAACCGGAGTCAAAACGCTGAGCGTCAACGGGATACAGGTTAAATCACCCGGCGCACCACACCCTGTGTAAATCATTTGAAGGTCACCGCCGCTCCGTAAGGCAAATCA
>ERZ869921.1312-NODE-1312-length-10744-cov-101.890167_pt1 | contig 10744 bp, 8 predicted proteins | sample MGYA00579310_ERZ869921 | MGnify/ENA primary metagenome ERZ869921 (study PRJEB32216, sample SAMN09231816) | wastewater metagenome | place: USA: Maryland | collected 2016-06-21 | study: EMG produced TPA metagenomics assembly of the PRJNA472060 data set (Reclaimed...
TTTTATTATGATAAAATAGAGATATGTCATCCTTATACAGAATGTTCCAAAGACGTGGAACCAAGACCCAATGGGAAACAGCAAATCCAGTTCTAGCAGTAGGGGAAATTGGTTTTTCTTATAATGAAAATGTAGTAAAAATTGGAGACGGCGTTACTGCATGGAATTCCCTATCACAAATAGGCAGTGACTCAGCATATCAAATTGCAAAAATTAATGGTTTTGTTGGAACAGAAGAAGAGTGGCTAGAGTCTTTGGTCGGCGCTCCTGGAGCAGATGGTGGTTTTAATTCAACACAGGTTGTTTCTGAAAAATCAGCTAACTATTCGCTTCTTTCTGGAGATGTTGGAAAACTAATAACTAATTCTGCAGCAGTAACAATTACTGTAAACAATGTCTTAACCGTAGGACAACAGGTTGACTTTCTACAAACAAATGCCGCAGCAATTACATTTGTAGCAGGATCTGGAGTAACGCTAAGTTCTAAAGGCAACCTATTATCTACTGCAGCCCTAGGATCTCCAGCTTCCATTAAATGTACCGCCTCTGGTATTTACTGGCTTGTTGGAGACTTGGGATAACCAAATGTGGTCAGCCCAAACTTTAGGAGGAGCTGCAGAGCCTTTTGGTTACTGGATTACAAAAATAGCTTTTACTAGTACAACAAGGGCAAGCGACATCGCTATCGACTCCTCTGGTAATGTGTATGCTTGCGGAGGTATCTCAACCACAGGAACAGTTGGTTCTGTAGATGCTTTTTTAGTAAAGTATAACTCTGCAGGTGATATACAATGGAACCGATTTTTGGGTGGAACAAGTACAGACTCCTTTGACGCAATAGCTATCGATTCTTCTAACAACATTTATGTTGCTGGTCAAACCTCAACTTCTGGCATTTCACGATCTTTACTAGTTAAATATAACTCATCAGGAACTCAGCAATGGGCAAAAACTTTGGGAACTAACATTACTTTTCATAATAATTATTGGCTTGCGGTTGATACGGACTCTTCTGGAAATGTTTATGTAGCGGGAGAAACCTATAACACACAAAACCGTGGTATTATTGCTAAATATGATTCTTCTGGTACAGTCATATGGCAAAAGTCTGTAGATGGAGGACCTTATCAGTTTAACTCTTTGGTTACGGCTTCGGATGGAACGTCTTACGTTTCTGGAACTAACACGTCTGGACCAATAGGAGCCCAAGATATTGCAATTTTTAAATACGACTCGTCTGGTAATGTTGTGTGGCAAAAAAATCTTGGAACAGTTTCTGGAAATGAAAATACAGCAGATATCAAGCTAGACTCTTCTGGAAACGTATATCTATCTGGAAGAACAAACGTTAGTGGAACAACTGCTCCACTACTAGTAAAGCTTGATTCTGATGGTGCTATTCTTTGGCAAAATCAGCTAGTTGGTGAAAGTACAGCTGCTCCAAGCTCCATGACAATAGACGCCTTAAACAACGTATATCTCGTTGGTTTTATTATTTCTGGAAGTAACTACAATGTTCATATTATTAAGTACAACTCATCTGGAGATCTTTTGTGGCAACGTGTTTTTGCAGGAGCTAATTTTGAAGTTGGAGAGGGTGTAGCAGTTGGACCAGACGGATCCCTTTACTTTTTGTTGGATATATCAATTCCGTACAACTTTCTGGTATGCAAAATGGGGCCAAATGGCAATCTCATTGGAACATTTAGTGTTGGAGATATTCAGGCAACCTATGAGCCCACCAGCTTTACCATATCTACCAGCTCTTTAAGTATTGCCACAACGACTTATGGGTCTTCTTCAGACTCAGAAACAGCCGCTACACCAACCCTAACCGAGAACGAGAGAACCCTTTCTTCTACCACTAAAACCTTTTAAAGTAAACTGTTAGTGGTATAATTGAAAAAGACTTTAAAAACTCTACAGGAGAATAATGGTTAATCCATCTAACTTATACGCTGAAAAGATCTTTAGCGAGCACCCCATTGCAATGTGGGCGTTAGACGATAAGGCCGACTACGTATCTTTAATATCAAATTCACAAAGGGACATCTCCTCATGGACAGTAGCAAATGGTACGGCCACCCCAAACCTATCAATACTAAATGAGCCGCTACCAGATACCCTAACAACAACAATCAAACCAACGCTTGGGCTAACTCAGATAAATGAAATCACACTGACAAGCCCTGGAATCATTAGTCCAGCATTAATGAATCCATCACTAGAAACATTTTCAATAGGTGCGTATGTTTTTGCAGATAACCCAACCATACTTTCTTACGAAATTGGATATACCTATGATGGGCTACCTTCCCCAATTTTAAGAAAGTTTGACTCTCAAATTAGTGGTAGGTGGGGTCTAATATCAGAAACTTTTAGAATACCTACAACTATAAATCCAATAAAAATTTTTATAAGGATAACGCATGTTAATGTAGGAGGTGTTCCAGATGACTATAAGTTTTATATTAATGGAATTACCCTTGCTCAGTGGTCAGAAGAGTTTTTGGCCACATCCTCTGGTGTCACTGGTCAGTCCTTACCTCTAGATGTTCCTTTTGATTACTCCGCAATTACCGCAACCTCTTATGGCCTTCAGGATTTAGATGGATATTATTTTATTAATGACGGATCTCTTACTGCTAAAAACTCTGGGGTGCCAATTGTATATGGCTCTTCAAATGTTACAAGGGTATTGCCAAATGACAATGACCCATCTTTAATTATTCCAGGACAGGGATTTTTAAACGAGTCTGGAAGATACAGAGAGTATACGGTAGAGATGTGGGCAAGAATTGACTCTAAGGCAACTACCGCCACAAGAATATTTGGACCCATTGGATCTCAGGATGGGATTTATGTAGATGGACCTTTTATTAAGATAAAGGTGGGAGACTCTGTAGGAGCACATCCTATAACAGAGTGGTACAGGCCCATGCTGCTAGATTTTAAAGTGCTTGAGAATTCTGCATCACTATTAATAAATGGAGAACAGGTCATAGACATAACCTATTCAACAAAAGACATAGCCTTAGCACCAGCAACAGTAGTCCAGGGTGAAGTAGAAAAAAATAATGACTGGCTAGGATTCTATGCTTCAGAAAATGTTCCATTTTTAGATATTGACTGTGTGGCAATCTATTCTTACCTAGTTCCAGCAGTTGTTGCAAAAAGAAGGTTTGCCTATGGACAGGCTGTAGAGTTTCCAGAAAATGCAAATAGTGCTTACGGCGGAACATCCGTTCTTATAGACTATGCTTTTGCTGATTACACCAGCAACTACAGCTATCCAGATATTGGTCGTTGGAATCAGGGCATCATGGAAAATCTATCCATAGCAGATGATTCATTATCTGTTCCAGACTATAGCTTGCCGACAGTAACATTTGAAGACGGTAGCTCGCTAGCATCATGGTACGAAGATCTTTTTGACGCTAATACAGACACAAATAATCCATTTGTTAGCTTTAAGCTGGGAAGTAATCCAATTAAAGATGGCTACATATTTTTTGAAAATCTAAACGTAATAAAACAAGACCTAAAAGGATTCTTTGGGGTATTTGAAATACTGGCAACTAACTCAAACAAAGAAGTCTTATTTAAGATACAAGATAAAGATACTTCTAACGAGCTAGAAATCTATACACAGGCAGATACTTTATACTACAAGCTAAACTTTGACGGAACCTCTACGACCCTATACTCAGAACAAGCCGTAGTACCTGGAAAACCACTATCGGTTGGAATAGACTTGCAAAAATTCTCAGAGTATTTTGGACAACAGACCCTATCGTTTTTTGGAAACAAGGACAGGCTTTCGCTTTTCATAGCTGGAGACAAGACTTTTACTAACACCTTTTCTGGTAAAATCTATAAAATTGGTTTTTCTAGTGAAAAGAATATAGAAAAGATTCATTCTTTATTTGACGAAAAGGGCTTACTTACTTACTTCAATTATGAGAATTATTTTGACGATCACTCCTTGACCCCACCTTTCGATGCAGGAGTAGTAACAGATACAGAATACGAAGAGCCATTAGATGCTGGAGAGTATAACTCATTTGACAATCTAGCCTTTAGCGTAATCAAAGATTTTACGGCTAGCTATACGTTAATTCCAAAAATAAATTTTGAGACTATATCGCTAGACATCTCTATAGATGGATACTGGGAAGACTATCAGCCACTAACATACTTTGCTCAGTACGTATCTGATATTCAGGATAAAAAGTATTATGATGTGGACTTTATTCAATTCAACATAGATTATCCAGCCTTGGAAAATTTTGAAGATGGAAAATATGATACATCTCAAAACATGGTCAAGTCTTACATATCTTTTCAATACTTAAAAAATAACCCATCCGCAAAAAGCTCCTATTTTAAAACTATTCCAGCTGCACAGAACAACGTAGTTTCTCCAGGAAGCTACCTAGTAGACACGATTGACGGGGTAGACATATATGATGACTGGATAACTTATAGATATGAAGTTGTAGACGGCACAGTAATATACCCCCCTAAGAATATTAGGCTTACGGACGTTTCTATCGTGACACACTTGGAATGGACAGTTCCAGGAATTATCTCAAACCCGCTGATAGTTAAAAAGATGCAGTATGCGTCACAGGCATTTAACGAAAGAACTTCGAATCCAATTGGCACAAGGTTTGGCTCTCCAGTTTTCCCATACTTAAAGTACGGATCTTACTTTGACTACAAGTCTAGAAACCCCTACAGAATTTATAAGGGGAGCACCCCCTATCTATATCTAACAAAAAATAGCGGAATAGAAAAAGTGGGAGATTACGACGCTTTTGTTAATCGTGGATTCTCTATACCAGTCAACAAGGACCTATCTGAAAACTACAAGATTATTGCCATTCAGGCTTTTTTGAGGTATGGCAAAGAAAGATTCCCATCAGAGCCTGAGCAAATATTCGAAATAGAAAGCAAAGATACATATATAAAGTTTTACGTAGTTGCTAACGATGTAACTGGCCAAAGAGCTAGAATATATGGAATTAATGCAAGAACTGGTAGATTTGAGAATGGAATTGCCTTTTATTGGAACGGAAAGGTCGTTAGAGAGCCAGTTATAACCTTGAGCGACTGGGGAGTTCTAGGGGTTTCATTTGCTAACGTCCTTGACTTTGACTCTTATGTTGGAGGTCTTAGGTTTACTGGATCAGTCTTGGTAAACAGTATTTCTCAGTATCAATCAACAAACCTACAGGAAATACAAAGAAACACTCTCAGGTCCTGGCTATTGGCTAGTGCCATAGTTCCTGGTGAGCCACAAGACTGGGACTACTGGAACGAAGACTTTACTTGGAATGGTGTTCTTATCGCTCTTCAGTCAAATATTCTAGGTATAAACCCAGCCGATATTTATAAGACATATACTGGAACGAACAAGATAATTATTGACGATGACATAAGTTTAAAGTTAGTAGATTATGAATATAACACCTATAAGGGAATTATTTGGCAAACCCGTATCCTTCCTGCTGTATAGTATGGTATACTAGTGGTCATGGAAGACAAATTTGCAGAAGCACTTGGTAAAGCAAAAGTAACTCTTGTAGATCAAACGGGATATGCTTGGGGCGTATACGTTTGGAAAAAGGCTAACGGTAAGTGGTTTACTGATGGAAATGGAAACATTCTAAACGTTCAGGCCAACAGGGGCGATGAAAAACAGATTGCAAAGCTAAAAGAGGCAGCTGCTTACTATGGAGAACCTAACGGAACCCACGTGTTTTTCCCAGGAACATCAAGAATCACCGATGAAGAGTATAGTGAGCAGGTAGACCGTATGAAGCAAGGTCTGATCCCATCCCTCAATGACATTGGAGCTGTCATGGCAGCAAAGAAAACTTTAGAACTTTATGGAGATGAGTAATAATGTCTGATGAATATCAGTATCCAATCCAGGCCTTCACACCAGAGCCTGAGCAAGAAGAAGATTTGTTTAAAAAGCAAGACCCATTTAATAAAAAGTGGGAAGATCTAAAAGGCCTATCTGGACTAGAAAAGAACTTTAAGAGACGTTCTGACCGCATCGTAAAGGCATACGACAGCCTCGCCTTTACTGGAATTGATACAACAAATCAGGGGTACCAGGATAGTGCACTAGCTACAAGCTTTGGACAAGATGGTGCAAGGTCAAAAGAAATCAATCCTGGATCTGTATTTCATAACGGATATGGAATGTTTGACGTTATTACTCCGCCCTGGAACCTGTATGAGCTTGCAAACTATTACGATACATCCTTTGCAAACCACGCAGCTATTGACGCCAAGGTAGAAAACATTGTTGGATTAGGATACGACTTCCACGTATCCAAGAGAACTCTAATGCAGCTAGAGGCATCCACAAGTGAAACTGCAACAGAAAAAGCTAGAAAGCGTATTGAAAGAGCTAAAGTTGAAATGCGTGAATGGCTAGAGACTTTAAATAGCGATGACTCATTCTCAAACACCATGATGAAATTTTATACAGATGTTCAGGCAACTGGAAATGGCTACCTTGAGGTAGGAAGAACCGTAACTGGAGAGATTGGCTACCTTGGCCACATCCCATCCACAACCATGAGGGTAAGAAGACTTCGTGATGGATATGTTCAGATTATTGGACAAAAGGTTGTGTACTTTAAAAACTTTGGGGCAAAGAATCAAAACCCAATTACTGCAGATCCAAGACCAAACGAAATTATTCACTACAAAGAGTATTCTCCACTAAACACATTCTACGGAGTTCCAGACATTATGTCTGCAATTTCTTCTTTGCATGGAGATCAACTGGCCTCCCAATACAATATTGATTACTTTGGAAACAAGGGTGTTCCAAGATATATTGTAACTCTAAAGGGAGCAAAACTATCTTCTGATGCAGAAGACAAGATGTTTAGATTCCTGCAGACTAGCCTAAAGGGTCAGTCTCACAGAACATTGTATATTCCACTACCAGCAGACACTGACACAAACAAGGTAGAGTTTAAAATGGAGCCAATTGAGGCAGGTGTTCAAGAGGCTTCGTTCAATGACTATAGACTCAGAAACAGGGACGATATCCTGGTTGCACATCAGGTACCACTATCAAAGATTGGTGGTGGGGATGCGTCTAATATTGCTGCAGCTCTGGCACAAGATCGGACATTCAAAGAGCAGGTGGCACGACCAGCTCAAGCAAATCTAGAAAAAATGATGCACAAGATCATCAGGGAAAAGACAGACATTCTAGACTTTAAGTTTAACGAGCTAACGCTTACAGATGAAATCGCTCAATCACAAATTCTTGAGAGATATGTCAAGACTCAGATTATGGTTCCTAACGAGGCTCGTGAAAAACTTGGCTTGCCACAGAGACCAGATGGCGATGAGCCGTTCGAGATGTCTACTAGACAGGCTGCGGATGCAAGAGCTAACACTGCTCAGAACAGGGAGAGGGACTCCGAGAGGGCAAACAACTCTTCAGACAGTACCGCCACAATAGCTGGACGAAATCCAGCTGGAGAGGGTAGGTCTTCAGAATAGTAGCATTTTTAATACTTTTCATAAAAGAGCCTTATAATTGAGATAACATGACTATGCAGAAAGCCCATTGGGATACTGAAGGCGACAACGTTCGTCTATCAATGCCGTTCAGTAAAGTGGACAAGGAGAGACGTATTGTCTCTGGATTTGCCACACTCGACAACGTTGACAAGCAGGCTGACATAGTTACAACAGAGGCTAGCATTAAAGCCTTTTCTAAGTTTCGGGGCAACATTAGGGAGATGCATCAGCCAACAGCAGTTGGAAAGATGATTTCTTTTAAGGAAGACAAGTACTTTGATCCAGAAGCCAAGAAGTTCTATTCTGGCGTTTATGTATCAACATATATTTCAAAGGGTGCTCAGGACACCTGGGAAAAGGTTTTGGATGGCACACTTTCTGGTTTTTCCATCGGTGGGAAGATGAATAAGTGGGATGACGGGTATGACGAAAAAATGGATTCAAAAATTCGAATAATTAAAGACTACGATCTGGTAGAATTGTCTCTGGTAGATAATCCAGCAAACCAGTTTGCAAATGTTTTATCTGTCGAAAAAGTTGACGGAGTAGAAATGATTAAGGGTGAAAGCTTGGATACCCCAATTGAGAATGTCTTTTGGGACGCAGAGTCTGGCATAGTCATGTTGTCAGAAAATGACGTAGAGCAAAGCCCAACATCTGGTGCTCCAATGCAAAATATAGGTTTCGTTGAGAAGAACGATAACGAAAAAACAGATATGATAAAGTTCTTAGTTGATAGTGCTAAAGGCATTAATACAATTGAGATTAAGAAGGAGGTAAGTCCTATGAATGAAACAACAATCACTGAAGACGTCGTTGAGAAGTCTGATGATGTAGTAGAAGAATCACAGGTCGCTCCAGAGGCAGATGCCACAACTGAAGATGCAGTAGAAAAGTCTATGGACAACGAAGAGACCAAATCTGAAGAGAAATCTATGGATGAGGAAGAAGTTAAGTCTGCGGACATGGATGAAGACGAAATGAAGTCTGAAGACGAAATGAAGTCTGAAGCTGTAGCTGAAGAAGAAGGGGTATCTAAGTCGGACGAAGTAATTGTTAATGCAGTTACTGAAATCCAGAGTACTCTAACATCAGCCTTTAGCGATCTAGCAAATACCGTAAAAGCTCTACACGAGCAGGTATCTGCACTAAGCAAGTCAATTGACTCTGTAAAAAATGAGGTAACAGAAGCCAAGGGGCAGTTTAATGAATTTGGAAAGAGGGTAGATGCTGTAGAAGCAGACACCGCTTTTCGCAAGTCTGGCGATCTAGGCGAGATCGTTCAGGAATCTGAACCACAACAGGTTCAGAAATCCCTATGGGGCGGACGTTTCCTCAAAACTGCCGATCTATTTAGATAAACAAATCACTTAGGAGGTGACAATTATGTCGGAAGAGATTATTAAGAACTATCCAGGCGCTGGCGCTAACGAAGTAAATGGCGAAGGTGCATTTGCGTCTGGAGGAATTGGTGATGTATCAAACCCAGGGCTAAACACCCTAGGCAACATCCCAACTGCCAGCTTTGGTACTACAACTGGTCCTAATGCCGTAAATCCTTCGGGTGATGCGGCAAGCGGTATCCTACGCCCTGAACAGGCACGTCGTTTTATTGACTACGTATGGGATGCTACAGTTCTCGCCAAGGATGGTCGTCGTGTTACGATGAGAGCTAACTCTATGGAACTTGAAAAAGTTAACGTAGGTGAGCGTGTAATTCGTGCAGCAGCTCAGGCTAACGCAGAATACACAAACACAGGTGCAACATTCTCCAAGGTCGAACTTTCTACCAAGAAAATTCGTCTGGACTGGGAAGTTTCAGCTGAAGCACTAGAAGACAACGTTGAAGGAGGTGCTCTCGAAGATCACCTAGTTCGCTTGATGACAAATGCATTCGCAAATGACATTGAGGATCTAGCTATCAACGGTGTTGGAGCTGGTGGTAACGAATTTACTTCTATCATGGAAGGATTCGTACACAAGGCTACAACTGGAGATGCACACGAAGCAGTTGTAACAGTAGCAGACAACGCATGGACACCAGACGTAATGCAGAAGATTATTCTTGCATTGCCAAGGAAGTACCGTGCACTTAAGAGCAATCTTAAGTTCTACGCTGGTACAGACGCATTCCAGGGAATCGTTAAGAACAACGGTACCCTATCAGATGCAATTGCTGAGGCACTAGGCAAGAACGGTAACACCCAGGCTAACACCCAGGCTTACCTTGACGGCCAGGGCCAGACATTCGGTGGTGCTCGCACTACCCGTGTTCTAGGCATTGACGTTCAGGAAGTTCCTTACTACCCTGCAGGATATGTAGACCTTACATTCCCACAGAACCGTGTATGGGGTTTCCAAAGAGACATCACAGTGAACCGCCAGTATGTTCCTAAGAAGGACACCATTGAGTACACCGTATTCGTACGTTTCGGTATTCAGTGGGAGGAAGAGGATGCAATTGCATTCGCTGACTCAGACGCTAGCGATTCCTAAAGTCTAACGCAACCTATTAGAGGGGGCAGGTGAGTAAAATCTCCTGTCCCCTCTTTTAATATCTGTTATAATTAAAGGATAAAGAAGGAGACTTAGATGTCAGAAAACAATAATTCAGAAAATAAAGATGTAGCTCCTGCCAAATTAGAAGATGGGGAATCTTTAATCCCACACCCACTTGTAGAAAAATATAAAGAGGCAGTCGAAGAACTTGATAAAAAAGCTGTAAAAGAAGCGGTAGAAGAGAACAACGTAATCTCCTCCGAAAATGTAAAGATTAGCCCAGCACCTTCAATTGCTTCAAACTCAGACAATGTGATTGGTTCTGGAAGTGCAGACAGAAAAGACAAGGTTACAGAAAAACCTAAAAAAGATGTCGTTGCTGTTCACTCTACAAGAAACGTAACCTGGTCTGGAGTCGGAAAAGTGTATCGTGGATACAATATTGTAACAAAAGAAGCTGCTGAAAAATGGCTAACCCGTGACCACATCCGCCTTGCAACACCAGAAGAAGTTGCGAGAGACTTTGGTAAGTAATGGAAATACTAAGAACCCAGCCACACGATGATCTGATTTTGGGATTTGCTGTCCCAGATTGGTACATTGAAGAAGTAAACTTTTATGTGACAATTACAGACTTATCAGATTTATCATCTACAGTTGAAGTGTTTTCTGGAAAAGCTGG
>ERZ869921.1314-NODE-1314-length-10721-cov-5.441496_pt1 | contig 10721 bp, 13 predicted proteins | sample MGYA00579310_ERZ869921 | MGnify/ENA primary metagenome ERZ869921 (study PRJEB32216, sample SAMN09231816) | wastewater metagenome | place: USA: Maryland | collected 2016-06-21 | study: EMG produced TPA metagenomics assembly of the PRJNA472060 data set (Reclaimed...
ACGGTCAACGATGGCGGCGTGACGTGGACGTATATCGGAGACGAGGACCGTCTGAACACGGTCGACTTCAGCGCAGAGACTGGCATCACGATCGACGCAGAATCGAAGGATGCGACCGAGACGGTTGCTCTGGTGACGTTGTCAGGAGGCACGGCGGGGCAGTCATACATCGTGACGTGTGAAGTGACGACGGACGGCGGGCTGACTGAGAACCAGCGGTTTCGTGTGAAGGTGGCGCAGTCGTGAGCCACGTCCGCACACAGATCCGCAACGCAGTCGTCGGCTTGCTAGACAGCCTGGCGACGACGGGCGATCGTGCGTACTCTGCGCGGCTGTCTCCGATACCGCAGGACCGTTTGCCGGCGCTGAACATCTTCGTCGATGACGAGGCGATCGAGGTCCAGACGATCCACGATCCGGTCATGTTGCATCGTAACGCATCGGTGCGCGTGGAGTGCATCTCTGCGCTTGCAGATGGCCTAGACGATGACCTGGATCAGATTGCGCTAGAGGTCGAGCACGCCATTGCTGCGGACTCTGACTTGGGCGGAATTCTCAATGGAACGATGACGCCAAGCGGCGTAGAGATTGACCGATCCGGCGAAGGCTCTGTTCCTGTTGGACGGCTCACTCTGGTGTATCAGGTGCAATACGAAGTTATGAACAACGCGGCGGACGTCGCGATTTAAGGAGCGGTAAAAATGGGTGTTTCCAAGTGGGCAGGCGTAAGTGTAGCGATTGGCACGCTCGGAAGTGCCGTCCCGATCAATGCACTGAGCAAGAACAATCCGGGACTTGTAGAGTACACCGGTACAGATCCGGCAGACGGAGACTATGTGGCATTGGTCGACGTGCTCGGTATGCATCAGGTCAACAATCGGATCTTTCGCGTCGACAACGAAGACACGGCCGGCGATGACTTCGACCTGGAAGGCGAGAACACGACCGGCTATGACACGTTCGCTTCGGGTAATTTCAAGCTCATTACCTGGGGCACCACGCTGTCCACGGTAACAGGCTTGAGCGCCGCAGGCGGTGACTTCGACTTCCTGGACACGACGACGATCCACGATGTCGTCCGAACGCAAACACCGAACCAAGCCAACGCGCTGAGTTATTCGCTCGATATGCAGTGGGACCCGAGCAACGCGGCAATGGCGAACCTGTTCACCTATTCGGGCGCGCAGACGCTGCTGGCGGCGCGGTTCACCTTCGTGAATGGATACAAGTTCCTGTTGCTCGGAACGGTCGGATTCACGGGGGCGCCGACAGGTGGCTCGGGCGAGCTGGTGAAAACGCCTGCGGTGTTCACTGCCTACGGTCGTCCGACTTACTACACGACGTAATCCGATGGACTCATCCGCATTGCTCGCAATGGTGCGAGCAGATCGAGAGTTCGAGATCGATCACGATGGGGCAACCATTCGTGCTCGTGTCCCGACTCGCTACGAGATGCAACGTGTACTCAGCGATGAATCTGCGGGCATGGGCGATCTTGCGCTCAGATTCACGATCGGCTGGCGCGGTGTCAAGGTCAAAGACGTGATCGGAAAAGGCAATGACGAAACCGAGGCGCCATTCAGCCGGGAGCTATTCGCAGAGTACGCAGGGCAGCGCCTTGACCTAATGTCCAAGCTGGTAGACGAGTTGATGTCTCGGCACAACAAGCGTGCCGGTGTGATCGAGGAAGAGGCAAAAAACTAGCAGCGTGGCTCGACGAAAGAGGGCTGGCAGATGATCTTCCTGGATACGTGCCGACCGTTGAGCTAACGCCGTTGAATGCGTCCGTCGTTGTCCTCTACAACCGGATGCGCGGAATCTCTTGGGAAGCGTTGCCTGTTCTGATGGCGATCGAAGGGCTGGACGAAGTAGAGACTGTAGTCATGCAACTGCTCGCGATCGATTCAAGAATGCGCTAGGACGCACGGAGTAACGATGGCTGACCCGAGAATCACTCTAACCGCAACAGACGCAACGGCAGCAGCGTTCGCCTCTGTCTCTAGCCGGTTCGATGCGCTGAAATCTAAGGCGGGGCAGCTATCGACATCGTTTGCAGCACTTGGCGCAGGGGTCGCATCACTTGCGGCATTCGGCGGCGTGGCGTCAAGCATTAAGAGCGCTATCGATGCAGGCGATCAGCTCAACAAGCTCTCGCAGAAGGTCGGCATAAGCGTCGAGGCGTTGTCGGAACTGAAGTTCGCGGCCGAGCTGTCCGACGTGTCGATCGAGCAGTTTCAAGTCGGCATGAAGGGGCTTAACGATACCCTGACGAAAGCGAACGACGTTACCTCGAAAGAGGCGCAGCTTTTAAAGGCGCTCGGAGTCTCGGCGAAGGACCCGGCCTCGGCATTACGGCAAGTCGCCGATGCGTTCGCCGCGTTGCCTGATGGAGCCACGAAGAGCACGCTTGCAATCGAGTTGTTCGGTAAGGCAGGGATGAACCTTATCCCGCTCCTGAACGGCGGCAGTAAGGCGATGGACGACGCAGCGTCGTCGGCTCGAAAGCTCGGGCTGGTGATGTCCGCAGAAACGGCCAAGGCTGCGGAGGAATTCAACGACAACATGAACAAGCTCGGGCGCACATCGCAGGCGCTCGGAATTTCGTTGACCGGCAAGGTAATCAGCGGGCTCGCAGAGTTCACGAGCGGGCTTGTCAAGGCCAAGGAAGAAGGCGCTCTAACGAACAAGGTGCTAAGTGATCTGCTCGGCACATCGCTTGAGATTGCGTCGAAAGCGCCTTTGATCGGGCGAGCGTTTGAACTCCTTCGCGACAAGAATGCACAGCGAGTCGCGGAGGGGAGTGCGGATGTAGCAAGGCGCAGCGCATCCGGCAAGATCGGCGGCGGTTTCGTCGGTCCTCAGATCGATCCGAAGGTGTTGGAGGAGCGGGTTAAGAAGCTGCTCGCCTCCGGAACCGCCGGCCCCAAAGGCAAGGCGGACATGACGCTGGACGAGTTGCGATCGAACTCCGCGTTACTCCGGCAGACGAGATTCGACGAAGCGGAGGCCGACGCAACGAGGCAGGCGGCAGACGAGGAAAAAGAACGCTTCGCCATCCTGCTACGTGCGGCAGAAGATCGAGCCAAACTGGAGGACGAGCACATAGCTCGGATTCAGAAGGAGCTCAAGGAAAATCGCGAACTGAAGCAGTCGTACATCGACCTTATCGATCCCGTGGCGAAGTATCGCCAAATGCTTCAGGACATCGAAAAGCTACAAAGCTCTGGCGATCTCACGTCTGACCAAGCCGACATTGCGCGTGAAAAGGTCGCGGAGAGCGTTCGCAAACTCTCGACCGATCTGGACAAGTCAAAGGACATCGTCAAGGAACTCGGGCTTACGTTTACCAGCGCATTCGAGGATGCGGTTGTCGGCGGGAAGAAGTTCCGCGACGTGCTCGGCGGTATCGCGCAGGACATCGGGCGCATCCTGCTGCGCAAGTCGGTTACGGAACCGCTGGCCAATGCAATCGGTAAATCGTTCGGATCTTCTTCCGGCAGTGGCGGCGTGTTCGATTCAATCAGTAAGTTTTTCGGCTTTGCCACAGGTGGATCATTCAACGTCGGCGGTAGCGGTGGCACCGATTCGCAGCTCGTGGCGTTCAAAGCCAGTCCGAACGAGCGGGTCACGATCGAAACGCCGGAGCAGCAACGGCGCGGCGGTAGCGGACAAACATTCAATTTCAGCATCGACGCACGCGGCGCTGATGCCGGGGTGGCGCAGCGGATCAACGCGGCAGTTCGTGAGGCCGTCTCACTATCCCTGCAAGCGGTGCAGGCGCAATCCGACCGCGGCGGATCGTTCGCGCGAGCAGTGGGGCGACGATGACGACTCTGACATTCCCGGCGGCACTGATCCCGAATCAGGTGACGTGGCACCTTGAACCGAACACGGCGGTGTTCGTGTCTCCGCTCTCTCGTGCTGCGCAGACGCTAGAGCTACCTGGCGCGCGGTGGGTGTGCTCAATGTCTCTGCCCACAATGTCGCCCGCAACGTGGCGCACGTGGACGGCGTTCCTAGCCAAGATGCGAGGCCAGGCAGGTCGGGTGTACTACGGACCGCCGCATTATCGTGGGAGCACTGCACCGACCTGGACGGCGAATCCTTCTGCGTTGACTGCTGACAGCACGACCGTGACCTGTGACAGCACCGCGCTGGTCAACCAGGAGAGCGCATCCGGATTCGGGACGCCAGTGGTCGACGGAGCTAGTCAGTCTGGACAGTATCTCGATACGAACGGCTGGATCAATAACGTGACCGTACTATCCGCTGGCGACTACCTGTCCTACGACACGACGCGCGGCCGGTCGCTGCATATGGTGGTCGAGGATGCGACGAGCAACAGCGCGGGCGAGTCGACGATCCGGATTGAGCCGCCGATTCGGACTGCGCCGGCCGATGGCGCGAGCATCGAGACCGAATCGCCGACGTGCATCATGACACTGCGGGACGGCATGAGCGGCGCCCCGACGTGGACGCCCTACCTGCGCGCCGCTGTCTCCGTTGATCTGGTCGAGGTGTTTTGATGCGCTACGTACACACGAACGAGTTCGTCGAGGTGTTGAAATCAATCGGCATCGAGATTCCGACAAACGCAGTATCGGCAACCATTACGCTGCGCCACAACGATGTGGTTCGTGTAGAGGCGGAATTGATTATGCGAAAAGAGGATGGCGAGCATGATCGGCAGACTCTGCGCTACAAGCTATCGGCAGACGAATGAGCCGCGACCTGGACGCCACGACCGACACCGCCGCGCAGGCAGCACACGTCGTCCCATACACGCTCGTCGAGTTGGACTACGAAAGCGGCCCCGTGCGGGTGGCGTCGACACCGTTCGATATTTCCTATGACGGCGATACCTATCTCGGCGTCGGGCGGCTCGGGTCAATCTCTGCGATTCAGGAAGGGCCGGAGCAAAAGAGCTACGGCGTCTCGATGGAAATGTCAGGTATCCCGACGAGCTTCTTCACAGAGATGTCGCAAGAGCGATTCCAGGACCGGGCCTGCCGGGTATGGGTTGGGTTCCTGGATGCCGCATCGCATAGGACAACGGGTGTCCCTGTCCAGGTATTCGGCGGAAGAATGGATGTGATAGCGCTCCAGCTCGGGCAGTCGATCAGCGTGACGCTCACTGCGGAGTCGAGGCTCGTCGATTGGGAACGGGCGGCAAACAGGCGCTACACCGATCAGGACCAGCAGCGGGCCTATCCCGGCGACCTTGGCTTGCAGTTCGTGCAAGCGACGACCGAAATGGAGCTGCCATGGGGCCGCGGCTAGACGGTTGGGAGCGCAGGCTCGACGCAGTCATCATCGAGGACCGTCCGTTTGAGTGGGGCAAAAGCGACTGCTGTAAGTTCGCAGCCCGATGCATCAAGGCAATGGTCGGCAAGGATCCGTCTGAGCGCTGGCAGTATGCCGACGAATATGGAGCGGGGCGCGTGCTTCGCAAATACGGCGGGGTTGACGGGGTCGCTACGTTCCTATTTGGACCGTCGAAAGAACCGCTAACCTCGAATCGAGGCGACCTTGTGATGGTCGAGGCGCCGCAGCGCATGCTTGGCATTTGCATCGGGCATCTTGTCGCTATTCAGGGCAGTCACGGCGTGGAGTTCGTTCCGCTGTCGTCTGCCTTGAAAGCCTGGAGCATATAGATGCCCGCCGCAGCACTCGCAGCCGCAGTGACGACAGCCATCGAGATCGGGGCACAGGTCGTTATCGGAGAACTTGTTTTGCAGCAAGTGACGTTCTCGCTAGTCGCTAAGGCGTTCGCAAAGCACTTGATCATTAATGCCCTACTTGGCGCAATCAATAAGTCAAAGCAACCGAACCTGAATGCGGAAGCGCAGCAGCGAAAGCAGGCGATCAGATCGTCGATCTCGTCTCGGCATATAGTCTACGGCCGGGCGAGAGTATCGGGCACGCTGGTGTACGCAGGAACAACCGGAACGACAAACGAGTACCTGCACATCGTCGTCCCTATCCATCATGGCGAGATGGATGCCGTCGAATCCGTGTACCTGAACGACCTGCTTTCGACGGATAGTCGATACACCGGGTTCGTGCGGATCAATACGAAACTCGGCACAGCATCACAGGCAGCCGACACGGATCTCGATTCAGAGTCGACAGACTGGACGACGGCGCATCGGCTGCGATCGGTCGGATATTTGTACCTGCGGATGCTCTACAACCAGACCGCATTCCCGACCGGCATCCCGAATCCGTCTGCGATCATCCGCGGGCGTAAGGTCTACGACCCGCGCACGGAAATAACGGCGTGGTCGAACAATCCTGCGCTGTGCATTCTCGATTACCTGATCGGTACGGTTCCAACGGCGACCGGCACGGAGCCTGTAGGCATTGGCGCTGATCTCGACTCAGAGATCGACGTCGATACGTTCATCGCAGCGGCAAATATCTGCGACGAGGCAGTATCGATCGCGGCAGGTGGAACGCATGCGCGTTACACGTGCGACGGGGTCGTATCGTCAGACTCAAGCCCGGCGGCAGCGATGGAGCAGATGCTCACCTCCTGTGCCGGTACGCTGATCTGGTCCGGTGGACAGTATCGTCTATTTGCCGGAGTAGCGACGACAGCCACGCGAACGATTACCGCCGACATGCTGCGCGGGGAAGTGCGCTATCGCCCGTACAACAGCAAGCGCGACAGCATCAACGGGGTCAAGGGTACATACGTTGATCCGCTCAATGCCTACGAAGCGGCGGACTTCCCGGCGCAGACGAGCGCAACCTACGTGACAGAGGACGGCGGCGAGGAACGCTGGCTGGATCTGGCCTTGCCATTCACCCTAGACGGCGTGCGGGCGCAACGACTCGCGCGGCAGTTCCTAGAACGCGGTCGGCGTTCCGCAGAGCTTGAGTTGCAATGCAACTTCTCTGCGCTCGGGATTGCGGTATGGGATTGCGTCACCGTCGACATCGACGAGCTAGGCGACATCCCGTCTAAGTGGCGCGTGAAAAGCTGGACGTTCTCTGAGTCGGGCGGCATCGATCTCCAGTTGCAGGAAGAGGACGACGACTCCTACGACTGGAGCACAGACGACGAAGTCACGCCGGCTGCCATCCCCCGTCCGACATCGGTACGTCAGGGCGACGTTGAACCTCCGACCGATGTGACCGTGAGCACGGCAAGCTACATCACGCCAGAAGGCTCGGCTGTCGGCGGGCTGCTGGTCGAATGGACGGCCGCGGCCGATGCGTTCGTGACCGGGTACGAGATCCAGGTTTCGATCAACGGCGATGATGACTGGCGGGCAGGCGCCGCGGTCGGCCAAGTCACAGCGGAATCTATCCTATTCCTCGCGGTTGGTACATCGTACGACGTACGCATCCGTTCTGTGCGATCCGGTGGAGCGCAGAGCGAATGGGTGCAGGTCAATGGCACCTCCGTCCAGGGGGATGCTTCGGCTCCGTCTGCGCCCACTGGCGTATCGGCGACGGCCGGCGCGAGTTCAATCACGATCGACTGGACCAATCCATCGGACGGCGATCTTCGGCTGGCTCGCTTGTATCGGCACACGGCGAACGATTCGAGCGCCGCGTCTGCGATCACGGATGTTTACGGGCTGCCGTCTCAGGTTGGCACGTACACCGACACCGTGACGACAGGGCAAACGCGCTACTACTGGCTCAAGGCCCGCGACATGAGCGGCAATCTTTCCATCTTCTCGTCGGGCGTAAGCGCGACAGCATCGTGAGGGACTTATGACTATCGCACTTGTAGACGTAGGCACAACGCCGAACGACGGCACCGGGGATTCTATCCGTACCGCGATGGGCAAGATCAATGCTTCGGTCACGGACTGCGCCGGGCCGCTAGGCGTCTTCGCGCCGTTGTATAGCGGTGTCGACATGACCGGAGCGACGGATAGCAGCACAGGCGTACAGGCTGCGGTTGACGATGCCGCGGGGCGGATTGTCTACTTCCCCTCAGGAACATGCCGTATCGACACGACGATCGATTACACGACGACGTCGAGCGATGTCTTTACGCCGGGACTCAAGATCCGCGGCGCCGGTCGGTTGATGACCTATTTCGACAACCGAGTGGCGTCCGGGCCTTGCTTCAAGGTCGATACCGATACGACGGTCAAGTTCCAGGCCGGCATTCTGTTCGACGGATTCTCGATCATCACCGACACGTCGCCGGCAAGTAGCGATGGCATCTACCTGCGCCGCGCCTACCACGTCAATATCCACGACGTAAGCATCAACGGCATGACGCAGGATGGCATCCACATCGAGGTCAACGAGGGCGACGGTGATGCGTCGAACATGATCGCGATGTCGCAGGTCCGCATCGAGAACTGCGGCGCCTGGGGCATCAACTGCAACATGGCGACCGGGACTAACGAGTTGTCATTCCTGAAACTCGATCACACCTTCATTCAGGCATGCGGCACGACCAGCGCATCGAGCCCGCCTCCGAGTGGTGGTATGAAGTGGCGCGGGCAGATTCTCGACCTGGATAACTCGGCGTTTGTCCTGTGCGAGAACGTCGGGCTGTACGTCGTCGGCGGGGCGGGGCTTGGGAATACGTTGAGCGCTGATGCGGTCGCGTTCGAAAACAACAAGCTGATCCATGTGCTGATCGAGGGCCTGGACAGCGGGGCGCTCCGAAACATCCAGCTCTACAGCAACGACAGCTACATCGCGACCAACGGCATCAAGATGGATGGGACAAGCAGCACGATCCGAAACATCCTGATTGATGGCGTGGTCGTGCGAGCCACTTCGGGAAATAACGCCTACACGGCTTTTACGACAGTCGGACCAAACGCCGAAGGCAGAAACATCGAAGTAGCTAATGTGTCCTGGAGCAATTTCGATCACTCTGGGCAGGTTCGATTCTCGGGCGAGATGATCCGCGACGAGGTTCAATCCTGGACCCCGGCAATAACATTTACTACGCCAGGTGACGTGTCTGTGTCGTTTAGCACACAAATCGGCAAGTACACAAAGTATCGGGACGGGACCATACGGGCTACGTTCTATCTCGTGACGAGCGCGTTTACGCATACCACTGCATCGGGAAGTCTGAGAGTAACCGGACTCCCGTTTACTGCTGAAAACACAACCGGCCTGGCGGCTACCGGCACCCTGCAATGGCAGGGAATCACGAAGGCGAGTTACACGCAGATCACGCCGAAGATCGAACCGAACACGGCATACATCCAGTTTCAGGCGTCGGGAACCGGGCAGGCTCTGTCCGATGTGTCGGCCGCGAACATGCCCACGGGCGGAAGCGTGGTGCTGATCGGGATGATCGAATTCAGAGGCGCAACGTAAATCGTGAATAAAGAAGGGGCGACCCCCGCTTGTTGGTAGCACGCGGCATCCCAGAATCTTGATCAACCACGCAGGAGTATGCAATGCAAGACCGCCGCAGATCCGCCAACGTCGCAATGATTGGACTAGGCGTCTTCCTCATGTCGCTCGGTCGGTTTGCGGCCTTTGGCGGCCAAGAAATCACCTACACCCTCGCACGGGCCGGGATGGAAACGTCATGGGGCTGGACCATGATTCTCGTGGGTGCGTTCAAGGTCGCGGCCGGGTGCGGGTGCTTGCGATGGATGGACGAGCAGATGCACATCCCGCGCTCGTCGGTGGTGGCGCATCTGTTGAGCGGCGCGGTGCTGACATGGACGTGGATCGTCTGCTGGCTGCTGTATGGGCTCTCCACCCCTACGGTCGACGCCTGCGGGGCGATCGGGGCGGTGCTGTTGATTGGTGGGTATGTCGAGGCCAGGAAAGCGAAGGTGATGCGCTGTGGCCGCGTCGCAGTTTGACACGACGGTTCCGGCACTGACTGCCACATGGGCAGCAGGATTGATATCCCTTGCAGCGGACACGGAAAAGATTTTCTCGGTACTCCCGGTGCTCGGGTTTGCGGTGCTTGGCGTTATCGGCGGATTCGTCGGCTGGTGCCTGTTGATCGAGACGGGAAAAACGGATGCGCTTACGTCGTTGCAATCGATCGGCGTGCTCCTGCGGCGGTGCGCGATGGGAATCGGCGTCGGCATTGCGGTGTGGCTGGTATGGCTGGCGTTCGGCGGTGGCGACAAAGGCGAATGGATGCTTGTGACGGGGGCGTTCGCCGTGGCCCCGGTCGAAATGGCGCAATGGGCGATCGAGAAGGCGAAGGGGATAGTTAAATGAACCGAGACGACCTACGCAGCATGCTAGTCCTGCACGAAGGACTGCGACTCAAGCCATACAAATGCACGGCGGGCAAGGTAACGATCGGCGTCGGACGCAATCTCGACGACAAGGGGATCACGCAGGCGGAAGCGTTCGCACTGCTCGAGAACGACATCGACGAGGTATGCCGCGAACTCGATCAGGTGTGGCCATGGTGGCGGCAGATGACGGACCCGCGGCAACAGGTGCTTGCGGATATGTGTTTCAACCTCGGTCTAGGGCGCCTCAAGGGATTTGTGAACACGATCGGATTCATGAAGGCGGGCGAGTACGACAAGGCGGCAGACGGGATGCTGGCGAGCCTGTGGGCGTCTCAGGTGGGCACACGGGCGCAGCGGCTTGCGCGGATGATGCGGGAAGGCTGAATACGGAAGCACTGCCTCGGGCAATAGCGCGAGGAATGCCGGGAGCCCGACCCTTTCGGGCATATAACTATGAAGGATGTCGCTATGTATACGGTAACGGTAAAGGTGATTGCGAAGGGCGAAGACAACGAT
>ERZ869921.1315-NODE-1315-length-10714-cov-6.970448_pt1 | contig 10714 bp, 28 predicted proteins | sample MGYA00579310_ERZ869921 | MGnify/ENA primary metagenome ERZ869921 (study PRJEB32216, sample SAMN09231816) | wastewater metagenome | place: USA: Maryland | collected 2016-06-21 | study: EMG produced TPA metagenomics assembly of the PRJNA472060 data set (Reclaimed...
GCTACCTTGGTCGGGCGATTGCGCCGTAGCGGCGGTTTTGTGTTGAGCTTTTTCATGCGAACCCCCACAAGGAAGCGCCACCGCACAGGTGAGAATCCCAGGAACACGCGCATTGCGCTGCGTTAAGAGGGACTGCGGGTGGCGCTTGCTGGTATTGGCTCATCGGGTTCCTAACAATCAAGGCTTCTCACGGCCTGCACCGCACACTCTACTCCCTTCCGTCCGCGCGTCAAGCTCAGAACGGCAAACCCTGCACCCATTCCCGCTGCCCGGACTCGCCAAGCAACTCAGCCAGTCGGGCCGCAAACTTGCGCTTGATCTTCGGGTCTTTGGACTGCGCGTAGATGCGAGCATAGGCGATCTCGTCGGCTAGCTCGGCGTCTGGCATTGCATGGAATGGGCGGTCGGGGACGGAGTTCATATCGCGGCTGGAAAGGGTGCAGCGGGCCGCGTTGTGTACGGCTCTCCCGTTTGGCTTGCGAGGCGGAAGCTACCCATGCCTTTGAAACAAGCCGCGGCGATGTTCGATTCATCGGGGAGGGTTTCGAGCACTCCGGTCTGATCCCGGATGCCGCTGCGTTGAAACTGGCGCCGACCGCCAGCCAGTGCTGCCGACTCTTGGGCTCCAATTTGGTAGCCGGAATCAGTCTCATGTTTCAGCCCGCACAAGGCGGCGGTAAGGCGGTCGGCATTGAAAGTGTTCAAAATACGCGCACCGTTTTCATCGGGCGCCCGCGGAGCACATCGGATTCGTCAACGTTTTCAGCGCACGACTGGCATACCGGCATGTTTGTTGCCATGTGCCAGTACGCTGTAGGCGTCTCGCAGAAGATGCAGTCTTCCAGCATCTGCCCGGCCCACTCTTTTGATTCGAGCTGGACCGGGATCATGGGTGCGGGTCTTCCGAGCCAGTGTCGCGACCAAAGTGCGAACCGATGGCGGTTCCGATCAGCACGGCAAGCAAAGGTAGGCCGATACAGATTGCGATGATTGCGCCGGCCGTGCTCACTTCGCCTTCCCCTTGCGCTTGACGCCAAACACGTCAGGCCGCAGTAGGCGCAGGAACCGTTCCTGCACGCGCGGGATGCCCTTGTGGCGCCACTCTGACACGGACTGCGGCTTGATCTCGCATAGCTTCGAGACCGCCACAGTTCCGCCCAAATCGTCAATGATCTTCGATGCGTTCATGCTGCCATGCTATGCGGGAGGCTTTCGGCCGTCAAGAAAAAGTTTCGGGTTGCCTACAAAAAGTAGTTGACTTGGCGTGTAGGCTAGCCGATAGTTGGGACAAGTCAGAAGGAGCGCAGCAATGAACATCAAGCCGGGCCAGTCAATCAAAATCAGCGAGTTCAACGGCATCGTATGCACAATGGAGCGCAGCGGCAAAGGCGACGTCATCCGCTACGTCCGCACGTTTGCCGATGGATCGTGGGAAGTGTTCAAGACCATCCGCGCATAACGCCGCTTGTCGATGCGCCTTCGGGCGCATCAGCAAGCCGCGATTGGCTTAACCGGAGAAGACGATGGAAACCGCAACGCTTCAACTTCCAAAAGACCTGATCGAAGCCGCGATCAATCAGCACGTTCAGGTTGCGATTGCTCAGGCCATGGGTGGCCGCGCCAACATCCTTGAGCAAGCCGTCAAGCAGGTGCTGACGGCGAAGGTGGACAGCGAAGGCAAGCCGTCGCGCGGCTACGGCAGCGACATTGAGTTCATTCAGTGGGCCGTGCGCGACACGCTGCAAAAGGCCGTCAAGGAAACGCTGAATGCGGAGATCGCCAACCACAAAGAGGCGATTCGCAAGGCCATCGTCGAATTGCTGTCGCGCAAGAACTCGCCGCTGATTAAGCAGATGGCCGAAGTGATGACCACCGGCATGGTGTCCGTTGCCGCCAGCAAATGGAATCTCACCGTCAATCTGTTTGAGCCCGGCAAAGGGTAACCCCACCCCACTCGCGCCGGGAATAGGAGATAGCAATGCTCACACTGTCCACATGGTCAATAGACCTGACGATCTGCGACCAATCCACCGGCCCAGAGCTGCTGACGATCTTTCGCAGTGGCGCAGGCCGCGCGACGTTCTACATCGGCGGCGGGACTCCGGCTCAGGCCCGCGAACTTGCCGCCGAGCTGCTGGCGATTGCGGATCAGATCGACGCGCAGGTTGCCGCCGATGCGAAGTTCAGCGGGCAGTTCACGGCGGCGATGCTGGCTGATGAGCGGGAGGCCGCGTAATGGCCCGCGACAGCTACGGTCACGCATGCCGCCCCGGTTTCCTCGCAGTCTCGCCGCCGGACTACGCAGAAATGCCCGACGAGTATCTGACGAAGGCGCGCGTTCAATTACTGGCGGACAACGCATGGCTCGCCGATCAGATCGTGGATTGCATCGACGAGGTTATTGCCGAAAAGATCATGGACAACGAGCACGCCCATGAGTACGCCCGCGACAACGAAGTCTGCCGGCGCATCCGCGAGCACGTAAAGCAGGCCATCGAACGCGAAGCCCCCGATCTCGCCGAATCGCTTTGGCAGCGAGACATTGAAGCAAGCCAAGAAGCCGCCGCCGAATACGCTGCGGATCGTGACTAACCGATTACGAGGATTGACAGATGAGCGGATTTACCTGGATCGAACCAACATCGTCACGCGGTAGTAACCCGGATAGCTCGCACTTGGTATCCGTCACCGTTTCGCCTGAGTCGCGCGATGGCAGGTCGGCGATGCGCTTGGCGATTGCCATCTACCCGGCTGGCTTGAAGCTGACGCGCTGGATCAAGGGCGATAAGGTTGTGGTTGGCTATGACAGCGAATCAAAGATGTTGGCGATCAAGCGAGTAGCCAACGGCTACGCCTTGTCGAACAACGGCGGCTCGAAAAAGTCCAACTCTGTTCGCACAAGTGTTCCGGCTCCGGCTGGACTTGCCGAAATGCGGATTTATCGCCCGGCTCCAGGCGACGTGCAGTTGATCGACGGCATGCTGGTTATCTCGCTGCCAAAGGGAGAGTGAGCCATGGGCACCCTGCATTTCTTCCCTACCGAACGCTTCGCCGGCATCACGCGGCACACGGAACAGCCGCACCCGGTCGAACGCTTGGCCGCCTGGATTCGCAAGGCTGCGCACATTCGCGCCAGCGCGTCCCTCGGTTGCGAAGTGTCGCTTGAGCTGGCCCCTAACATCGTGCCGATTCGCCACCGCACCAAGTCCGACGAGATGGCCGCAGCCGTTACCGACTACTGCCACCGCAAGGGCTATCCCGGCAACGTCGTTTCGGACTGCATCCGGGTCGGGTTGATGCGCATCAAAGAGGGCAAGTCGGTGGCATCGGCGATTCAGTCGGCGAAGGCTCGCGCTGATTTTGCGCAGACGTTTGGACCGAAAGGTGCCGCGTAATGAACTGCGAACACGACTACGTTTTCCAGTGCATCGTGTACTGGTCCGACAATAACTTTCGCCCCGGCAGTGGCGCGCGCGATCGCCACTATGGCGACCGATTCTTTTGCCGTAAGTGCCTAGATCAGCGGATTCTGAATGACCGCATTTCTGGCAACGACTACGGCAAGCCGATTGAAGGGACGTTTCCGCGATGACCCTCGGCCAGCGAATCCAATCTGCCCGCAAATGGCGCGGCTGGACATTGCGAAAGCTGGCCGCGGTTGTGGGTTGTGATGCAAGCACTATCGGCGCGATTGAGGCCGACGAGAACGAACCGGGCGTGTGGCGATTGCAGCGCATCGCCGGAGCGCTCGGAATGTCAGTTGCGCAGGCCATCGGCGAGATGCCGTTGACGAATCAGGAGCGCGCCGTGCTGGCTGCGCTGCGGAATAACAGGGAGTAGGACGTGGCAGAACTGATCCGCAACATGCCGGCGCCCGAGTATCACTCGACGCGCCGTGTCAGCAAGTCAGGACTCGACAAGATAGCGCGAAGTCCCGCGCACTATGTCGCAGCGATCAAGGCGCCGTCTGCGCCGAGCAAGTCGATGCGGATCGGGACGGCGGTGCATAGCCTGGTGCTGGAAGGGATTGCGCCGCTGGTCATGCCGACGTTCAGCGGCAAGGGATCAGTCGCATTGCGCGACGAGTGGAAGGCTGCGCATGACTGCGCGAATCTTCTGATCCTGGACGAGGACGAAGCGGCAGACGTTCACGCGATGGCCGCAAGCGTCGCGATGCACCCGATTGCCGGCCCCGCATTCCGCCGCGCAGATGGCTTTGCCGAGGCGTCGATCATGTGGGATTGCACAGTCACTGGCGCGAAGTGCAAGAGTCGCCCGGACTGGATCATTCCCGGCGCGCTGATCGACCTGAAAACGTCCGGTGACGCATCGCCATCGGCCTTCGCGCGCAGTGTTGCGAGCTACCGTTATCAGGTCCAGGCTGCCTACTATCTGCAAGCCGCAGCCTGCGCCGACCTTGGCGCCGAGCACTTCATCTTCGTAGTCGTCGAATCCGCAGCCCCGTTTGCGGTCGCCGTGTACCAGCTCGACGACGAGGCGATGGAACACGGTCGCAAGCTGTACCTGCGCGACCTGGAGACGTACATGCGCTGCAAAGAGTCTGGCGCGTGGCCAGGATACCCAACCGACATTCAGACGCTATCGCTGCCGCGATGGGCGACCTATGAGCAGGAGAGTTGAGATGGTAAGGAAACCGACAGCGGCAGAACTGGGCGCGTTCATCCGTCGGCATCGGCTGGCGCGTGGCATGACGCAAGATGACCTTGGTGAGCAGGTCGGAATGCTGAGGCCGGCCGTATGCAGGATTGAGCGTGGCCACGTATGCCCGTCGGCAGCGGTTTGGGTTTCGCTTGTCAATGTTCTTGATGCGCCACAATTCGTGATCGCGGACGCTTGACATGCCGGATTGTTGGCGTACCATATCCCATAACGAGACACGGACCCATTGCGGGTCCGTGCTCGGATGCGATCTCTCTTGGCGGGGAACTCGCACCAGGCATCAAGTTTACACGCACAACCCCAAGTATCAAAGCCCCGCCAGGAAAGAACGCATCGCGCCAACACGCGACCAAGCTAGCGCGTGTGCGTTTCCCGCCGGACATGGAAGCCGGAGCAGGGACGCAGGGGATGGCCAGAACCCCGAAGCGCAGTGCATGCAGCTACCGGTCCGCCGAAAGGCGCCACAGTTCGGGGCATGCGCTTATGGGTCGCACGAAGGGCAGGCGACAAAGTGGGAGCGAAAGACCGGCACTGCGGACCGCTCAACGGCGGGAATCCGGTCAAGCAAGGGAGTCGTTGAACTAACCTTGCCGCAATATGCGACGGCGATTGCTGCTGTTCGCGAGGCGATAGGCTGGGCACCATTCCAATGGGCTTGGGTCCGCTATCGCCTTCGCTCAGGCTCTTGCTACTGACTTAGAAGCAACCTACGGAGCGGAAGGGGGATGGCGAACCTACGTGGATTTTGGAATCCGGCCAATTCTGGATTTGTGCCGCCGACTGAAAAGCGGGCAAAGCAGATCAAGCCTAAGCCGAAGAAACGCAAGCGAGCGCCGCAGCCCGGAAGACCAAGCCTTGCCGCTGAAGATTACGCCGCGATGTTTGACCACATGCGCAGCATCCGAAATGAGTAACCTGGGGATTGAAATGAGCGAGATTGCAACGATTCAACCGACTGCGCCGCGAAGCTTGGTGCAAAAAGTCGCCGGCCGATTTGGCGTCGATCCTCTGAAAATGCTTGAAACCCTCAAGCTGACTGCGTTCAAGCAAAGCAACGGCGCTGCCGTCAGTAACGAGCAAATGATGGCTTTGCTTATCGTTGCCGACACCTATGGGCTGAACCCATTTCTGCGTGAGCTTTTTGCTTTCCCGGACAAGGGCGGAATCGTTCCGGTTGTGTCCGTCGATGGCTGGTCGCGCATCCTCAACGATCATCCGCAGATGGACGGCGTAGAATTTGTTGACGCGGAAACGATGACGAAGCACGCCGGCAAAGACGTTCCCGAGTGGATCGAGTGCGTTATCTACCGCAAGGACCGCAGCAAGCCTACGCGCGTGCGTGAGCGATTTGCCGAAGTGTCGCGCGATACTCAGCCGTGGAAGTCTCACCCGTCGAGGATGCTCCGCCATAAGGCGCTGATCCAGTGTGCCCGCGTGGCGTTCGGATTCAGCGGCATCTACGACGAAGACGAGGCCGCGCGCATCGTCCAGCCCGAAGCGTCAACGGCGAAGGTCAAGGCCCAGGCCGCGCAAGCGATCCTGACTCAGCCGGTCGAGGATGCCGAGTTTGCGGAAACCGTGGACACGGCAACCGGCGAAATCATCGCAGCGGATGGTGAGTCATGACCGACCCACTGCAAGACCCAGGCGTGCAAGGACTCGCGCAGCTCGGACGCAATGCGATTGAACGTGTTGCGCAACTTGAGGCTGAACTCGCTGGCTACGTCGAAGCCAACAAGCACATGAAAGGCGAGCTAGACGACGCGCTAGAGGATGCGCGGAAGTATGCGGATGCGCAGCGGGAGATTGCGCGGCTGCGTCACGAGGTGGCGACGTTGTGCGGCTATGACAGCGCGGATGAAATGGATGCGGCAACGGGGAGGCGAAAGTGATGGACTATCACGGGCGGATCATGAATATCGAAGTTGACGTTGCAAGCATGGCAGCGGCAGGCAAGCCAAGATCGCTGCGGGTTGCGTTCAAGGCAGGCCACCGCGACGCCCGCCACGCTGCGGCAGAGATTGCGAACGAAGCCGACGCCACAATCGCCGCCAAGGATGCGGAGATTGCGCGGATTGTCGCTTGCGCTGATGACGTCATGCTAACCAAGGATATGGTTATCAGCGCATTGCTTGACACCCTGCGCCAGTGGCAATACGCCGAAAACAACGACGACCGCGACGAGTTGGCGAATGCGCGGATGAATCGGGATGAGGCACTCGCCCAGGTTGCGGAGGTGGGGAGGTGAACGCCAGATCGGTTGCATCGCTCATCTGCGACGCTCTTATTGAGGCAATGGCAGACATTGAAGACAGCGAAAGAGTTGAGATTTTCGACAAGTTGCGCGATGAATTTTGCAGGCACTGCGGGACTGAACATCTGCCGTGCCACTGCTGGAACGACGAGTAGGAGGTGCCGAAGTGAGCGACCGCGAATGGATGGAACAGACGGCCAAGTATTTCACCGTAGGCGAGCCGGAATACCTGACATGCACGACGCTGAAAGATGCCGTCATGCTGCACATTGATCGCGAAACCTATCAGTCGAGAGTGCAAGGCAAGCCGTTGGTATTCAGCGATGTTGCCGTCGATTGCTACGTGCCGCACGAGTGGACCATTGCGCGCAAGGACGAGTGGACGCGCTGGCTTGTCGAGATGATGCAGGACCGATTCAACGATGACGAGGATTTGGCCGGCGAGGATGGGTTGATCCTGTCAGACGAAGATGGTCAGCATCTCAGCGCGTATGCGATGGAGTTCGTCAACAAGTTTGCACGCATGGCCGATCCGCAGACTTGCCGATTCATCGGGAAGATTTTTCTATGCGGCCGCGAAGTGCGCGCAATCGCGGAGACTATGGAATGAGCCAGCCACAACGCTTCGTCCTTCGATCCAATGACACAGTGCGCGTCAACGTGCTGGCGAATTGCAAGCGGTTTCTTGATCTTCTGCCCGCGTCGAAATCATGGCGCATCGAAATCTCGCAGTGGTCGAAGTCGCGAAGCTCGGCGCAATGCCGCTATCTAAACGGCGTCGCATACAAGCTGATCGGCGATGCACTCGGATTCGAGCGCGACGATATCAGCGAGTACCTGTGTGGGATGTGGTTCGGATGGCGCACAAAGGCACTGCCGGGCGGGCGATCCGAACAGGTGCCGATGCGAACCACAACGACCGACGCAGACGGCAAGCGTTCAGTGCTGAGCGTCAAAGAGTTTGCCGACTACGTGGACTTCTGCCAGCGGTTCGCTGCCGAGCATGGGATTCACGTTCCCGATCCAGATCACGCCGACCAGATGGCGGCATAGGAGATTCATCGTGCGCGAGTTTTTCGATGCAGCAGACAAGATTCAGCACAAACCACTGACCGATGCGCAATGGTCCGATGCCGTTGAGTGCTACCAGCGCGCCAAACTGATGACCGATGCCGTCAACGATCTGGTGAAGGCGTTCGCCACGCAATCCGGCAAAAAGGCCGCGTCGATCCGCAAGGTTCTGGTTGCCCGCGCAGGGTGCAAGGAATCGGAAATGCGCGACGAGTTGCAGGGGACGCTTGAATTGCTCGGAGGTGGCGAATGAGCATCAAGGATGGCGGGCCGGCGTATCCGGTCCCTGATCTGCACATGCCAGACGGACAGATTCAGTTCGGTAGTTACGGGATGTCCTTGCGTGACCGAATCGCCATCGCCGCGTTGCAGGGAATGCTCTCGGCGCCAATCGAAATTCAGGCCGCATATTGCGAGACGGCCAGCGCATCAGGGGAGGAGGTTGCCGACCTTATCGCGAAATCGTCTTACCAGTATGCGGATTCCATGCTCCGAGCCCGCGAGGCCGGCCAATGAGCGCGCATACGCCGGGACCGTGGAAGTTTGAGGTCGGCGATAACTACTACATCAGTTCGCCACTTTTGCCGCGTGAATTCCCGCACAAATTCAAGAGTGAATCTACCGGCGATTTCGTGGCCTACATCGGAAACCACGCGCCTGACTTTGGTGAAGCCAACGCCCGCCTAATCGCAGCAGCGCCGGATATGTACGAGGCGTTGAAGGCGACACTTCGCGAATTGACCGCATGCGCGAATCAGCTTACCGCGCTTGGGTATGCGAGCCGGGATGGCGGCAGCGTTCATTCTGCGCAACAAGAGGCGCGCGCCGCACTAGCCAAGGCGCGCGGCTGCATATGGCACTTCGACGCGATCAAGGCGGATTACGATGCGATGAAACTCCGCGCAGAGCAAGCCGAAGCCCGCCTCGCCGCAATCGCGGCACAGCCAATCTTGGCAATATGGGGCGGCTGGATTGATGTTAGCGAGTCGGATGTCCCACCAGACGAAGCAGAATTGATCGCCAGACCGGCGAAGGATTGACATGAACGCCGAACTTTCCAAATGTCTTTGCTACGACCCATTCCAGGGCGATGAATCCGAAGTGGTCACGATGTCGGACAAGATCGTCTGCGCGAACAAAGACCACCCGCATTGCAATATCTGCCATGGGCCGATCACCAAGGGCGAGCGTCACCGGGCAATAAATCAGGTAAACCGCGAGCTTGGCACCCGCATGACGTTCCGATTCTGCGGCGCCTGTTGTATCGCCATGATCGCGCTATACGACGAAGAAAACGACGACGAAGATCCGGATGCAAAGCTGATTGAGCGGCACAGGCTCGGCGATGCAAGGCGATTTCAGGAGCTGGGACGATGACTAACAACATCGAGAAAATCCGCGCGGCGCTTGAATCAATCCGTAGCTGCGACGACGTGGAAGGCGAGCGAGATGCAGCCCTCGCCGCACTCGCCGAACTGGAGCGGGCGGCAGCGGAGCCGGTGGCGTATGACTGCGGTGGCTACACGCATTACGTCCGAGATGGCGATCACCTTATCAGCAACAACGATGTTCCGCTCTACGCAGCCCCGCCCGCGCCAGTCGCCGAGATTCGCGAGCCGACGCCTGAGGAGTGCGAGCGGATTTGCACAGAATACGAGCGGTTGTTGATGCGCGAAGGGACGTGCGGCGGGCGCGATGCGTTCGACGCAGTGCGCGCCGTCATGTGGCCGAAGGAGGGGTTGTGATCTTAAAGGACGACGTTACAGCTGCAATTCGCCGCGCGTTCCAGCTTGGGCAGACGTACTGGCAGCAGGCTGATAGCGAAAGTTACAAAGAAAACAAGAAAGCAGATGCAACACGCGATAGATACAACGCGCTTTGCATAGAGACTGCCGAAATCGCCGCCCGCGCCGACACGCGGATCGCGGAGCTTGAACGCGAGTGCTTGCAGTGGCGCGACGAGTTGCGGATTTATCGCGAGACGGAGAATAAACGGATTGCGGAGCTTGAGTCGGAGGTTGCGCGGCTGCGCGATGCGCTGGACCAGTCGGCGCTGGAGTATGCCGACCTTGCCGTCAGCGCAAAGTCGCTGGAAGAACATCTAAGCGCGCTTGTAGAAGTCAGCGATGACTCGACAATCGCACGCGCACGCGCTGTGCTCAATGGCGATGACATCGGCGAAGACGAAGACACAGCCCGAGCTGGCAATGGGGGTGGGGCTTGATCTACTACCGACACAACAAGACCGGCAATCGTTACCGTCTACTGGCATGCGGTATTGACAGCACGAACTCGCGCGACGGTTTGCCGGTTGTCGTCTACTGCCCTGACGACAATGAGCACACGATATACGTGCGCGAGTTGCGCGAGTTTGAGGCGAAGTTCACAGCGATTGGGCTGGATGGAAGCGGGGAGAGTGGCGATGCTGCCAAATGACGTTTGCCGTTGCGGCGGACTCGTCGGCCTGTCGATCTGCAAGGACCGCGATCAGTGCCAGCGGTACGTGCATCGATCAAGCGGGCGCGTGTTTGCGCAGAGCATGCGCGAGGCGGGCGAGCCGTGCGAGTTCCTGATTCCGCGACAGAGTGAGGAGAGTGGCGATGCTGGCGGCTAGGCGATGATCTGCCCAGCCGCCCGAAACAGCACATCTACCTGCCCGACACTCAGCCCGAGTGCCACGCGCGCAGCCTCGATCCCGAGCGCATCACG
>ERZ869921.1316-NODE-1316-length-10711-cov-8.348442_pt1 | contig 10711 bp, 22 predicted proteins | sample MGYA00579310_ERZ869921 | MGnify/ENA primary metagenome ERZ869921 (study PRJEB32216, sample SAMN09231816) | wastewater metagenome | place: USA: Maryland | collected 2016-06-21 | study: EMG produced TPA metagenomics assembly of the PRJNA472060 data set (Reclaimed...
GCGGAGCGACGCTCAACGCCCCGGTGCTGGCTGAGGTCAAGGGCGACGTGGGCCTCGACAGCGGAGCGACGCTCAACGCCCCGGTGCTGGCAAAATCAACCGTCATCATCCGCCGATAATGGACAACCAAAACACTCCCGCCCCCGTCGAGCCCTCGCTTCTCGACGTCGCCCTCGAACTTCGCAACGCCGCCCTGCACCTCGAATCCTAAACCCTGATACCATGCCAAACATAGACATCAATCAAGCAGCAGAAATAATCAAACGCCACGAAGTCGAGGCCGCGAAACTGCGCGCCATCATCGAGGACATGAACGTCCTTGCCGAAGCCAAGGCGCAGCAGGACGACGAGAAGGCGCCCGCGGTCAAAAAGCAATTCGTCGTCCTCGTCTCGGACCCCGATGGACGCATGCCGAAGCACGACTTTGTCGCCTGGGTCCTGCAAATCCCTGAAAACGAGAGCGTCGCAACTACGCAGGCGCGAGTCTTCCGGGCGGCCTACGACTTCAACGCGACAAAGAAAGGACGCTTGCTGCCGGTCAAGACGGTTGGCGAGGCGCTGGAATGCATCCCGTCAAAGCATCTGAAGGACGCGGAGGTCTGGGTGAAGACCAAGACGCCCGTGCTGGTGCTGACGACGGACAACCAGATTCCGAAGGATACGGACAAATGAGCAACGACATCACAATCATTCCAGAGGGTCGCCCGGTGGCGCAAAGCCCCGCGATCACGCTAATCCAGTCGGCTCTCGCCGCTGGCCATTCACCTGAGCACTTGCGCGAGCTGTTGGCCGTGCGGCGCGAGTGGGAGGCGGATGAGGCGCGCAAGGCGTACTTTGCCGCCATCACGGACTTTCAGGGGCGCTGCCCGATCATCGAAAAGGCCGATAAAGCCTACGATAAAATGTACGCCCGAATGGACCGCATTTGGAGCACGATTCGCCCGCTCATGTCGGAGCTTGGCCTGTCCGTGAGCTGGCAGATCGCGGAGCTAAAGGACGGCATGTGCCATGTCGAAGGGCTGCTTGCCCATCGCGCTGGTCACAGTCAGCGGCTCGTGTTCGACTGCCCGCTGCCGGCCATCATCAAGACCAAGAGCGGCGGCGACGCCCAGAATGCGGCTCAACAAATGGGCTCGGCAACGACCTACGCCAAGCGCTACGCGACGTGTGCGGCACTTGGCATCCAGACGGGCGACGACACGGACGACGATGGGCACAAGGCGGGCACTGTGTTTATCACGCACGACCAAGCACAGGAGATCGCGAAGCTGGTTGATGCATGCCGAGGGCTGGCGGACTTCAAGGAGCCGGTGTTCTGGCAGTTCGCCGGGGCCTCCTGCGCGCAGGAGATTGCCGCGAATCGGCACGAGCAGGTTAAGGCAATGTTGCAGAAGAAGCTGAAGGGGGGCGTATGAACATCACGAAAATCACAATTGGCAGACTCTACAATCTGGGCAACTACGAGCACATTCGCTACGAGCTGTCCGTCGAAATTAAGGAAGGCGAAAGCGCGACAACCGCGATGAAGGGCGCGGAGTCTATCATTGAGGCGCTCAAGCCGCTCGATAGGTGCGGCATCAAATCTGAATCGGAAATCGACCGAGCGCGAAAGGAGGTTGAGGAAATGAGCAAGATGCCGGTGGCTGAGTGGGAGCGCCGATACGGACACTGCGTTGGCACGCCAAGCGAAGTAATGCAGCGCTACACATTGGCACTCAAAGAGGAGGAGGACAAGCGGGAGGAGGCGAGACACAGAGCCTCGGAAGCGCGTGAACTGCTGGACGATCTGGGCGGTGCTGCCGAATGGAGAGACGCAAAACTGTCTTGGCAGGATGACTACTGAGTATGACCACCATCGACACGCCCCAGCGCTCCCGCGAGTGGTTCGAGGTCCGGAGAGGCATCCCCACCGCGAGCCGGTTCGACAAGATCCTGACAGCCGTCACGGCCAAACCGAGCAGCAGTCAAGACGCGCTCATCGACGAACTCATCGCCGAGTCAGTGCTGCCGCCGGACGAGGGGCTGATTCCGCGCTTCGTTTCGCCGGAGATGGAGGAGGGCATGCGCCTTGAGGCGGAGGCGCGCTGCGCCTACGAACTGGAGTATGCCAAGGCGCCAGTGACTGAGGTCGGTTTCGTGATTCACGATAGCGGGCTCTTTGGTGGATCGCCCGATGCGCTGGTTGGCAAGGATGGCGGCGTCGAGATCAAGTGTCCGCTGGCCAAGACCCATGTGGGTTACGTGCGCGCAGGCGTGCTGCCGCCAGAGTACAAGCTCCAGGTGCACGGCTACATGGTCGTTACCGGGCGGGCCTACTGGGATTTCTTCAGCTACTCGCGGCACTTCCCGTCATTCCACATCCGCACCAAACGCGACGCCTTCACGGCAATTCTGGGCAACGCACTTGCGTCATTCTGCGCACGGTACAACGCCGAGCGCGCCAAGTTTAACCTGCCGCCCATCGGCAACCAATCATGATGATCCGAATCAAAATCAACCTAGCGAAGATCGACCAAACCGCCGTTTTCGAGGGCAAGAATGGCGCAAGGTACGTGGACCTGACCCTGATGGAAAACAAGAACGGGCTCGACCAATACGGCAACACGCACATGTGCGTCCAGGATTTAGGGAAGGGGCGACGACTTGCCGGCGAGCGCGGGCCAATCTTGGGCAACGGCAAGACGGTTGGCAGTGTTCAACCATCCCGCCCGCAGTCCGACAGCGGCGAGGTTAAGACGTTTATGAAGCCGGTGGCTGGCGGTGCGAGCGGCGTGAATGCGCCTGCGAGTCTCGACGAAGACGTGCCATTCGCCCCTTTCAAATTCTAACCCATGACCACCTCCCAAACCTTCGCCCTCTGGCTCATCTGCACCGCCGCCGCAACCCTGCTCGCCCGAGCCTGGGGGCGCCGACAGCACGCAATCGGCTGGAACGACGGGCGCCTGTACCAGCTCGCCCTCACAAAGCAGCCCCGCGGACAGGGCGGGCGATTCGTCAAGAAGCCCGCCACGATCACGACGGACGAGGAGCCGGCTCTCGGACTGTGACACGCCTTGCCTGCTACAACGAAAACGACCCAAAAGCCGCCGCATGGTTGCGCGAACTGATCGCCGCCGGACTGATCGCGCCGGGCGACGTCGACACTCGGTCGATAACGGAAATCAAACCGCATGAACTCACCGGATACACTCAACAGCATTTCTTCGCCGGAATCGGAGGATGGAGTCTCGCTTTACGCCTCGCCGGCTGGCCCGACTCTCGACCTGTCCGGACAGGCTCTTGCCCTTGCCAGCCATTCAGCCAAGCCGGAAAGGGCGCAGGCGAGAGCGACGCCCGCCACCTCTGGCCCATCTTCCGCGACCTCATCGCGCTCGGAGAGCCTGCAGTCACGTTTGGCGAGCAGGTTGCAAGCGCGGCTGGACGTCAATGGCTCGCTCGAGTACGTGCTGACTTGGAAGGATTGGGATATGGAGTCGGGGCCGCCGATTTGTGCGCTCCGAGCGTCGGCGCGCCGCACATCCGCCAAAGACTGTTCTGGGTGGCCGACCCCGGACACGAATCAACGCGGAGGCGCACAAGACCCGGAGAAACGGAAAGCGGGAGGCCATTCGGTGAACCTTCAGGATGCGGCATTACTGGCCGGATGGCCGACGCCAAGATCCGAGGATTCACAAAGCAGCGGGGAACGGATTTCTCGGGGAGTTTGCGACACGCCGACGAGCGTTTCCCGATTGGCCTGCTGGGCCACGCCGACGGTTCAGGATTCAGCGAACAACGCCGGGCCGAGTCAGTTTCGGCGGAACAGCCTGCCGCTCAATTGCGAGGCAACGCTTGGGGTCGCTTCGACCTCTTGCCCTGCACAGACGGAAAAACGAGGCGCATTGAATCCGGATCATTCCCGCTGGCTGATGGGATACCCGGCAGAGTGGGGCTCCTGCGGGGCTACGGCAATGCAATCGTGCCGCAGGTCGCCGCGGAATTCATCAAAGCATTCCTAACAACATGAGCCGCCTAACCCTCGCAGACCTGCCTGCGCGCTATCAAGCGCAGGTCGCCGGGCAAACCGCGAAGCCCGCGCCCGTCGTCAAGCCGATGCTGCGACAGTCCGCCGCGCCGAAGCTCAACAAGACGGAGGCAGCGTGGGGCGACTGGCTGCGGGCCGCGTTTCCGAGCTGCGCAATTCACGAGCAATCGGTGACGCTGCGCCTTGCGAACGGATGCCGTTACACGCCGGATTTCGCGGTTCTCGACGCATCAGGACCGGGCGCGGTTTCCATCTACGAGGTCAAGGGCTTCATGCGCGACGACGCAGCCGTCAAAATCAAGGTTGCCGCCGCTCAGTTTCCCGCCTGGGCGTTTTGGCTCGTCTGGCGCAAGGCCGGGCAATGGCAGCAACAGAGGATTTTAGCTTAACCCCCGAAACTATGGCCGGCGACTGGATCAAAGTTGAAGAGAATATGCCCGACAAGCCCGAGGTCTGCCGCATGGCTGCGCGGCTCGGAATCGAGTGCGACGCGGTCGCAGGCAAGCTCGTACGCGTCTGGGTTTGGGCCGGACGCAACTGCAACGCGGACGGTAACACTTCTGTAACGGTACGTGCGTTACTGGATCGGCTCGCCGGCGTTACCGGATTCTGTGAAGCCATGCAGGATGCAGGATGGTTGGTCGTCTCGGGCGACACCATGACGTTTCCGAAATTTGATCGCCATTGCTCCCAAAGCGCTAAAGACCGGGCAGATACGCAAAGAAGGGTGTCAAAACACCGCGCAATCCGTAACTCCGAAAACGTTACAACTGTAACGGATGAAGCGTTACCAAAACGTTACCAGAGAAGAGAAGAGAAGAGTAATACCCCTGTAGTCCCCAAGGGGACTGACAAGGGGCCTCTTCAACTTCGGGCAGAAGCAATCTTCCGGAAGAGGATCGACACTCCGCTCGACGCTTCAGAGGCACAGGCATTCAGGAAAGCCAAGCCGGCGCTCGAAGCCACGACTGAAGACGACTGGCTCGCCCTTGAGGCGTTCTACCGGCTCCCGCAATCCGAGACGCGGACACGCACGAGCCTCGCGGTCCTGCTCAACCATTGGAACGGCGAAATCCAGCGCGCTCACGCATGGAAGACGAAGCACCACACCGCCCAGCAGACAACGCTAGTTTCGATGTCATGAACGACGACCAACCCAACCCGGGCCAGAATCCCGCCATTGAGCGCGCCCTCCTCGCCTCATGCATGGCCGGCGACTCCTCGGACGTTCACGCCGCCGCGGGCCAAGGCATCACCGCTGACAGTTTCGATGACGAGACATGCCGGACCGTCTGGCGCGCTCTCTCGCTCTCCGTCGCAGCCGGCGCAGGCGTCGGAATCGACTCAATTGCCCGTCATATGGTCGGGCTCGCGCCCGTCGAGGGCGGAACCATTCAGGCGCTTTCAGCGATCTCTGAAACGCAGCCGACGAGTCTGCGCCGCCACGGGCTGACCCAAGACGTCCTAGATTTGGCCCGCCGCCGCCGCCTGATCGCCGCCACGGGCCTAGCGGCTCGCCATGCATACGACCCTAGCCATTCGGAGTTCGCGTCAGCCTGGGAGGCCACAGAGCCGCATTTGCGCGCCGCGATTGATTCGAGCCAAGGAAACAGGGCGCGCAGTCTCGCCGAGATGGCCGCGAGCGCCCGCGACCAGATCCTGAAGCCCGACCTGCGCCCCATCGTCTCGACGGGCTTTGACGGATGGGACAAGGCCGCGACGCCATCGAGGCCCGGGCAACTCATCGTCCTCGCGGCGCGCCCGGGAGGCGGAAAGTCAGCCTTTGCGGCTCAGATCGCCCACCATGTCGCGACCAAGGGCAATCGCCCCGTTGCGTTTTTCTCCCTCGAAATGTCGGGCGAAGAGATCCTGACCCGCATTGCAGCACATCGGCTCTACCCCCGGGCTCCGTGGGACCACGCGCTCGCCGAGCAACTCGACGGGCTCGCGAAGCTCAAGACACTGCGCATTTTCGAGGTCGAGCACAGCCGCACCGTTGCCCAGATCGAGGCCGTCTGCCGCTTGATGGCCGGCAATCCCTCGGGGCTCGGGGCAGTGTTCATCGACTACCTGCAGCTCATTACGCCGCCGTCAGGCACGAGGGACAACCGCGAGCAGCAGGTCGCCCAGATGTCGCGAGCCTTCAAGCTCCTTGCCCGAACCGTCAAGGCGCCCGTTTTCCTCCTCGCCCAGTTGAATCGCGAGATCGAAAAGGACGAAGGCAGGGCGCCACGTCTCTCCGACCTGCGCGAGTCGGGCGCAATCGAGCAGGACGCTGACAAGGTTTGGTTTCTCTATCCCGCGAAAACCGAAATCCCATCACCTGGGGCCAGCGTCGCCGAGGTCCGTCTCCTGCAGGCGAAATGCCGCGGAGGTCCGCCCGGATTTGAAGGCGCCATGAAGTTTCACCGTCCGCAAATGACATTCACCGCAGCTTAAACGCCCATGAAAAAGACCAAGAAAAAGACCAAGTATGGCATACGTAAACGCATCGCCGCCGATTGCGCGCTAGGCGATGTTTTCGGAAACGTCATTCGCTGGAAATTCACCCCGACAGACCCGCAGCCAAGCGCGCCGCCATCCACGGAGCCCGAATCAATCCTCGCCGAAGCCGAGCGAGTCACCTCGGGCGACAGGCAAAACCAATACGGGCCACCGGACCAAGATTTTCGCCGAATCGCCGCCATGTGGAGCGCCCTCAATGGCGTGCCGTTCACCCCCAAAGAGGTCGCCCTCTTCATGGTTTGCGTGAAACTCTCCCGCGAGACCCACCAGCGCAAACGGGACAACTGGGTAGACATCGCCGGATACGCGAAATGCGGCTCGCTGTGTGGGGAGGGCGGAAAATGAAACCAAAACGAATCAAGGCGCTGAAGGCGCACATCACCGCGCAGGACAGGGTGTTAGACACACCTTACGACATCACAGAACCCTGCTACGTCCTGCGCCAATCCGACGTGCGGGCACTGGCCGAGCAAATGGTGGACGGCTACTGGAATTTCTACTATTCGCCCGCGGCCGCATGGCCCAAGCACGCCGACTCCATGCTCTACGCCCTCAAACGCGTAGGCATCACGCCGGGCCGGGCGCGGAAAGGGAAGTCATGAGCCTACCAATTGACCATTGGCACACAGACGAAATTGTCTGCCCGCACTGCGGACACAAGCACGAGGATGGAGGCGACTGGCCATGGAGCGCCAACGACACATGTAACGGCGTCGAGTGCAGCGCGTGCGGGAAGCCGTTCGACATGGAGCGCGACTTTTCGGTGAGCTACACGACCGTCAAAACGAAAGGCACCCAATGACACCCCCAACACCAGCCGCTGTGCGCGGCGCGCTGAAGCCGACGCATGAATCGCTAACGCCAGAGGAAAACCGCGAGCTGTACTATGATGAACGGGACGCCACTGACCTACTCCGCGACCACATCCGCGCCGTGGCTGCGGAGATGCGGACAGAAGCAATCGCCATGCGAGTCAACGCAGTGGACCCGTTTGCGACGGGAGCAGAGCGCAACGCTGAAATTGCCGAAGCGCAGACGCTGGAAAAGTTCGCGGACCGCCTGGAAGGGAGGGCCTCAAATGAGCCGCACACCTGAAGTTGAGGCGGCGATGCACATGGCCCGCGAAGGGCTCAACGGGGAGCACATTGCCGACACATCCAAGCAAACAGTTGCGTGGACAATCAGTATCCTCGCCGCCGAGGTCAAGCGGCTGGAGAAGGAAAACTTCACGCTCCGGTGGGAGCCTGCGAAGCTGAAAGCGCGAGCCGAAGCCGCCGAGGAGCGGGTTGCCGAGCTGCGGGCGCAAAACGCGAGGCTGCGGGCGGCGCTGGAGCAACTCGATGCGCTTCACATTTCCAGCTTCGACTGCGATGAACATCCGCCGCGACCCGAATGGCTCAAAGCCGCGCTCAACGGCGAGGAGGCGAGCACATGAACACGCCGATCATTCCCTATCCGCTCCGCGCAGTCTCGCTCTCGTTCCGCATCCATCCGTTTGCGTGGGGACTACACTATCACTATCGGCGCGGTCTAAAGGAAGGCGCACGCTGCGACGGGGAGACCTTGTGGTGGGTTCGCGTTGGGTGCGTCACCATAAGCTACGGGAGGATGCTATGAGCACGCCCACGCCGATTGAGATTGTGCGGGAGTTCGCATCTCGCGAGCACGGCACTTTGCTGATGGCCGCGGGTGAGCGGGATCGCGATTGGAGGTATTACGCATCCGCCCTCGCCTCCGTGCTGGCCGACGCCGAGCGGTTTCAGGCGCTGGAGCGGGCGCACCGGGAATCGAAATGGTCCGGCTGGGATGAATGGAATCCAGCCTTTGGTGGGTTTGAGAAATCCGGCCCACTCGCCGAACTGGCCGACCGGCTGCGGGATGGCGCAACATGACCGACCTACCCGCAAACCTCGACACGCCGGAGTTCCACGCTGCGTATCTCTGCAATAATTACAGGTGAACACTTGACGCGATCAAGGCCTGACGTCTTCATTGAGTGCGTAGCGGAGTGAAGTCCGTGAACATGGGACTGTTAACCAATTTCCTGCCGGGGCCGTTTGCTGGGTGCCATAGGTGCCCGAACTTCACAGCGGCGGCGCCCGGCGGGGATCTCTAATTTCAAGAATATGGCTGGCGACTGGATAAAGATGAGAATGGACCTGCACCGACATCCGAAGGTTGTCCGCATTATGTCCGCATTGGGTGCGGACAGGTTGCGGACAATTGGCGGACTGCATGCGGTCTGGTGTCTGTTTGATGAGCAATCTGAGGATGGTTTTTTGGACGGATACACGCCCAAAATCATCGACGGTTGAGGTGAAGCTGTACCAAGCAAAGTGCCGCAATGGTCCGGGTGGAGTTGAGGCGCTTCTCAAATTTCACCGCAACAGCATGGCTTTCACTGCATCATGACAACAACACCAAAACCGCCGAAGGGCCGCAGGTGGCTCAGAGTTGGCGAGATCCTGCGCAAGTGGGACCGGCTTGAGGAAGACCTCAGCAGAAACAAGTGGATTCACCCAGTGAGCGAAGGGTGGCGCGTTGCTTTTCCCTTCGAATACTCCCGCGCGATTCGGCGGAAAAGGGCGAGGAAATGACTCTTATGATTACGCTAGCTTTCTACGCGCTCGCGGTCGGCTTCGGCCTGACCATGGGCTTTTTGTACGCGATCCTTGTTTGGAGCACACTCAACCAAATCTTCGATACGATTCGGGGGTTCTTTAAGAAATGAGCACATTCACAACCACCCTGCCCGCTGCTGACGCATTCGGCGCGGACACAAAATATATCGCGGTCAACGCGACCACGGGCGAGATCAACGCGCCCGTTTCGGTCATTCAGATCACGCATCCGAAGTTCGGCCTTGTTGCGCGCGGAGGCTGGCAATGGGCGCTGATGGAGCCCAGCATGGCCAAGCTGCTCCTTGCTGGGCAACCTGCGCAGGGCGCGACGGGGGATAGCGAGGTGGTGAGGTTGCGGGGCTTAGCTAAGGAGGCAATCAGTTCGCTCAACGCGGCTATGGAGAACTTGCGCGACGAAGGATGGGAGGGAATCAAAAACGCGGATCGTCTTTTGTTCGAATTGGAGAGGAAGCCATGAGCACATTCCTTATCGTCCTGTTTGGCGCCGTAGTCGCCCTCATGGTTGTGAACTCGCTGGCCTCTTTGGCGCTGTTCTTCGTGATGTATCGGAAGTGGCTGCGCGAACGCAAAAAGCAGCGCGCTTACGCGAATGGCATTCACCTGTCGCGCATGTCTAAGGAGGAGATTGTTGAGGCGATGAAGGAGAAGCCATGAGCGCTTACACCGTATCGCTTCCCGAGATTCAGCAGGCTCCTGCTTATATTTACTGGCGGACCGACCGCGTCTACGCCGACCTTTTTGATGAAGAGAAGAGGCTTCTCTATGCCAGCGCAGGCGAGATTGAAGGCAAGGAGGTTGGCGATGCGTACCAGTTCCCTGCTTACTACCCACACTGGACTGTTGACTGCCCGCAGTTTGACCCGTTGGCGATGCAGCCTTGGGGTTACATCAGTTCATCTGGCTATCGGGTCTGCGGGGGTATGGGTGTGGTGGATCACGGCAATACATGGGTCTACACCAGCAGCGAGTCGTCACAGGGCTGCCTTGGGGACTTCTTGTACCGCGCATAAGCCTATGCCAACCCAACCGCCCCATCCCTGCGCCCACCCTGGCTGTAGTGCCTTAGTGCACACAGGCGCACGCTGTCCTGCACATACTCGCATGCGCAGGCGCGAGCAGGATGCGGATAAGCCTGCCTATGCCGCGCTCTACAACTGCACACGTTGGAAGGCTGCATCGCGGCTCTTCAGAGCGCAGCATCCGCTTTGCTCCTGCTGCTCAACTTTGGGGGAAGTCGTGGATCACATCGTGCCGCACAAGGGCAACCTTGAGCTGTTCTGGAACGCTGAGAGCAACTGGCAAACGCTCTGCTTCGAGTGCCATAACCGCAAGAGCGCGAGTGAGAGACGACCTGTTTGGGACCGGGCTTCGCCCTGATTCGATTCTAAACGCCGATGAATGATCATTGTCAAGCTTTTACTCTTGCGAGGATCCGGACATTGCATAACGTTCAGCAATGGCGAGAGGTGCGGGTTTTTACATATGTAAAAGTTTTACAACCGGGGCGTACCGCAATCCCTGTGCAGCTAGCGGGAGATAC
>ERZ869921.1318-NODE-1318-length-10708-cov-4.675115_pt1 | contig 10708 bp, 26 predicted proteins | sample MGYA00579310_ERZ869921 | MGnify/ENA primary metagenome ERZ869921 (study PRJEB32216, sample SAMN09231816) | wastewater metagenome | place: USA: Maryland | collected 2016-06-21 | study: EMG produced TPA metagenomics assembly of the PRJNA472060 data set (Reclaimed...
TGTTGTATTCGATATACTTAATGATGAAAAACTTGATTATAATTCAAGATGGACTAATCTTATTAATCTTTTGAGTTCAAAGGAATTAATTGAATTGTATTTACCTAAAGGTAACTTTGTAAGCACTAATTCCATTATTCAAATAGTGGAACATTTTTCTGCAAGTAATGCACAAGATGTTCGAAATTATTATGAACTTCTCAATGAAAGAGAAGAAGAAGGAATAATCATTAAACTTTTCGATAGATCTTACGAAAGAGATACAAGAAAGCATATGTTTAAATGTAAAAAAGAACTTACTGCAGATTTGTTGTGTATTGGTTTTACACCGGGTTCAGGAAAACGTTCTAATGGTGTTGGTTCGTTAGTACTTCGAGATAAGAACTCATTTGTAACATGTGAAGTTGGCTCTGGAATTACGGATGATTTATTTAATATGTTCTCGAATGATCATTCGACTTTTATGGGTAAAATTGTCGAGATAGGTTATAATGAGATAACTGAAACTCACTCAATAAGAAATCCAAGATTTAAGACAATAAGAATAGACAAAGATGAACCAGATGATTTATCATTAGTTAAAATTAGACAAGAGGAAAAATGAACGCCGATGTTAAAATGACAAAAGAAGAATGGCTTAATTTTTGTATAGAAGAATCTAAATTATTTGATATTGCTTTTTCTAGATGGAAAGAGATTTATGATTTATTTTTAGAAAAGGGTTATCATATAAAGGATGATGAGCATTTTGAATTAATGAAAAAGAATATATTCAATAAATCTTCGTAGATAGTTTTATAAATAATAGAATGTATATTAAGTTAAGGTATTTTAAATACCTTTACTGGATGATATAAATGGCATTAATTCAAGAGAAAGAAGGAATATGGAATGATACTGAAAGTGAAAATGACATGATATGGCAGTTTTTTATAGATGTCTTAAAAGTAATCGTTTGCGGAGTAATATTAATACTCGGTTGGTTTGGTATATTCGATAGGAAAAAGAAAAATGGTAAGAGTAAATCTAGTAAATCCAAAAGATCTCACAGATGAACATTTATTTGCTGAGAGAGTAGAATTGTTAATGCTACAGACATTCATTAATAAATATCCTACCGGATATATACCTTCTAATTATACTCTTGGTAAAGGTCATATGTCTTTCTTTCGTGATAAGACGTTATTTGTAAAAGATAGATTAAATCTAGTTCTTGATGAAATAGATGATAGAATAAATGTAGAAAAAAAATTTGAATTAAAATTTAATTATGTTTCCGAATATATACCAGATTCTATAGACATAGAAATGAATAAAGCTAGAATAATTGATCGATTATTACATCCTAAGAAAAAGACAAATCATTGGCATTATTATGGTCAAGAGATATTAGACATTAAAGAATTTATTTCATTTCACTATAATGTTGGTAAATTATGTACTTTCTGTGGAAAGGTTTTACGTGATGGAGATAATGAAAACAGTTGTACGGAGTGTGAATAGATGGCATTTGAAGAAGGAGTTACAGAATTGATGAAAGACCATTTGACATTGAAAGAAGCATTTATTATAGAACAACTACAAGGTTATATGGATTTATCTAAAAATCCACCTGTTTGGATTGAACCAGTAAGACTAAGACTACAAGAAAAAGAAGATTGGAAAAGACAAGTCAAAAATGTCATAAATAAATGTTGGGAAGAAAGAAGCACCGATTTTGAAGATTTAAAAATAACCTTATTAAAAGAACTTAATTTGGAGTGAAGAATGACTATTGAAGAAGATATAAACTTTCAGTTAAAAATGAGTTGCACTAACAAATACGGTTTAATATTTTCAGTTATTCCATTGATGTCTGAAGATATGGATGACAAACAATTCAAAGCAGAATTTAAAGTAGCAAAAATGAAACTTTTTGAAATGGTTAATCATTGGGATAACCAAATAATAACTAAACAAAAAGTGAAGGATGCAATAAGACCTGAAAAAGTAGAGGAATATCTAAATCTATTACACACTCAACCATCAGACTCAGAATTTTCATCAGAATATAGAAGAGGATGGATGGCTTCTGGTTCAGAATTGACTTATACTATTAGGAAAGAACTTAATTTGGAGTGAAAATGGCTAAACATAATAGAACAGAACGATTATTGTCCGAATGGTTACATTCACAGAACAATCTATGGTTTCTAAAATTACATAATAATCCATTAGCACATCAAACAACACCATCTGATTTTCTTGTGCTATCAAAAGCAATTGATGCACCAGATTATCTTAATGACGTTGATGTTAATGTTCTAAATGCTTATTTAGTTGAATGTAAGGAGTGTACCTGTTCCAATGAACAAGGACGTTGGCACTATGATCGACTTACTCAAATTGAAGATATGATTAGATTTCAAAAATATTCTAGTCGTTGTATATCATATTTGTTCATTACATTTCATGATACAAATTGGATGAAGTCTGATATTTATCTTATACCAATTGATATGTATATCGCTTATTTACCATATGATAGACAATCTTTAAACAGAAAAGATTTCAAAGATATATTTATAAAGTATAAAATAGAATATAAAATAAAAGATGGGATTAATTTAAATAGTTATTTTATATAGAGAGGTTTTAATCATGACTAGCAGACATAATACAGTTGGTGAACATGAGATTATTATTTCATGTAAAGAAGGAACTGATTTTCAGTGGATTTCTGATTTTGTATTTCGCTTAATACAAAAAATAGATGATGAAGACTTAGAAAATATATCTGATGTAAATATTGATTATCATTGTATTTCAATTGAAAAGAGGGATAATAATGCCAATAATTAATAAGGGACATGAATTGAAAATCGGAGATAAACTTAAAAGAGTTGGTGATACTGGATATGCAGATTTTGTTAAAGACAAAATTTATGTGATAGAATTAATTATTAAACAAACAGTTTATTTTCTTAATGAAAAGTTTGCAAACGGGGACGATATGTATACAACGTTGGCTAATAATACTTATTATTGGGAATATGTAGAAGAATCAAAGAAACTTGATTGGACAAAACCGTTGAGAAATAAGATGTATGGTGCTGTTATAGAAGTCACAAAAGATAATAATTTTAATCCTGATTGTTTTTGTAATCCTAATGTCTTTTATAGTCCTTATACTTGTATTTTTTCAAATGGTTCAATTTGTCATTTTCAAGAAAATGGTCAATATTCGGAGCACCTTAATAAAGAATTTGATTTAGAAAACTATGAAGATGATTCAATTATTGTTAATGCAGTGTATGATGATTTTAAATTAGTTAAAGTTGAATTTAAACAAAGAACAAGAGTTTTTACTGATGAAATTGATTTTCAAAAATTGTATCCACAAGTTATGTTATCTAGTAACTTTCTTTTTAATAAAGAATATTTTGCTGAATTGATAGGTGATGAAAAAATGGAACTAAAAGATATAAAACAAGAATCTCTTGAGGCTGGAAAAGAATTGGTTGAACAACAGAAATTGTCTGAAGAAATTATATTCGCTAAGAACGAATATAAAAGACTTACGGACTTGAAAGATAGATATGAAAGAGAGATAAAAGCACAAAAAGAAAATCTAGATAAGATTTTCGAAGAATTGAAAGTCTTCGGTGTAAAGAAAACTCGAAAGAGTCGAGTTTAATTCCAATGCAACACATGATTGATTTTGAACGATTTGATTTGGTTAATCCAGAGACAGGTGAACGTTTGTCTCCTGGACAAATCAAAATGATTCAAACTAGATATGGTTGGGTTGTTGGTTGCATTGGTAGTAAGGAACCAGCAATTATTCGTGTTCGTATAGATTATGTTAATAAAATTGATATTACGGAGTTGAACAAATGATAGAAACAAAACCAAGACTTTTTTTGATGGGATATAAACAATTTATCAATCGAAAGATGGAAGTTGTAATACAATTCGTTTCTGGTAAATCAGAGAAAGAAGTTATTGAAAAAATGACTACGTTCAATGCTCAGAATAGACTTACAACTACAGAGTATTTTGCAGTTGATGTTGCTAAAGAAATGACAGAGAAGGGTATAAAGTTGTCTGATTTCCTAGATGATACTACAGAAGCGCCAAAAGATTTATAAAGAGTAAAAATAATTATATTGGAAAGGTGATTTTATTATGGGTGATAGAATAAGTATCAGATTTGTTAACGGAACAGAAAGAAGCGTTGTTTTGTTTAGTCATTGGGACGGTGAATCTTTGAAAACATTTGCAGAAGATTACGTTTCAAAACTTAAAACAAAAGTTTCTGAAAGTGATTTTAGTCCATTAGATCGATTAGAACCAAATACTGTTATGTTAGATTTTCTGTTAAATTTATTTAAAAAAGAAAACCTTTCTGAAGTGAGATCAAATTATTATTTAGGAAAAGATGAATCAGACGGTGATAATTCCGATAATGGTCATTTTGACATAGACTTGAGGTGATAGAAAATGAGATATGTGAAAGAAATTCAAGATAAAGCTGTTGAAGCTGCTTTATCAGGAGTGCATTTGAAGAATATACAGACATCTATGGGACCAAATCCTGCAGCGACGCTTAGATATATGCATAAGAGAGGGATAGATTATCAAAAAGTTCTTGCAGAACTAAAAGTTAAGGGAATTATTCCTAAAACATTAGTCCAGGAATCAAAAGATAAGAAAGTTTTGAATGACTTGAAGAAACAGGTTGCACCGATAGTTGGTACTGTTAGGGTTGGAGATAGGAACGTAAAGTTGGAGATGTAAAATGGAAGAAGAAATGTTAGTTGACTATGACGTAACTAGTGAATTTGCAGGTCATAGTAGTAATAAGAAAGTTCCATTAGCACAAGCAGCGAAAGATATCTTTGGTAAGGTGAAAGAGAAAGCAATGCAAGTTGCAGTGAAAGGTGTGTTTGTCACATTCAATACTATAGATGAACTACAATCAAAGCTTGCAGATGCTGTCAATGGTGGTTACTCGATAAGAGTACATGACGAAGACATAGGTGCTTAAAATGGTCGCAAAGAAGAAAGTAGTTCAGAAAAAAGAAGTTTCTAGAAAGAAAACTTCTTCTAAAAAGACAGTCATAGACAAAGTAAAGAAATTGATCGAACCAAAACTAAATAGTTTTTCAGTGACACAAAATAAAGATGGAAATTATTATATTGATGTCAAAAGACTGAAGGGAAAAGCTTTAGTAGTAGTAGGACAAGATAATAGAGGAAAAGAGTTTGCGGTTTCTTTTAGAATTTAATTATCACCTCTTTTTCCTGTCTAAAAACGAAAGTTTTTGGACAGGTTTCTACTTCTTCGAAGAAAGGTTTATATATTAGAGAATGTATTTATATTTATGGAGTGTGATATTATGACTGATAAAATGAAATTGATACGAGATTTATGTCTTTGGGATTGTAATGAAGTAAAGATATTTATTGACGGTGTATATAAAGACGTGAACGTTGATAGTCGTGCTTTGGGTATTGGTATAATCTTAAAGATAAATTAGAGGTGAATACGTATGATTAAAGTTGCAGTTGTTGGTGCAGGCGGAGTTAACTCTTGGTCTGTACACTGGCTAGATGAATTGAATAAAGATTTTCTTAAAGATGATGTCATTTATGTAAAGATATTCGACGGTGACAATGTCGAAGCAAAGAATATTATGAATAACAATCAGAATTTCAAAGTCGATGATCTGATAGAAAATAAAGCCGATTCGCTTGCAAAGAGATATGCTTTCGATTCTGAACCTATATTTATTGATGATTCTAATTTAGAAAAACTAAAAGATTTTGATTATATCATTCTTGGTGTAGACAGTCATAAAATAAGACGAATGATTTACAATTATGCTTTATCGAATGAAATATGTTTGTTGGATCTTCGAGCACAGGGTAGGATAATGTCATATGAACTTGTTGATGGTTCTAAGGATATGAATTATTATGATACTAAATATTTTAGTAATTCTGAGATTATGGAACGTAAAGGATCATGTCAATTAGAATCGGATAGAGAAAATAATACTCTTAGGTGTACTAATAAAGTAATATCACTTCTAGGTATAGAATGTCTATTACTTTGTAAGTTAAGACGAGAAGATCTTTCGACTAATGATTGGAAATTCGTATATTGAGGTGGAAAATGACAGAAGAAGATAGAATGATGTCTGTAAGGAAAACAGATGTTGCTTTCATTATCGGTTATGTTAAAGGGAAACTTGAAAGCAAAGAAACAGATAGTATAGTGTTAGAAATACTTAATTCGTGGTCGGAAGAGGTTATTTAAAATGAAACTGTCAGATTTTAATTTTTACAATAAACATCAAAAAATTCTTTCTCCAGAGATTCTAGATGATCTTAATGAACGAAGGAAGAATAATCCTTCTAGAGCTATTCTTTATACTAATAGAGATTATTGTGAATACGGAATTTATTTTTCTTTTATAGAAGATGAAATCGAAATAAAAAAATCAAGTTATTTAAAGACACCAGAACAAATAAATAATAATATGTTTCTTTTGAAAGAACATTTTATTTGTAATTTTGACATTTGTGAACATGATTTTAAAGATTTTTTTAGTAATTTACAATTACCAGAAGAAGATAATTTTCTTAAATTTAATTGTGCTGATGATTTTCTTAAATTCTTTTTTAAATTGGAAATAATACAAAAACATGAAATAGATATCGAAAATTATAAAGAGTTGTTTGAGAATTTCATTAAAAATAATATGTTTATAGAAAAATACTCTGAACTTGAGAATGTTGAACAGATACTTAATGTTAATGAAATTGTTATTAATGATATAGAATATGGAAAACTTGTTTTTAGTCGAAATACTAGATATGGTGTAAGAACATATTATAATTTTATTCCAAAGAGTTGTACTTTGTATAATTATTATGATGTGGGAAATCTTAAAATAAATGAATATTTCGTAAAAGCAGAAAATGCTGAGATTTTTACTAATGAAAGAATTTTAGATAAATTATCTAAAGAAGGACGTAGATTCTTTGGAGAAAATAATTTTTGGATAACAGAAAAGATATATAATTTTTATGCTGCGAGATATGATAAATTTGAGAACGATAGACATTATATTAGAAAAAATATAGATCCAATAAAACAAAAAATCTGTGATAAATATGATGAAGCATTTTCTAACGGAAAGAAATTTGTATATTCAGGAGTAATTTTTGAGAAGAATAAAATTTCACTAGTTGATAATGAATTCAGTTTTACTTTCAATGATGATATGTTTAAAAATCATTCGATTTCTGATGTATTGTTCTCTATAGATGAAAATACTATTAAATATAATTTCGAGCAGTTATTTAAAACTATAATTAAATGTTCTAAATTAAGAATAGTGAATAAAGATAATTGTAAAGAATATCAATTTCAAAATTTTGAACAATGTAATTTTAATGTAAATGGAATAGATATTTCCATTCAAAGACATAAAGAAAGTGGGACTTGGTATATTAATGATATTGACGAAAGAATAAGTGATATTATTGATTTAATTCATAAGGTTTTATGTTTTAATAGTTTAGATGATTATAATATGTATTTGAAAGATGTGTCTTATATTGGTTTAGATTTGAAATCAATGATAGGAACAGGTGTATGTATAGAACTTAAGAATCCATTATTTTATATATTTAGATCTTATTCTAATCATAATAAAGAGATATTACATATTGTAGAAGAAATGATACTTAGATTGAACTTATTTTGGGACACGAATAAAAGAAATAATGTCTATATGTCATTAAATGGTGAAAAATATCTTATAAAAGATAAAGGTGTATTTAAGAGAGAGTTCGATAAACCTACAGTATGTCTTCAATTGGATGAATTACGAAACATCTTTTGTAAATGTCTAAAAGATTTTCCATTGGACAGAATGAATGAAGTCGTAGAGAATGCATATTTAGAAGCTAGAATTGTACAAGAAAGAGGTTTAGCATTGCTAAAAGCAACTCTACTTGACGTAGGTGCGAAAGAAGGAGAAATTGAAGTACAAGGTTCTAAACATAGAGGATATGAAATTATCGGGAACAGAACAGGAAGAAGATTCTTTATCGATAGATTAAATATTGATGTCTATAGATTCGATAATGGATATTGGAACAGAAGATGTGTTATATCTGATCCTAATAAAAATCGTATATTCGAAGATAGATTTGCGAATAGATTGATTAATATATTCAATGAAAATAAGAATATATCGACGATACAGTAAAATGTTAAATCGATATTTAACCTTAGTAAAGTTTATATAGTTGTGAATGTATAATATATAAAGGTGATAATTATGAGTTATGAAGTATTTATTCGAGATTGGTGGATTGAAGATTCTAGTTGGCCTAATGGTTTAGCACCTGGACCTGGACCATCTGAACATTTTGATTATGTTAAAACAGAAGAAGAAGCTAAAAAGATATGTCAGGAGTATAATTCTACTCACGTACCTGGTAGATTATCTAGAAAAGCTGAATATTCGAGGTGTTAAAATGTCAGATGATTTTGCAACTTGTATGAACTGTGGATGTGAAAATGGAGATACACAAAGTGTAGAGTATTTATTCGAATTGATTGCAGATGAATTATATCTTTATGTCGATAAAGATACTAAATTTAATGGTGAAGATTCTGAAGATGTACAATTCTTAGTTTCTAAGGCTAAAGAAATACTTGAACTTGAAAAACACATGAAAAATAATGAACGTAAATGTCTTGAATGTGGTGAGTGGAGCACATTTTCATGGAGACATGTTGAATATGGCGGAGATGATTAACAATGTTTAAGAGAACAATAAGTCTTCCAAAAGGATTATTTGATGGTTCTAATTCAAAAGAACTAATTGAAGTAGAATTAATTTGTTAAGAGGACTGATAACAATGCCTAAAACATATAAATGTGGTTGTGTAAGTGATGGCTCTAATTTGAAACTATGTCCTTTACATTTTGTCATTGTAGAAGACAAATATCTTAACATTATCAGAGGAAAAGAACTAAAATTAAATGAATTAAAATTAATTCATGAAATGATAGAGTGTGATAACAATGCCTAAAACAATACAAGAATGGATAGAATATGCTGAAGATATAGAACAGAAATGTGTTTATGGTTCTGAAGATGTTTATGATAAACCATTATGGGAAGAATCCGAAGTCCAAGACTTAAAAAATAAAATTGAACGATTAAAAGAAGGAATAAGAGAATTAAATAGGTTAGGCGGATGGAGTTTTAAACCAGAAGGAGATGATTAACAATGCCTACAAATACAATAGGAAATAATATTTATGACGAAGAATATTTTGATAATTTGATAAAAAACACAAATGTTCCTAAAGTTTTTTCATATTATGCTTGGTTATTAAATGAAGGGACTGGTGCTGGAGAAGATATAATAAATTCTGTTAATGAATTATTATCAAAGAGAGAATCCGAAGTCCAAGAGTTGAAAGATACTATAAATTATTTAATCATTGCTAATTTGAAAATAAATGACTTACTTCAAAATAGTAGAATAACAACTTTTTCAAGAGACCAAAAAGAAAATCTAATTGAAAAAGCATTTGATATATCTTGTAAAACTTGTAATGGTGAGAATTATGAATAAAGATATAATTAATAATGTAAAGTTTGGATTAAATAAATTACCAGAAAAGGACAAACAAGCGTATTTTGAAGTATTAATAGAAACAAAACACAAAGAAATAGAGAAACTCCAGAAAGAGAATGATGCATTGAAATAGTCTAAATTTACATGGAAGGAATTAACTGCATTAAATCTTCTCATAGACAGAAAAACCAAAGAGAACGAAGAGTTGAAAGATACTATAAAATGGTACGAAGATACTAATGATGAATTTGAAAAATCTAAAGATAAAGAGAATGAAGAGTTGAAGAAAGAGATTGACGATATAAAAGTTCTTGTTCAGGATTTTGAAGATTCAAATGATAATCTACAAGTAGAATTAAGTAGTGCAGAGCGTAGAGAAAAGAAATTTGAAGAAGAGATGAGGTAAAAATGACGATAATACGAAGAGATTGTTGCCGATGGCACGGATGTAATATCCAATTCGGAGATTCTCTTGATTGTATACATTGTAGATTTTATTTAGATGGGGGTTTAGGTGATTCAAAATGAGAAAAGTAGACATAAAGATATATAAGTTTGAAGAACTTACGGAAAAAACACAACTTAAGATAATAGAGGAATATAATTTTAATTTTATGTATGATGAACTTTATAATGTTATGGAAGATGAAATTATATATCAATTAGAAAACGAAGAATTAATTCTTGAAACTGATACATTAAGGATTTTCTATGATTTAGATGAAAATTGGCTTAAGTTTTATGCTAAATTGAAATGGAAAGATTCATTTTTTATTGATGTATGTTATTCGATAGTTGAAAAGTCTGATAATATTAATGCATATGATGTAAAGATCACGGATGAAAAAGGAGAATCTTGTTCTAAATCTATGTATGAAACTATATTAGATAAATTGAAAAAGATTAAAAAACTTGCATTAGAAATTGGACAGGCAGAGTATGCAGTTATGCAAACTATTGAATGGCATAAAGAAAGATGTGATGCAAACGAGTATGAATTCTATGCTGATGGAAGGTATTACAATGAATGATGAAGATTATATGTCTGTCGTT
>ERZ869921.1319-NODE-1319-length-10697-cov-38.717252_pt1 | contig 10697 bp, 25 predicted proteins | sample MGYA00579310_ERZ869921 | MGnify/ENA primary metagenome ERZ869921 (study PRJEB32216, sample SAMN09231816) | wastewater metagenome | place: USA: Maryland | collected 2016-06-21 | study: EMG produced TPA metagenomics assembly of the PRJNA472060 data set (Reclaimed...
CTTCCGATCTCCTCGGAGCAGGGCCGAACGCCATCATGGGGGGGGTCTACCGAAGGACAGGCAACCCCGACCCCTCTTCGTCCCTCTCCCCTACCCCTATACTGCTGGCCTTTGCTCAGACTGCACAACCCGCTCTCAGAAATCGACAGTGACCATACATCTTCGTCACTGCAGGGCCTTAGCTAGGAGGATGCTCTCCCACACGTCGGGCAGTCCAACCCTGATAGCCATGAGCGTGACCATGGCAGGGATACCCCTAGCCCCTGGAGTCACCTCTACCCCATGGCGTCGGAGTAGGCGCGTCATCTGGAAGCGCGACATGCCCACCATGGTAGCCAGCTCGGTCACCCGGTAGATTGGCTTTACCTCGAAGCGTTGGCGCTTCCGTTCGCTGAGCTTCATCGATGCACCGCAAGCACCTTCCCCCTGCGCACAAGCTCAAGCCTTCGAGCGAGGTCATGCAGGTGGAGCAGGTCCTTGTCTATGTCCAAGAGTGCGCACACGTCTGGCTCGTACTGGTCGCCCTCGATGGGTACAAGTAGCGGAGCAGGCCACCACAGTTCCTTCTTTGGCCTACGCAAGCGCTCGCTCCGTTCTTGGTCTGATAGGTAGCGCCACGGGATCTTCACTCCGCCCACACCTTCCTGGCCCGGCTAGGCTCTGCATCGCTGTAGGCCCTCGCTGCTGCTACCCACAGGCGAGAGGCTGCGAGCTCCAGCGCTACCCAGGCCAGCGTGTCGCGAGCCTTCAGCGCTGCCCTCCCAGCTGTTGCGATCGACTCCCTCGACACCGCTGCCGTGCCTACCAGGTCGGCCGCCTCGGGGCAGAGCACAGCGCAACCGGATAGGCCGGCTACGATCGCCGGCGTCCCATAGTGCAGCCGCAGCACAAGGACCTGGTAGTCGCTGAGCTGCCGCAGGCGCGCCGTTACCTGGCCGAGGTGATGCGCTGCCCCGAGCTGGCGAATCATCCCATCCTCGGCCCTGCCAGCGTCCACCGTGGGCTGCTGCGTGATGCCCGACTGCAGCGCCGATAGCTGCCCGCCGAGGCTGGAGCGTAGGCCGGTGTCGCCCTGCGCCGTGGAAGGCCCGGTGCCGAAGAACCAAGGAAGGTCGACGTCAGCCCGCATGGCCGTCCTGCTTTCGCATCGCCTCGATCGCCTCGAACAGCTCTCTGATCTCGCGCATTGCATCCGTCGAGATCAGCCCGTCCACCTCGGTCAGCGACGCGTCTGCGGGGACGTTGTCGATGAAGCACCGAAAGGCCCAGCAGGCATCGAGAAAGCCCTGCTCGTACCGCAACGCAGCCAATCACGCACCTCCGAGAGCAGCGAGCACGCCGCCGATCAGGGCCTTCGTCGCGCCGGGCTCCATCGTGGGCTCGGCCACCTCCACCGAGGCGCGCAGCTCCTCGCGCTGTCGCGCCGCAGCGATCGTCGGGTGCGGTCCCGTCGCCTTCGGGTGCGGGCTCAAGCGCCACTTCGCCCACGTCGCAGACCACGACGCACGCCGCTCGCCGAGCCCCGCGTAGTGGTCCAGCATGCGCCCCACCTCGGCGCCCTCCGAGGAGGCCAGCGACGGCAGCCCGTTGTCTGCGAGCCATGCGCCCGTCGACGCGTCCGCCGATGCTGGGCAGGGGCTTCCGTCCGTCGCGCCTTGCCCTCGTCCCGGCTCGGCGCTGGGTGTCCTCGGGCGCTGCGCTCGGTCGGCGTACTGCCGCACGCGCTGGCGCACCACGGCGGCGAGCGTGCCCGGGGCGAGGTCCGCAGCGGCGTCGGAGATCGCCACGAGCACGGCCTCGAGCGGGCGACCGGCGTGGAACGCGCGCCCGTCGAGGACCGCAGCGAACTCCTCGTCGGCCACCTCGACCAGGTTCGGGTGGCGCTGGAGCTCGGCGAGGATGCGCGCTCGGCGGTCTTGGTCCCTCGCTGGCTCGGGCTGTGTGTGTGTGTGCTGCGAGGTGTCCTGGCTCTGAGACGTAACAGCACACACAGACGATCCAGCTTTAGCTAGATCTTCTCGGGACGGGACGGGACGGGACGGGGGTTCGATTCTGGGTGAAGCAATTGCTTCGCGTTTGCTTCGTTCGTCTGGGAGCAATTGCTTCGCTTTTGCTTCGTCATCTGACCCGCCGTTTGCTTGCGCGCTACGAGTCGCGGCAGAGCCCATACCGCCGCGGCGGCCAGCTTCCGCGCGCGCCTGCTGCTTTGCGCGCACCTGGATGGCGCTCGGGTTCCACTCGAGGAAGTCGTGGATCTGCCACCCTCCGTCGCTTGCCTGATCGACAAGCCCGGCCGCCTGGAGAGCGGTCCATCTGGCCTTCGAGGAGCAGAGTTGCCGAGCCACCTGCGGAGGGATGTGGCCGTCGGTGAGCGCGCCAGATGACCACGCCCCGGCGCGGCAGAGCAGACCCCACGCAGCGTCACCAGCAGCGAGCACCTTCGCGTGGAAGGCGCTCTTGTCGTCGAGCTTGAACCAAGTCATCCCTGCGCCTCCGCTCCCACGGCGAGCACCAACTGCGGAGGGTTGCGGGCCATCTCCTCGCGCTCCACGCGCTGCATCGCCAGGTCCAGATCGGGCCAGTACCGAGCGGGGAGCTGCGCCCACGCGCCGGACAGTGGGATGCCGCAGCGCTCCCGGAGGTCGTTCGAGATGCGCCGGTGATGGCTGCGCCACGAGGGGTTGCGACGCGCCACGGACCGGATGCGGGCCAGCAACGTGCGCGCGCGCCGCGGTCCGATCGTCTCGGAGTTGGCGGCGACCTGCTGAAGCATCGTCTGCATGGCCGGCAGCACCTCACTCACGACCGCCTTGACGATCGCCGCGACATCGCGCGCAGGAGCTGCAAGACGTCCCTCGGTGGCCGCGAAGAACACCTCGACGACCTCGTCTTGAATCCGCTCGGCGATCTCCGTCTCGGAGCGCATGCAGACCTTCAAGGCCTGGCGACGATTGAGCAACGCGACGCGAGCCGGGCGACCACCGACCAGAGAGGTTTTCCGTACGGTGCGGATAACATCGGAATCGCTGAAGATTCTCGACACAAGCTCGCGGATATCGGCAGGACGCTCATACCCAAGCCGACGGCCGAGCTCTTCGTCCTCGATCAGCGGCTCGCCGTCGACGAAGACCACGGGCCAACCCTTGAAGGTCTCGGTGCGCTCGACACGAGCGAGCGCGGTGCAGGTCGATTCGTCCGCCATGTTCAAGCCCTCTCCACGCGGATCTTCACCGCGTACTGACGCACGCCCCCGCGCTCCTGGGCGTAGGCCCAGCTCACGCGCGGATCGCGGTCGTTGATCTCCAGCCAGTCAGCCACGCCGTCGCGGACGCCCTTGAGCGCGCCGCGCAAGTTGTCGTCGTCGAGCTCCCTCGGAGCTACGCGTGCGATCGTCACCACGAGCTTCGCCTGCTCGAGCAGACAAGCCAGGCGCGCCCGAAGCGCGAGGCAAACCACGCCCCGCTGCTCCTTCGCGCGCTTGGCCCGCTTGCCCCAATGTCCCCGCGCGTTGGACTCGGAGACGGTATGCAGCGCCAGCTCGAGCTCGAGCAGGGTCATCAGAGGACCCGCCATCGGCCACCGCCACCCGGAGACCACACGAACCACGCGCACGTGACCGAGTCCGTGGCCATCTTCCCGTGGCGGTTCGGGCGAAACTTCGGCCTGTTCGCGAGCACGTAGACGTCGCTCGGAGCCGCGCGGTGAAACTCTCGGCGCTCCTCAGACTCGAGGAACGAGAGCCGCAGGAGAATCGCCGCGGTGCGGCCGCGGCCCGACGACGCCCACTCGACCGCGCGTCGGGCAAACTCGAGGCTGTGGCTGAACGGAGGGTTGCAGATCACGAGGTCGGCGTCCGGCCAGCCCTCGACCAGCGCATCCCCGCACGTCACGGACTTCACCCCCGGCGCGCGGCGCGTGTCGGCGGCGCGCGTGGGGTCGAGCTCGATGCCGAGCTTCGTGCGCCGGTCGAAGTGGGCCAGGAGCTCACCGCGCCCGCACGCCGGATCGAGCACAGCCCGACCCGGCGACAGGAACGGCAGGATCGGCAGCACCGCGCTCGCAGGTGTGGGGTAGTAATCAAGATCCGCGCGCTCGACGCGATCGGGCGTCGGCTCCGCTGGCTCCAACTTGAAGGCTTCGGCCTCGGCCTCTGCGTGCGCGTCGCCCGCGTGATCGATCACGTCAGACCTCCGGCGTCCCGAAGAAGAGGGGAAGCCCCGTCGCCTCAGCCGCGGCCTTGGCGGCGTCCTCGACGGCGACCTCGAACGCACGGTCCGCGCGGTGGAGCTCGTACCACCACGAAACCACGCCTTCCTTCACGCGGTAGCGCAGGCGCGCCGCAATCTGGAAGCACTCCCCGCCGGTGAAGATCGGCAGCCCGAGCAGGAACGCAGCCGGCACCCGCAGGGGCGCGCCCGTCTCGTCCGAGTGGGTCGACGCGAACGAGAACTGCGCCTCTCCCGATTGCAGCGTGACGGCCTGGGCCACGCGATCCGTCACGCGCACGCTGAGGTTGCGCGAGACCTCCATGAGCCGCTGCGGCGCGGCGAACTCGACGCCAAGGCGCGCGGCGAAGTCCTTCGCTCCCGCGCCGGCGGCGTCCGGCGGAAGCACCTCGAGGATGTTCGCCTCGATGAACTCCGCGAACTCCGTCTGCGACATGTTGCGCTTGTTGGCGCCCGTCCACCGACGCCACTCCTCGGAGAGCGGGAAGGCGTAGACCCCGCGATGCTGGGTCCAGTTGGCGTCGGAGTAGTGGCCTTTGCCGTGGTAGTCGAGCACTGCGATCAGCTTCGGCGCATTGGGATCGCGCACCGCGAAAATCACCGACCGCCCGTCGTCCTTGAACCGGCACGCGTGGTTGATGAAGCTTGCGAGGTCGAGCAACGTGGCCGTTCCATGTCGCCGCTCGGGCACCGCGCGGAGCTCGTCGAGGAACTTCTTCGCGGGGTAGAGCACCTTCCCCTGTGAGGCGACGATCAGGAGGGGATTCGGCGCGCCCGCCTCGGGCACTCCGATCACCTCGACGCCAGCCAAGCGCTCGACGGCGCCCACGATCGCGGCGGCGCTGCTCGCATCGGGAAACTCCAGCTCCGCGCCCATGCGCGTCACCTCGTGTTCGTCTTCGCTGCTCATGTCAGACGCTCCTGGCCGCGCGGGCCTCGCTGGGGGCGACGTCCCGGGCGGGCGCGTCCTTCTTGTTCACGTCCCGGAAGGGCAGATCGGCCTGCCGCGGGTTCTTGTCGGTGAGGTTGAAGCCGCGGGTGACCCAGAACACCGAGCGGGCGCGCTGGACCTTGGGCAGCTTCACCTTGAGGTCGGTCAGCACGTCCACCTGGCCCTTGGCCTCGTGCTTGAACTTGAAGCTCACCGTGAGCTCGCCCGTCGCCTTGCCTACCTGCGAGGCGATCTGCTGCAGCTCCTCGTTCATCTTGTGCAGCTCGTCCGCGAGCTCCGTCTCGAAGCTCCCGCCATCGACGCACCGCAAGAACGCCGTGAAACTCCGCGCGCCCTCGTCCTTCTTCTCGATCTTCTCAGCCTGATCTTCCACTTGGTCCTCCTCAGCTCCACACCCGCCGGACATCGGCGGGCACCCACATCGGGCCGGTGCACGTAGCTACCGGCCGAAACCCTGCGGCGGTGAGCACCGCTTTGCGCTCCTGCTCGCCGCAGCGCGAGAGCAGCTCCGCGAGATCCGCGCGCGTCATCCCGTCGAGGTGCACGCGGATCACGGCTTCCCCATGTCGCGCGCAATCGCCTCGCGCAGCTGGCGGTGAGCGGTCTGCTCGAGGGCCTTGCACAGGTCGTGATGGGCGCAGGCGTCGCGCCACACGAGGTGCAGATCCACGGCGTCAACGGCTGCGTCGACCCAGGCCCGCTCGGCGGCGCGGCACTTGTCGAGCGCCTCGATGGTCGCGCGGATCGCGGCCTCGTGCCCGAGCTGCGCGGTAAGGACGTCGGTCACGTCGTGGGCGTCGGTCACAGCCGCACCTCGCGCATCGCCTGAACGTAGATGCGGAACTGGTGCCGGTACGGGTCCAGGCTGACGCGCTGGTCGTCGGCAATGGTGCGGGTCATGTTGAGCCCCCGAAGATCGAAGTCTGACCGGTTCTCGCGTCGGACAGTGACAGCCCAACAGACTCTGCTTCCAGGTTGCCCCTCGGAACCCAAACCACTACCGGCTTGCCGGCGCTGTCGGCGAGCTTCTGCGCCACCTCGGGCGTCGCGAACGTGTACGCGCTTGGGCCGTGCGCCCTCGCCAGCTCGCGCTCGAGATCCTTGATCGGGTCGCTCAAAGCCGGCAGCGCAGCCAGCGCGGCGTCAACAGCGTTGATCGGGTCGCTCACCACGTCCTCCGCAGCGCCTCGATCAGCGCGGGCTTCGCGTGCCATAGCGAGCTGAGCAGCGCCCGCGGGTTCTTCTCACCGTCGCCGGTGCGCGGACCCCTCTCGCAAATGCGCGCCGCTACGACAAGGATCGCGCGCTTCCACGCTCCGCGGTTGACCGGGTCGACCTCGGCGGGCGGGTTGTTCGCGACGTGGTGCGCGATCCAATCGTACTCGGCCACGTCGTTCTCGGGCCCGGACACGAGCCTGGACGCAGCGAACCACGGCGAGCGGGTAACCCATTCGTCCTCCACTGCGATCTCGCTGCGGATGTGCCTCACGGCCGACAACTCGGCGACGGGCAGCGCTTTAGCACGGCGAGGAGGCGGGTACAGGGGCAGGGCGGCGGCCATGTCAGCGCGCCCCCAGGTAGAGAGCGATGGCGCCTACGAGGCCAAGAGCAACGAGCACAAGCCCAGCTCGGCGCACATCTCTACCCCACGGGAACACCACGGCGGCAAAGCCGCCTAACACGATCGACCCGCACAGCTCGAGCAACTGCGAACCGGTCTCAGGTCCCATTGGTCAGCTCCCCACCACGTGCTCGAGGCACGCGTCGAAGCGGTCACCGAGCCAGGTAGCTGCGTCGTCGATGAAGGCGACAACGGCGAGGCCGAGCATCGTCAGCACGACGAGCAGGTCGAGGCAGAGGCGCTCGATGGGATCCATCTAGGCGGCCTTCCGGCTGCGCCGCTTGGTCGCCCACTGCTTCGCCTTCACCGACCCCTTGGTCAGCTCCTCGAGGGCGAACGCGCTGTCCAAGGTCGGCTCCTTCTTGTCGGCCTCCCAGTCGGACCAGGCGGCCTGCGTCGAGGGAGGCTTCAAGAGCGCGGCCGCAGCAGCCTGCGAAAGCTGGTGCTCCGTTCTCCATGCAAGAAGGCGTTGTCCGTTGGTCATCGCCATAGCTATAGCGAAGGCTATGGGCCCTGTCAACTACTCCATCGCGCTGCCTCGTAGGATCCGCCCGTGCCCGGTAAACCCATGGATGGGGCGATGGCGGAGACGGCCCGAAAGGCGCTGGAGACGTTTGTCGCGAGCCAGAAGACGCAGTCCGACGCGGCGAAGATGATGCGTGTTTCGCAGCCGACCATCAGCGACATCATCGAAGGGCGCGACCAAACGTCGGACGTAGGGAATGCACCGTGATGCGTGACGCCCAATTCTTGGGGCATGCCTCACCACGCGATCACTGACGAGCTTGTGGCAGCCCTCTCGAGGGAGGCCGACGCAGACGAGAGATCGATCACCCGCGCGCTCGCCGGCCTGCCCGTACGGGGCCGAGCTGGAGCGCGCATCGCGCGAGCACTGGCCGCCCATGGCCTCGTGCGCGCCGACTCCAACGCAACCCCGCCGCACGTCGCGGCCTGAAACGCGTGCGGCCCGCATCCCTGCCAGGACCGAGCCGCGCAGCCACCGGAGACCACCCGATGACTCATCCGAAGCTACCGCAAGAGATCGACGTCGGCAACATGCCCTTCGCGATCCACCATCACGCCTACCTCCCGCGCCCCGTGTCCGTTGCCGACGACGAGCAGGCGCGCGCCACGTTCGGATTTAAGCACAAGCGGACGACGTAAGGCGTTCCTTGCGGCCCAAGAACTGGTTGGCAAACGCTGGTGGGTGAACTCGACCGCGCGCGTCATCGTCCAGTGCAACGAGGGGATGCCGAAGGACCTTGCGGGACGGCTCGGCGTCGACGTCTACGCTCTGAAGTAAGGCGTCACAGGATCGCCAGCGCACCATCCAAAACAGGCGTCCTCGCGCGTACCATCTCGAGATGGACCTGGGAGATGTTGAACGGCTCGTCGTCGACCTCTACCGCCGCCACCGGCTCGACCCTTCCGAGCCCGAAAGCCCTTGGCGCCTGGCCCGTCTGGAGCTCGGCCCGCAGTGCTTTGAGGCGACTACCCTTCCGGGCCCGTCTCACGCGTTCAAGCGACGCGGACAGTGGCAGATCGCCATCGCCGCAGACCTGCCCACGGAGTACGCCGCGCACGCTGTCGGTCACGAACTCGGGCACGCCCTTCTCGAGCGCCACGGGGTGAACCTGTCGCCGGCAGCCGAGGAGACCGTATGCGACCACATTGGAGGCGCCATCCTCGCCCCCAAGCCGGCCGTTGCTGCGATGTTCGAGCGCCACCGGTTCAACCTGCGGCGGTGGGCGTCGCTCAGCGCTTCCACGCCGACCTGGGCAGCTCTGCGCATCGGCGAAGCGCTGGCCATCCCCTGCGCCGTCATCGGCCCGCACAAGACCCGCCTACGAGTCGCCGACGCCCCTCCCCGCCCAGGCGTACGTCGAGCGCTTGGCCAGGGTCGCACCGCAGTGTTTTCCGCAGCCTGAACTGCGACGCGGGTCCCGTGTCGAAAGTTACTTGACCGCAACCATCGCCATCGCTATAGCTTTGGACATGCCCAACGCGAACACCGCCGCCCGCTACATCGTGTGCGACCGCCTCGAGCAGCTTTGCGAGGTCGAGGCCGTGAGCTCAGCGGATGCCATCGAGCAGGCGCTGGCCCTCGGCCTGGCTGAGATGGGCCTGACGGCCGCTGACCTTACGGCGTGGTCCGAGGCCGACGACGCGGCGCGGATGGCGTCGTGAAGGCGATCGACCTTTGCGCCGGTGCCGGTGGGTTGTCGCTGGGGCTACAGCGTGCCGGCTTCGACGTGCTCGGCGTCGAGCGCGAGCGCGTTGCTGGCCTATGGCACCGCGAGCACGTCGGCCCCTGCGACCTTGCCGACGTAACGGCGTGGCACCCTTCTGAGCGTGTCGACCTGGTAGCCGGCGGGGTGCCCTGCCAGGCATTCAGCACCGCGGGCCGCCGTGCTGGCATGCGGGAGACGGTTGGCGCGTTGTTCCCTGGCGCTCTCGAGGCGCGCGCCCACCTATACCAGCACCTGATTCGCGTCGCTGTCGAGGCGCACGCGCGGGCCGTTGTGCTCGAGAACGTCGTTGGACTCGTCCAGTGGGACAGCGGGGCAGCCATTGCGGCGATCGTCGAGGCGATGCAGTCGGCGGGGTTCGCCTCTGTCGAGTGGCGCATTCTCGACGCCGCAGACTTCGGCGTCCCGCAGCACCGCAAGCGGCTCTTCGTTGTCGGGCTGCGTCAGGGTGCCATCGCATGGCCCGAGCCTACGCATGGGCCCGGACGCGCCACGCCTTGGGTCACCGTGCGCGATGCCCTCGGGCTGGTCGGCGACTACGAGGCTGGGCGCCTTGATGGTGCCAGCGGTTGGAACGGGCAGCGTCGCGCTGATGTTGACGCGCCATCGTCGACCATTGGAACGCGTCGCAACCCTGATCTTCTGTCGCGCCCAGCTCCAACCATCACAACGAGCGCATGGCATGCAGGGTCATCGTTTGGATCGCATCGTGAGAGCAAGAGGCCACTCGTAGCGCTCACAAAAGCGCTTGCTGAAGCCGGCCTAGCCGATCGTCCTTCAACGACGCTTCAGGCTGGCGGAGGCGGTCGCATTGCGAGGCCTGGCCACAAGGTCGACGGCGACCAGTGGAAGGGCTGCGTGCGGCTCACCGCGAGCCAGTGCGCAACGTTGCAAGGGTTCCCTCCGTGGGACTGGTCGCGCCTCACGTCGACCGACGCGCATCGACTCATCGGCAACGCCGTGCCGCCTGCGCTTGGCGAGGTCGTCGGGCGCGCTGTTTTTCACAACCTGTCACGCGAAAGGAATGCCGCATGAACTGCCTCACCCTGACCGCCGCGGAGGTTCTCCGCCTGCCCCCTGACCTGCGCGCCTACGTGGTCGCAACGCTGCGCCTGATCGTGGCGAGCCGAAAGGCGGGCCGCTGAGATGGGCCAGTACCGACTCGTGGTGAACCTGGACAAGCGCCAGTACGTGAAGCCGCACGCCCTCGGCGATGGCGCAAAGCTCATGGAGCTGAACGCAACGGCGACCGCACTGTGCGTCCTGCTCGCAGACGCCAATGGCCAGGGCGGCGGCGACTGCTGCAGCAATAGCCCGATCATCGGCAGCTGGGCCGGTGACCGCGTGGTCGTGACTGGCGACTACGCCGACGATGGCCTGTATGGGCTACCGGAGGGCTCGAACCTCTACCACCACGCCCTCGAGAACTTCGCAAACGTCTCGGCAGCGGTGAAGGCTGCGCTGGACGAGGACGAGAACCGATGACCTGCCGTCACACGCTGCAGGGCCCGGTGATCGGCCACCAGGACGACGGCGACGGTGGGCTGCTCGAGTTGCGCAACTGCGTGGCATGCGGCAGCACGCTGGCCGTCGAGGTGCAGCACCGCCCGGTGAGCGGCTGCGACTGCGTGACGTGCTGCGGGATGCGC
>ERZ869921.1320-NODE-1320-length-10697-cov-19.326724_pt1 | contig 10697 bp, 30 predicted proteins | sample MGYA00579310_ERZ869921 | MGnify/ENA primary metagenome ERZ869921 (study PRJEB32216, sample SAMN09231816) | wastewater metagenome | place: USA: Maryland | collected 2016-06-21 | study: EMG produced TPA metagenomics assembly of the PRJNA472060 data set (Reclaimed...
GGTCTCCAATAAACGCATAGCCATAGGTGTCACATTGGTCGCATAGTATTGAGTAAACTGAGTTAATCATTTACTCACCTACCTTAATGCTCATGATGTTAGCAGAGAACTTAACTTTTTTACCTAGTTCGCTATCATTTAGAGATGCGATGATTTTATCTACCGCTTTTATATCTGTAGCGATATTGTCAATAGATAGTAGGCGAGAGCCTTGCCAGATTGAGTATGTGATTGTCATTTATTTGTATTCCTTATCTAATTTAGTGAGTGAGAGGGCTAGTAGGGTTGTTATTGTTGATAGTAATAGTATAGCGATAGGCAGTGACATTTTTAGCAGTCCCCGCAAGGGCATTGAGGGAACTGGTTATCTTGCTTAATCTTGTTAGCAAGAGCCATGACCTTTTGATAGGTATCAGGGCTAGCACCTCTGAATGATACTAGTTTTCCTTCTGCTACCATTTGAGCAGCGAGGTTAATCTTTTGATTTAGTGTTAGTGTAGTCATTTTAACTACCTTTCTTTTAATGCGATAACCTTGTGTTATCTTTTTCCTTGACCTAGTTTATTTGCCCTACTTAGTAGGGGCTCACCTAGGATTTTCTATTTAATTGTATGTCGTAAGACTATCACACTTTGGGCGAAAAGTCAAGGCGACACGCCGTTAGGCGTATGTGACTTCCGTCACCATTTTAACCCATACTTTAGGCTTAGCCTGTAGGTCTGAGCACACAGGGCAGAATCTATCCTGTGGTTCTGCGGTGTATCCGCATTGAGTACATTTTGACTGTAACATTTTTGTTACCTTTCTAGTTTAGAGACCTTCTCTAACTTTCTTAATACTAGTATTCTAGCACACTACCCCCCAAAAGTCAAGTCATAACACGGCGTGTCGTGTGTGATGTACCCCACACCACAAAAGGTGCAAAACGGACATTGGCTCGGGAAAAATGTGGTGTAACTCACAATCCCTTATGTACGTTATGTCCGTTTTATCCCCCAAAAATGTCAGTGGTACCTGTTATACTTCTAGTATAAAGAAAGTTAAGGAAAGTCCTTAAACTAGAAAGGAGTCAAAATGACTCAAACAATTATCCAAGTGTGTAAAACACACGTTCCTAATAAATCTGCTATCTCAGATTTTAATGATACACAATTCACTTTCTGTGAAGTTTGTGAAAATAACATTGAGCGTTGGTATGACGATTCAGATGATGAACGTCTACCAATGTGGACACGTTGGGCGGTGTCTAAATAATGACTATGCTAACTCTTAAACCTATTTTCGGAAATAAGTTTTACTTAACTAATAATGAACGCTTCATCTGTTGTGATGAAGTACAGTATCGCTACTTCTGCGATAATCACTTTGAGGCACAAGGTTGCCAATTCTGTGAGTTTGACCCTTACCAAGATTGTGAGTGTAATGAATAATGAATAACTATGAATTAAAAGAATCACTTCTTAAAGAAATTAGTGAATTAACAGAAAACAATTATCCTAGAATGTGGGGTAGTGCTTCTGCGCTTCTTACAATTGAACAATTAGAAATAATTAAATCAGTAATGAAAGGTGAATAACAAAATGGATTTATCTTTTTTCTTTGATGGTCGTGCAATTTTATTTTTAATAATTGCAACTTCATTTTATTATTTTGTAACTGAAAGTTGATCGCAAAAAACTCGGGCGCATGTGACCTAAAACACATTTAAGTTACGGCGTGTCGTGTTGACTTTTGGAACTTTATGTGTTATTATTCCATATATAGAAAATAAAGAAAGGTGGCTCATGATGGGTTACATTGAAATATTCAGAATGGATTCTGAGGGTGCTGGATGGGTTGACCTATCTGAGGCTACCCCTAGCGAAATGCTAGACCTTGAAATTGGACTATTTCAGGAAGGGGCTTTGTGATACAAATCACAGCCCAAAACAACTAAATATTCCCCAAAATGTCAGTGCCCTATGGTAGGGTAGGACTATAAACAAAAAGAAAGGATGACCTTATGTCATACACTATGAAACTAGAAACCTTTAGCGGTGAGGTTAAGTCTATCGCTCTCCCTAGCAAGGGTGCAGTTGCTCAATTCATCTCTACTTACCCAGAAAAATTGCCTGTTGGTATTTCTGTAAAAGTAGTCTGCGATTCACTAGGTATTCGTGGAACACTTCGTGGAAAGGCTAAAAACTAATGTTATCTTTTGCTCATTCCATAAACTTTGTTACAGAAATTAACGAGGAAACAATTCCTCCAACTATGTTGCAAAGTTTAACAAACCTGCCTCCTAAAATTGTAAATCAGATTTTTGTTGGCGCTTTCATTAATGCATTAGAGGAACATAAGTTCTTAGAAAAACTTAACGAAAATAATGTCTATGCAGTTCTAAAGTTAGGAGTTAACTAATGATGACCAGAAAAGACTATGTGAATGTAGCAGACATCTTAAATCTATTTCGTGATAGCATTGATAAACATCTTATGACAGATTTAGTCAATGAGTTTTCAGATTTCTTTCAAGAGGATAATCCACGTTTTAATTCTCAAAAGTTTTCTGAAGCAGTTTTTGCAGAATAAAAAAAATAATCCTGAGCAAGATTTAAAACTGCTCACACTAAAAAAGCCGAGGCGTTATCCACAGGTTTATCCACAACCTTACGTGTGGTTAAGATCACACCCTGAAACTTCCCAAAAATTACGGCGTGTCGTTGAAAATGTCAGTGATTTCTGATAGGGTTATCTTATAACGAAAGGAAAACTTATGTGTAATATCTGTTACGCTCAGAAAAACAAGATTAGTGTTATTGACGCTAATGTTGAAACTCTATGCGATAAGCACTATACTGATTGGTGCGCTGAAAAGGCTCTTGGAGAGGATTGGTACTACTAATGAACGATATTCTTTGCGTTGACTGTAATGAAAACGAAGCATTAGATGGCTTCCGTTGCTTTAATTGTGGTATGGACAGAAACTACTACGATATGTTAGACTCAGAACTCACACTAGATTGGAATGAATAATAATGGAATATAACTACTCACTTACTATCGCTTATGATGGAGAACTTTACTCTACCATGCGTACTAATGACTTATTGGAAATTGTAGATGCATGGAATAAATGCGTAGACTATGGCGATGCTAAAGAATACGCTACATATAACCTATCAGACACTAGTGGCAAAATGTACACTAAGACTTTCTACACAAGCGGAATGGTGAGTGTACGATAATGGGAAGCGTAACTGCATTAGGTATTCAAGATACAGTCTTGGACTTAGAAACACAATTACTTTATCACTTGCGTGCTAATCACTATCCACCAGTCCCCGCTGAAATGGTTGCACCTTGCATTGAGGCTATTGACGCAGCCTATGATGAAGACTTTAATCGTATGATTACTATGCCTATGGTTGGTGACTTTCAGATTTTGTATAAAGGAAACACTGAAGCGCCAGCGTGGGCTATTATTGAACAACACCACCTTGACACTTTTATTGACCCAGTAGATGAGGACTTTTATGAGTAAAACACTTCAAGAATTATTAGATGAAGCAACACCTGCTTTAGAAACCGTGTTATGGCAAATACTAGATGAAATTGAGGCTGAATAAAAAATGGATGATATTATTGACGTTATGGACTATGTTAAAGTAGATATTTTAACTGCAGGTCAATTAGAAGTAGATGATCTAATTTTAATTGATAATGAAGTTGTATCTATTGTTGAAATTATTTCTCTTCCTGATGGCTACACAATTGAAATCATAAATGATTTTGGTGAAAGAGAAACAATTGAAGTTGGCGAATACGACCAATTTGATTTAATGATGCTGCAGTAAAGCGGGGCCGAGGCAATGTCCGTTTTGTACCATTAAAGCAATTACGTAGACTTGCATTTTTCTCTCAGAAATGTTAGAATTGAATTATGACCCAACTAAAAAGATCTTATGATAGAAAAGTCGCTAATCTTGTAACTAAAAATGGTAAGCAGGCCGCAATTGCAAATACGTTTGGACTTCCCGCAGGAAAAGAATTTTCATGTCCTGGCGCCACTAGTGTTTGTGAAAGTGTTTGCTACGCAGGAAAGTTAGAAAAGTTATTTAAAGGAGTTAAGGCTAACCTCCTACACAATTGGGAACTATTAAAGGACGCAGACCAAGAAACTATGCAAGGTTTATTATCTGCAATGATAGATGAGTTTATTACTGATTGTGAAAAGAAAGACGCACCTAAACTATTTCGCATTCACTGGGACGGTGATTTCTTTAATGATACCTACACCATGGCCTGGCGCAATGTAATTACTAATCATCCTGAAATTCAATTCTGGGTTTACACACGTGTTAAGTCTGCAGCGCTATTACTTAAAGACATAGATAACTTATCTCTTTATTTTAGTACTGATAGCGAGAACGTTAAAGTTGGAGTAGATCTAAAAATTAACGAGGGCGTACGCCTTGCATACCTTGCAAAGAATTTTGCGGTAGGGCAGAGTGACCTTAAAGCAATGATAGGAAAGGTAGGGGGCAAGTGTCCTGAGAACAATAAGTCTATCCCTCTTATCTCATCTAATGGAAGCGCTTGCGTTTCTTGCGGATTATGTGTATACTCTAAAGCAGATATAGTATTCTCATCATCTAAAAAGTAGGAGTATATGGAACTCTTAATTATAACTATCTTATTTATAATGATTATGTTTGCGGGATTGGGGCACTAATGTCCGTTTTGTACCTTTTGTGGTGTGACTAGCATCACAAGAAAAATGTCTCAAAATCTGAGATTTTTAAGAAAATAAGTTGTATTTCTAGGAGAAAAATGTTACACTTAATACATAACCTAAAACAAAGGAGAAAGCAAATGGCAGTATCAACAAGCACTTACAAGGTTGGCGACCTCTACACTTCACAGAAGTCAAAGGTAACAGGCACTATCTTGGAAATCGCACCATCAAAAACTGGCGACACAGTTCGTGTTAAGTTAGATGTAAATGGCGCAACACGCTGGACAACTTGGACAGCAAAGGCATAATTAACAGCCGTGCCTGAGCAAGCACTCAAAAGGCTCAACACAATCCCACTAACCCCCCCTAACAGAAAGAGAACCCATAAATGGCAAGAGGAAAAGCAATCTCAGTAAAGATACCTACTGAGCGAGTAATCAAGGCACTAGAACAAACACTCAACAAACTAGAACTTGACTGGACTTCACAAGAAGAAAACGAAGCAAAGTATAACGAGGCTATGGAAGCGTGGCGCAAGGAAATTGGACAATGGGCTATTGACCATTTCTCAAAGGCTGAAAACCTACGCACTTCTTATCGCTCTTGGAACTCAACTCTAAATGTTGATTTTGACATTACTACAAAGGAAGGCAACTTCCCTGCTGAACCTGAGCGTGAACACACTACACTACACAGACACGAATACCAAACACAAAAAGAGGAAATCTCTAACGCTATTCGTATTCTCAAAATGACTGATGAGGAAGTAGTTAATACTTCTACCTACAACGCAGTTGCTCGTTATCTCTAATTAGATAAAGATGGGGGAGGGTATTTGACTCCCCCGTCAAAATCTAGTAAAATTAAATCATAACCCACAAACAGAAAGGCAAGACCCAAATGACTCTAGGCGGATACACATACCAATTAGGTGATTTATTCACCACAAGCAAAACAGGCGTTACAGGTAGAATTGTAAAGTTCTCCCCTATTAACTCAAAACTAACTCGTATTTCTTTACAGTTAGCAAATGGACAACGCCGTTTAGCAATGGTATCAACAACTAAATAAATAATTACTACTCTGAGTTCACGGCAGATCTTCTGCGAAAGTCCCCTGAGTAGTTCTGCTCCTGAGCATGAGTCAAAACTGCTCCCCAAAAATCCCGAGGCAGCGTGACCTAAATCACATCTCACTATATGAGACTATTTAAGAAATGGGTTTGCATTCCCTCAGCATTAATGATATTATTATATTAACAACAACAGAAAGAGGCCCCCATGGGAAGCGAACTACAGGACGCAGTAACAATTGACAAGGTCACAGTACCTTACAATCCAAATCTACTTGTAACATATAAAGCAATCTCTGATACGTATGGAACATCTGAAGAGGCAACATATTTAACATCCAAGGTGACTGACCTTGAATGGGACCTACATAACGGTCGTACAACTAAAAAGTCATTGCAGAACCTGCAAAGCACAGTCAATACTCTTGAAGACCAAATTGTAGAATGGTTTGATTCAGAATATTCTAAAGAAGATGTACTTACAGCGCTATGTGAGCACTTTGGTATTAATCCAGTTAAGGAAGTTGAAGTAGAAGGAACTATTTCATTCAGTGGAACAATCAGTGTTCCAATTGCGGACCTTGCTGACTTTGATTTAAGCAATGTCACAATTGATGTTGATTTGAATTCATATGACTATGACGCTGACTTAAGAGTTGACGAAGTGTCAATGGACAGTCCTTACTAAATTTGATAGGGGGCTATCAAAAACTGGAGAAGGTACATCCAGTATAAATAAGTGGCCAAAGGGTCCTGAGCATTGACCATGTAAACGGCTCACTTTTTCTTGTAAAAAACTCGGGCCCATGTGATCAACATCACTTTAAGAAAATGTCCGTTTTGCCCCATGTTTAAGAAGATGAATTGACATTGACCTAGATTTTTGGTATGCTTAACTAAACAATCTACAGAAAAGAGAAATAACCTATGGCACATGAACTAGAGACTCAAAACGGCGTTGCATCTTTTGCATCTTTCCGTGAGCCTGCATGGCATGGATTAGGTACTGTATTCACAGAAGAAAAAACCACATCAGAAATGTTGGCTGCTGCTAATCTTTCTAATTGGAATGTTCGTCTTGAAGACATGCCTATCCCATCACACTTAACAAGCGACAAAGATTACCAATATGTTGTTCGCACTAATCCTACAGATAAGACCCAGACAGATGTTCTAGGTGTTGTTGGTGAGCGTTACCATGTTTTACAGAATGAAGATTTATTTTCATTTGGTGATAACATTCTAGATGGTGGCGGTCGTTGGGAAACTGCTGGCTCACTTAAAGGCGGTCGTGTTGTATTTGGCTCCCTTGCACTAGAGCGTGAAACTGTTCTAGACCCTACTGGTGTTGCTGATAAGATTAAAACTTATCTTCTCATTAACACATCACATGATGGCTCAATCGCAATTCAAGCCTCAATCACTCCTGTACGTGTTGTGTGCGCTAACACTCTTAATGTTGCACTTAATCGTACAAAGAAAAAAGATGGCGTTAAGCAATCTTTCAAGATTCGTCACACACAGACTGCTAATGGCAAAGTGCAAATCGCACGTGAAACATTAGGCATGGCAAATGCTTATATGGACGAATTTGACAAGATGGCACAAGCACTATTTGCTCAACAAGTAGATGCCAAAGCCTTTAACGATATTATTCTTGCTGCTTACCCAAAGCCTGATAAAGACACAAAGGGTGCAATAAAGAAATGGGAAAACAAAGTAGATACTATTAACGACATCTACACAGGTGAGTTTAATGGTATGATTGCTGGTAACGCATGGGGCGCTTACAATGCACTAACTGAGCGCCTTGATTGGTATCGTTCTGCACGTGGCGGTTCCAATGAAAGTATTCTTGCATCTGCTAGTGGATTTGACCCTGCTATTAACGCAGAGAAAAATCGTCTGCTAACTGTTGTTAAGAATGTTATGCAAATCGCATAACACAATTTAATAAAGATTCCTGAGTATGAATAGAAACTGCTCACCTTATAGGTCCGTTAGAATAGTTGGTTAGTTCGCCACCCTGTCACGGTGGAGGTCACGGGTTCAAGTCCCGTACGGATCGCAAGTGGGCCCGAGGGCACCTAAAAATAACATATTCAAACCTATTACGTGGAACTTGATTTTTTCGCTGGAATTTGGTATTATTATTTTATGACCTTACAAGTATTAATATGTGAAATGAACTACTCATGCTCTCCTGGTGGTGTTGATTGCTGGGAAGCAACTATTCAAGGATATGGAACTAGCACTACCTTCTCTGACTTTAAGACTGCGGGAGATGCTCTCAATTATGTTATTGACAAATACCCTGACGAAATGTTAGAATTAAGTGTAATGACCCTTCAAGCCTATGAAAAGGTATATGCATGATAACCGTAGAAAAACTAAGAGCAATGACTGTTGGAACACTTGTAGATGAAATCTTTGAGGATAACTACTCTCACCTTGAACTTATAGATAATATGGGTGGAGATTGTGATTGTGCTATTCACACTACCCTTGCAATTATCCTAAAATATTGGGAAGTTAAATAATGTTAGGATACACACAAAGAGATTTAGCAGATATGACCTATGGTGTATCTAGCGCTGGACTATTAATTAATACAGATGAGAATCCTGCAATCTATAACTATCTAGTTAAGACTGAAGAATTTCTACAAGGCCTATGGGCAGAAGGGTATTTTGACAATGTGGGCTAGGTATACATTTGTCTGTGACCCTGATGAGTGTGATGCTCTTCTTGAATTTACCGCAAGGGATGGCTATGGCTTTCCTAATGGGATAGTTAGAATGTATTGCCCATGTGGTAGAGAAATGATCTATATTAAGGTGGAAGATATTGAGAGCAGGTTCTATGAGCCTGTGATTAAGGTCACACCTCCAAAGGTTGTCAAAATCAATTCTAACCCCTATACTTATTAAGAGACGACAGAAAGGACCCCACAAATGGCAACATATCGTTTTATGACAGGTACTTGGTATACCATTGAAGTGCCTGATGAGAAAGTAGATTTACCTGAATACTCACCTGAAGAGTTATATGCCCAATACTTTGCATTTGACGGCGACCTGCCTGAAGATGTAGAGATTAGCGAAGATGAGGTAGACCACATATGGGAATGAACTTCATTGAACTAACTGAGGAAGAATGGTTTAATACCTACAAGCCTATTCCAAACCACCTAGACTCAAATGCCTCATTCCAAACAGATGAGGGTATTGGTTATATGTTTGAGACTCATGGTGATGAGGTAGAGTTTGTTAGGTCTCAGTCCCCTGCCAATATCTGGACATATGGTGACGGAGACGACGGCGGTTCCTATATCTGGAATGGCTGGCATATTATTAATAGGATTGGTTACTTTGTTACTGAGGTTCCTTGTCCACCTGATACTACAATTCAAATTCAGATTAGTCCATACTGGTATTACTGTGAAGGTTGTGGAGCAGAGATTGAGGACAATGGTCAGGTAATTAATGATAAGTTCTACGAATTTGAATGCTGTCCACAATGCGCTACCCCTGAACAACTAAAAGAGATTGAAGAGGCTAATCAATAATGCATGCATTACATTGGTGGGGAGTAGAGGCAGAGAATGAGGAAGAAGCCTTTGGCCTTGTCAAAGAAAGATTAGTTAATGATTCAGGAGAGAGTTGGATTGACTGGTCTGACTGGCATGTAGTTGGTGGTGGTCGTTGGAATCCAGAGGGTGACGGATATCAAGACCAATCAAATATGATTATCTCATTTGAGAAACAGCCTGATAAGTTTAAAGAGATACTTGAGTCTTGTCAAAAAGCAAGAGTAGACGAAATGCATAAGTATATGACTGATATCAAACCTGATAAGTTTATTAGTGATATGGTTGACTATATCTCAAATAATGCTATTCCAGATAATCAGCAGAGGTTTGATATGAATTCATGGTACATTAAAAAAGCAGGGGAACTCTTACAAGATAATTACACATGTGATTCCTACTTTTATGATATGAAGGAATACACTGCTCATATGGGGTATGTTTACGAGAGACTTGACAATACCCCTGACAATATGCGACAATATCTAGTACCAGTAGACTTTCATTTCTAAGGAGACCCACATGCAACAATATACAGTTTCTCTCAGCATTGGAGACAATGTAGATATCGCAGTTAATGCTAACAGTCAAGAAGAGGCATTTAACATTGCTCAGGATATTGTCCATGAGCGCTATAAAATATTAGACAATGGCACACCAACGGGGCTGGGCTATGTATTCATCAACGAACTAATTGAGGAGAATTAAAATGGGTGCACGTATTAATTTTGTATTCAAGGAAACTATAGACGGACCGTCCGTGGTTTTATACAGCCACTGGGGCCAGGATTCATGGGAGACTGACATTGCAGGTGCCCTGGAGCATTCAAAGCCAAGATGGAATGACTCTTCATATGGCACACGTATGATGATTAGTTATCTCATGAAAGACAGCATTATGGATGAAACAGGGTTTGGTATCTATTCAATCTCTGGCACCAACTATGATTTAGGTGAGCAGACCGTCATTATCGATTTCACTAATAAGACTGTTGTAGATGATGTCCCTGTCAATTGGGATAAATTTATTGCAGCATACAGCGATGCAGCACTTATCTAATATTGGCCAGCGAGGTACAAATCGTATAGGCCTGATCCGCCAGGGGTAGGGGTCACCTCTTGCGAAGGGTGGGGGGCAGTTGTGGGACTTGCCCTCCACCACCTTTTTTAGTATAATGGAAGGAACTATGAGAACATCAGCCAATGAGAAGGTCGCTAAGAAAATCTTAGACCTCATAGATTATTGGGAGTTGGGCGAAGAAGAAATTGGGCGGTATTTAGCACGCCTAGCACCAAGAGCAATATGGGAAAAGTTGATGA
>ERZ869921.1321-NODE-1321-length-10697-cov-7.157113_pt1 | contig 10697 bp, 10 predicted proteins | sample MGYA00579310_ERZ869921 | MGnify/ENA primary metagenome ERZ869921 (study PRJEB32216, sample SAMN09231816) | wastewater metagenome | place: USA: Maryland | collected 2016-06-21 | study: EMG produced TPA metagenomics assembly of the PRJNA472060 data set (Reclaimed...
TCATAATACTCATCTCTTGAGATTAAATTAAGTGTATTTAAGTTATCTTTATCTACTTCACAATAGATATTATACATTGTAAAAATACTCTTGATAAAATCACTCTGTTTGATTTTCTGTGGTACAAACAAGTTCATGTTGATTGGTACATTGTAACCATATTCACCATTTACTTGTGTTGCTATATTTAACTTTGTATTTTTAATTCTAAGATTTATAGTTGCTGTTTCTACAGAAACTTTAGAAACATTTGTTTTATAAAAATTATATATTGAGTTCAAGTTTTTCAATATATTTCTTGTTGTAAAATATAAAGTGTCATTAGCAGACATACCTGTTATATTACCTACTATTTTAGTTGTACCTGTTTTTAATATAGTTGTACCTACTGGATAAGAAGTTGCAGTTGGTGGTAGTTTAATTTTTTTTATACCATCACTAATTATAGGAAATGAGTTTTCAACTACATTATTTCTATTTACATATAAAGTCGGTTCTACATCAAGTGGATTATAAGTTGAAACTAATTCAGAACCAACCTTTCTATTGCCTCTTAAAAATACAGAAAAAGTTGCATTATTCTGAATAATTACATCATATTCTATTTCTAATTCATACTTAACATCATTTGTATATGATGGAATGTTAGGAAGTGTATATACACCACCTATATATAATCCTAATGGGTTACTATCAATGATATTATTATTTAATAGATTACTATTAGCTTCTGATATAATAGCTGGCTTCCAATATAATGTATTACCACCTAATGGTTTTTTTGTTACTGTACTTGGATAAGACTGAGTACCTGTTTTGTGAGCCTCAACTTTATATTGTGGGTCTTCATATTTTTCTGTATTGATTACATCACCAGTATATGGTATGATAAGTTTATCAAATTGTATATCACTTGATGTCATACCAATCCAATTATATCTAAATCCTGCCATTGAAAATATATTATCAAAATAAGTTTTGGCAAATATACCAGGTGAGAACTCTGTTAAGTCAAATTGATTATCATTAGTCATTGATGGGTTATATGGCATCACATATCTATAACCATCATCAACTGTATTGTAAAATGAGTTTAATACATTATCTGCTGTATAGATGTGGTTAAGATAAGTAAAGTTTATATCTGTTAGATATTTATTATTGATTGTTGAAAAGAAGTCTGATGTAGTGTCTTTAATCAAAACTGTGTATGAAACTTTCTCTTCATAATTTGAGTTTTGTTGTTCTTTATTTATACTAACTAATTGGATAAGAGCATTTTCAAGAATAGTTATACCATTTTGAATTACATTACAGTATTGTAACTTGTTTATATTAAAGGTACCAGCAACTATATTTACATCAAAATAGTTATTTAATAGTTTATTATTATTCTTGTCACCAGCAAGTATTATAGACTTAGAGAATGTTCCTTTCTTTTTAGATATATCTCTAATATCAGATATAGAAAATGTTAAAGGAAATACTGCTTCCTTTTCAACATTTAGATATCCTTTAATATCACCAATTAGTTGTATTTTTACCTGTGTATCTTTTATGTTCTCCATTATATGTTTATAGTATTATTATTAGCCATAGTTACTGTTATGGTCTTTCTAATAAGGTTTTTATTTTTTTGTCTTGTAACTTCAAAATCATTATCATTTATTGTACAAGCATAGTATTTATTATCTATTTTAATCCAAGTATATGGTGATGTTAAAAGTTGTTCAAAATAAACACTCATCTCATCAGTCATCCAGTTTGTATTAAGTTCAAGTGTTTTAACCACATTTACATTTGTAATATATGAACCTCTCTCAGTTATATCATATGAATTACTATATGTGTCAGGTGATAAATTATAATCAACTTGTTGTTTAATCATATTTCTTGTTATACTACCTTTATCAAATGCTCTTAGTTGAAAAGCATATGAAGCAAGTGAACCCATTCTATCCATAAATAATACTTCATATTCTTCTATCTTGCATCTTCTATCTAAAGTAAATCTTATCTTTTCAGAAACTCTTAATTCTGGGTCACCATCTACTAATAAATATACATCATAGTAATCTATACAATCTGGTGGGGATGGATAACAATCTGAAAATATCTCTGATATTTGATTAAACCCAACTGCGATTTGTTGTATAGAACCATCTATTTCAGATAAACTAATTTCATCAATAAAAGATGTTATATTATTATTAGTCTCAGCTGCAACTATAATTGGGTATATAGATGCAGTTACACCAAAATGTATATTTAAGAATATATCTTGTGTAGGTGTTATGTTAAATCCAGTTCTTGGTATATCAGTTAAAAACTTAGCCACTGATGAAGTTGATGCCATAGTATAGTCTGAGCCTAACCAGTTGATAAAATCATTCCAAGGTCTTGCACCATTAAATGCAATTAAATTATCTAATACAACACTTTGAGTAAATGATAGTTTTCTATTATCAGCATATGTTGTAACACCAGTTGTTGCTGTATCTGTTCCTGTAATAAATAGTTGGTCTATTACTAAATTATAATTATCTTGTACCTCAATAACTTTGTGTAATCCATTTAGTGAGTTACTTGATAAAGATGAGTTTATTGATATTTGGTCACCAACTACATAAGTATTTCCAATAAGAACTTCATTAGTTAGTTTTATATAACCTGGATATAAACTACCAGTTGCTGAATTAGATGATATACTATTGAATATCCAATCTTGTCCAAACTCAGCACCAATTTCTATTCTATAATCAATATAAGATTTATTTGCGTCATATGTAATAAGGTCTGTAGTAAAATCAACAGATGTTAGATTACTAAGAACTTTACTTATATCAATATAACCTGTTCCATCTGCTTGTGGTGATAGTTTATATTTAGCAATTAGTGTTTCATCTTTTGTATTATAAACATTAAATAAATATCTAAACCCATACTTAATATAGAATGTACTATTAAACTTAAATGTTACTGGGTTATAAACTGGTGTTAAAGTTTGTGGATAATTTGTTAGGTTTATTACTGGTGGTATAGCATTACCATCAACTGATATCTCTAAATATCCTGGTATATCAGTTACACCAGTTACAACAACAACATCACCTTCAGTAAAAGTATATGCAACTATAATATTATTAGCAACTTGTGTATATGTTATATCACTATTTGTATTAAACTCTTCAAGATTTTGCCATGTTAAGTATTGTGTTGTTATTGAGTTTATTGCAATAGGAACAAAACTATTATTATTTGGGTTTGATGTATTTGCATAGTTAGTAAAAACACCACCAACCAATACTGGTATATATGTTAGTCCTGTTATTAAAATTGCAAATACACTATTATTAAACTGACCTGTATTTTCTAATAAATCACCATTTGTATAGTCTATTTTAGCAAATCCTAAGGCACTACTTCCTTTATATGAATTAAAGCTACCACCTACATATGTATATGTTCCATCTGATTTGATTACACTTGCTTGTGTTGATAGACCACCTGTTGTTACAAAAGCACTATCTATTGTTCCATCTAATTTTATTCTAATTATATTAGGGCAACTAACAGAATTATATCCATCAAAAATACCTGATAGTGTTGTATATCCTGCACTATCAACAAGCATTGCTGTTACTATTACACCACTTAATACACCACTTTTAGTTAGTGGGTTAAATAACCCTGTGTCACCACCACTATAATCTATTTCAGTTAGGTTTTTTGTCACACCTTTATATGATGTTCCACCACCAACTACATAACTATTATTTATACTATTAAACTCAACATGTCTTGGTGTTCCAGAAAATCCAGTACCTATTGAGAATGTATTATCATAAGTACCATTAGATGACAATCTAATTATTCTATTTATTGCAATAGTTGTAGGTGTAGAACCAACATAATAAGAATAGTTAGTAAAAGAACCAACACATAAAATGTTATCAACATCATCTATAACTATGTCCTCAGGTGGTGATTTTGTACCCACAAAAAATCCAGTATTTGATTTGAATGAAGTATCTATTGTTCCATTAACATTAAGCTTACCAATACCATAACTTGTTCCACATTGTACATTTAATCCAAATACAATTATTTTATCATCTGATAACAATCTATGTTTTATTATTGCACCACTACCACTATTCAAATTAGGTGGTGTAAAAGAAGTGTCTAAGCTAAAATCAGTATTCAATCTACAAATACCTAATGCTTCTTGTCCATTATATTCTGTAAAATCACCAGATATAATATACTTACCACTTGTTTGTTTTGATATACCAAGTACATTATCATTAAATCCTATTGTAAAATCATCAACTTTATAGATATTATTTACATCATCTATTGCAGCAATTCTTCCAACTTCTTCATTTGTTGTTGAATTAAATGTCTTATTAATAAAGTCTGTACCTACAGTTGGATAAGTTACTTTAACTCCATTTTTAATAATTGTATATCCAAATGATGTATTATCAAGTTGTTGTTGGATAAATTGTAATGTTATATTTAATACTGGCATCGTATTTCTGTTTATTTTTTAATTATTGTTTTTAGAATGATATAAGTGGTGAAGTATCATCCTTAGATAGTTTCATCATCGCAACATATCTTATTGCATCTATTGAGTGATTAAAGGCATCTATTGGTTTGTTTAGTGAGTTACCATCTTTATCTGTTTTCCAACAATATCTCATAAATTCATCCTTTATATTAATACTTCTTTTAGTAATAAGTATATCATAACTTTGTAAAATACTTATACCATATATTATACTATCTGCTCCTTTATCTGTTGCTTTAATCCAGTGACCGTATTGTTTTAATTCTTCTATAGATTTAGGTTCTGAGCTATCTGCATAGATTTCCCAATCAATATCATTATCATATAATATATTAGATATATCTTTATTTAATAATTTGGTTTGATAACATATTTCATCAATTAATATACAACCATTATACTTATATAAATTAACAATAGAGGTTACATCATTTGTAAATCCCCAGTCAATACCTGTTGCAATTATTTCAGCTTCTTTTGGTACATTTTCTATCTCTGTCCAATTGGTAAATATAACTCCCTCTAATTTTCCTATCTCACCTAATCCATATACTTTCCACCAATTGGCCCAATACTCATTTTTAATAGTACCATTTTTATTAAATCCTTTATCTCTCTTAGCTTCTAATTCTTGGATAATTGTATCACCTAATGCCTCATTATCTTTATAGTTTATTACTAATAATTCTGCATCAGGTTCTGTTAATACTTCCTTATGAACCCAAAATGTATTTGTTGGATTAAAATCCAAATATATATCATTATCTGTTCTAATAGATAATTGATTATAGGTACTATATGATATTAGATTTGCTTCATTAACATATAATATGTTTCTTCTTGGTCCAATTGCTTTATCCCCATCAGCATTAATAAATTCTATTGAACTACCATTAGAAAAAGTATATTTCCTATTTGTATCATTCCAATTTGATTTTACAAATCTACCAGTATATTTCATTATTTTAATAAAGTCCTTCATTGCACCACCTTTAAGATGTGGTATAGAACAAGCAATTACTGTTATATCTAATAATGGTTCTTTAATAGCTCTATCAATAAGTATTGGTAATATAGAAAAGGTTTTACCAGCAGATGAGCCACCTTGTACTACCTTCTTTCTCTTAGTCATATTTCTAATCTTATCAAGTGCAGTTGTATATATAAACTTATTAGACATATATAATATGAGTATTATTTTTTGATTGGTCTTCTTTATTTAGATTATAGTTTAAGTTTTTATAGTCTAACCCATAAATAATTGCAGCTTCTTTAGCAGAGGTATAGTATATTCCAGTATTTATATTTAATACCATTTTTTTATTACATGCTTTATCACCTTTATTTAAACTTTGTGCTTTACTTAGTTTATCTTTAACACATGTAGGTCTCTCAATACCTCTAATTTTACTCGCAGTTAATTCACTACTCTCTTTACTTCTTGTAATTCCTTTAGTTAAAGTATTTCCTATCATTCTATCAGATAAGAACTTCCTTGTTGATGGTGATATATTATCATTGGTTTCACCACCATCCGTTAGATTAGCAAGTGGTCCTGTTTTTAAATCAATTCTACCAATTCTTTTAATTAAAATTCTTTCTAAGTTAAGAGCTTCTTTCTCTGTTAAATTATTTTCTAATATGATTATATCAATACCATATTTATCTTTAACTTTATTCCATATATTATTTCTATATTTAAGGTTAAAAGCTCTTCTATTTTTTCCTTTACCAACATAAAATGGTTCTCCATTTGTTTCTTTTAGGTGTAAATACACATAATACTTATTCAATCTCATCACCCTTTTTTATTATTGGTCCAAACAAAGGTTGTTCTAAATTAACATTAACTTCAACACTATCTGAGTAACCTCTTTTCTTTGCTCTATATCTTAAATAGAAGTGTATTGACTTTTCACTTCCTTCAACAATCTTTTTATATAATTGACTTTCAGCCATATCAATGGCAAGTTCATTTATATCATCAACAACTGCTTTGAAGTCTTCATCTTCTTTTTGGTATTGATAAAATGTTTTTCTTGATATACCAACCTCTTTACAAGCATATGAAACTATTCCCAGATGTTTTTCTAAGGCCTTTAAGAGCCTTTCTTTGTTCTTTTCAGTATTTCTTATCATAATTATTTTATTATTTATTTAATGTAACATATGTTACTAATTATATACCAAGGTCTTTTAATTTCTTGTGTCTTCTTGATTGTTTCAAAGTATCCTTAAAAGTATCTAACCATGGAGTAACTATACCTTTATTATATATAGACATTAGTATTTTTTGATTATCATATTGCTCTAATTGTGATATTATAAATTCACCAAACATTATTAACTCCTTTTCACTATATGGTTCCATTATATATTATTGTTTTTGATTAGCAAAATCTCTAATTGTAGTTTTCATTTCACGGATATATTTACAAGCATAGTCTTTATTTATTTTCAAATGTTTTGCCATATCAATACCTTTGGTTATACCTTTCTTAAAGTAACAATCAAATATAATTTGTTTTACTTTATCTTGTTCTTGGTCTCTATATAAACTTAATAAACACTTTCTATCATTATACCAAAGTTCTATTTCAAGTTTGTCATCAAAGTTTTCATCAAAGTCATCAATAGTATCTGGTATATAATCAGATGTCATTACTTTTTCTAAATGTGTGAATGAGACTGAACCATTCCATATAGTCATCATCTTAATATAGTTTATCACAATTCTTTGTAGTTGGTCCTCATTACTAAACTTATCTCTACATTTTTCATATATATATAAATAAGCCTCATTTACTGCTGTTGATGGGTTTATATATTTCTTATTTTGTTTGTAAGCAATCCCCTTTGCAATCTTTTGTAACATATCTATATTTTTTACAAAGAAATTGTTTATATCACTATCACTCACTGGTTATTTATTCTTTTTTACATCTGTATACCAATTTCTAAAATCAGTTAGGAATGCTTTTCTCTGAGAAGAAGTACAAAAACAACTATCTATCCATACACCATCAATACCTTTTCTTAAATCATTTAAGACTTTACAAGTTATCTTTGTAGGTTCATCATCAATATAATGTTCTATAATCTCAATCTGTTCTTCTGTCATTACTAATATCTTATTTTTATAAGGAAACAATTTATTTAATATCTGTTGCCTTTCTTTACACTTTTCACATTGTGTTATTCCTAACCAAGTTGTTATTCTCTTAATTGTATCACCAAAACCTTTTGAACTCATATTCCTAAATCTTTTAATTTTTGTTCTCTCATTTCACTAATCATTTCATTCATAACTTCTTCCAGTTGAGATGATTTTGTAAAATCTACATATCTTATTTTATTATCAAAGTAAATTTCATATTGGTGATTTTCAAAGTTGATTGTTATTTCAGGTTTCATAACTTATATCTATTTTAATAATTTTCTATACTCTTCAAAGTTATTTACTCTTATTAAGTAATATCTTTTCTAATCTTTTAATATGTTCTATATTAGAATAATCACCAATAAAAATAATAGTATCATTTAATAATATATTAAAAAATATAGAAATTGGATATACTATTATTTTTATTGGTAGAAGTAAAATCTTAATTATTATATATTTTATCATTTAATTTTTTTATTTTTTATTTTAATAATTTTCTATATTCTTCAAAGTTATTTATTCTTGCTTCTGCAATCTTAAAATAATCTTCATCTAATTCCATACCTACAAATCTAAATCCTTCTAAACAAGCAGATATACCAGTTGAACCTGAACCCATAAAAGGGTCTAATACTATTCCACCAGGTGGTGTTATCAATCTACAAAGATAAGTCATTAGATTGATTGGCTTAAGTGTTGGATGTGAGCATTTGTTTTCTTTTATGTTTAGAGATAATAGCTCTATCAATTGTGCATTGTTTACATTCACTTCCAATCCATCCTCTTTTACAGAAGTAATATAAACTTTGGTGTTTCTCTTCTCTACATCTTCCACAAACTTTATACCATCCATCTTCTCTTTCAATAGCATTGCTATGTATTCTTTTGTGCTCTGTTGGATAAACACATTCAAGATTTGATATATTGTTGTTAAGTTTGTCTCCATCAATATGATGGATTTGCATTCCTTCTGGAATTGGTCCATTATGTAATTCCCAAACAACTCTGTGTTCCATTGCCATTCTTCTTTTTCCATTTTCTGTGACCCATATTCTTCTATAACCTTTTGGATTGATTGTTCCATATCCACCTGGTGCTTTACTTTTTGGTCCTGCTTTTCCCATATAATTTCTTCTTTTCTTTTATATATTAAAAGTTTTATTGTTCCTATGTTTATTTCTATATCAAATCCATCTAACCCAAGATTTCTCTCCTTCTTACTAACTTTGGCTATATATCTGAACCTACTTTGTTCTGTATTCTCTGTGGTATTGATTATGGTGTTCTCTATTACTGTCTCTCCATTCTCTAAGTCTTCTTCCAGAACATAGTTTACAATAGGCACCAATACCTCTTGATTTGTTTTTATAGAACTCACTAATGCATTTTGATTGTTTACAATCTGAACATTCAATATATTCTCTTCCATCAATAGATGTGATTGTTTTTCTTCTATCATCAGCGTGAAGTGTCCAATGTTCATCTTTGTGTAAACATTCGAGATTGAGAATGTCATTATTGAGTGGGTTTTCATCTTTGTGATGGATATGGTGTTCAACAGGTATTTTACCATAGTGTTGTTCCCATACAACTCTGGCTTCTGCAATATATTTTCTCTTGCCTGTCTCAATGCATCTGACACTTCTATACATTCTTCCATTTTGTATTCTTGTGTATTTAAGGATTTTGTATTCCATATTATTATATTTTTTTCTTTATATATAAAAAAATCTTCTCTACCTCCATAGTTTTTTGCATTAAAAAAGAACCTACTTGCTCCGCCATCACCACTATATTTATTTTCAACTGTAACTCCACCTCTAACTTTATTATTTTCTGTTCCAACATATTGTTCTCTATGTCCTCCTGTTCTTGGTCCTCTATTAGGACTATCACCTTTTAATACACCTGTTTGTTTATCTAACATTTCAGCAGCACTCTCATCAAACAATATGTTAGCAGGAAATCTACCTTCACTTGTGAATGTTTTATCACCATCTGTTCCTTTATCAAAAGAACCACCAATTGCACCTATATTTGATTTACCACACCCACTATGTGTTAAGACTTCTGTTCCAATTCTACATCCATCAACATTTATTCCACCTGTTCCCCATTTGATAACATTATCTACAATAGTTTTTTCACTCAATGGTTTTCTTGCTAAACAGATTGGTTCATTTGCTGGTTTCAATGCTGTTCCCCAACCTTCATATTGTGATGAACCTTTTGTGTAGTTGTATTGTTTATCATTTATACCATTTTCAGTTCCATTATACTTACCACCATTCATATCAAGACATAATCTTTCACCAGTAACTTCTCTTTCATTACCTTCTTTCTTATCAAATGCTTTACCTATATTTAATGATTTAGGAAAACCTGAGCCATATATCCACATAATTTGGTCTCTAATCTCAAAACCAGCAAGTCTCATTGCCATAGTTCCTATATCATATGTTCTTGTTCCAAAAAAACATAACACGTGTCCTCCAGGTTTTAATACACGAAAAACTTCCTTCCAAAATGCAGGTTGTGGTACATAAGCATCCCATTCTTTACCCATAAATCCTTTACCTTTTATTTCACTATAACCTTTTTCAATCCAATCTTTAAGAACTATATTCATATCTTGTTCTTTTCCTAATCCATATGGAGCATCAGTCACAACACTATCAATAGAATTGTCTGGTAGTTTTTTTAAGGACAAGATGTTGTCTCCCTGCATTAGTTTAATTTGTTTCATATTTAATATAATTTTTCTTTTTTTATCTTCTAAACATTTTATTTAATATCTGTTGCCTTTCTACACATTTTTTACATTGTGTTATTCCTAACCAATTTGTGAATTTCTTTATACTATCTCCTAAACCATATGATTTCATATTCCTAAATCTTTTAATTTTTGGTCTCTTGTTTCAGTTAAGTATTCTTCTTTATCTTTATAAACATTACCAT
>ERZ869921.1322-NODE-1322-length-10686-cov-16.387828_pt1 | contig 10686 bp, 21 predicted proteins | sample MGYA00579310_ERZ869921 | MGnify/ENA primary metagenome ERZ869921 (study PRJEB32216, sample SAMN09231816) | wastewater metagenome | place: USA: Maryland | collected 2016-06-21 | study: EMG produced TPA metagenomics assembly of the PRJNA472060 data set (Reclaimed...
TACCAGTCGCTGCGCGAGCGGTCCTGGGCCGGAGTTACCTAGCTGGCACGAAGGTTGCAGAGCAGCCAGGGAGCACCCCAAGAGTTACTGCCTCCGCGAATTTCCTTGACATGCGCGAATTTTAGGTGCAATATAGAAGACCCTTCGCTGGTAGAAACAGAACAAGCGAACAAAGTGAGCGCGTTAGTCTGATGGACTTGCTACTCAGCTAGCTCTGGTGGAAGACGCTAATATATAGGAGGGGTGATGCCGCTAGGTTATTGCAAAGCGTGCGACAAGCTGGTGGCAATCAAGCCCGGCGCACACAAGCCCGAAAAGCCTCTTTACGGTCCACCGCAAAGGTGGTGGCACGTGGTAGAGCATGAGACCCCGGAGGGGAAGCCCTGCGTGGATGGACCGAAGAAGCCGATTTAGGTTGACAATGATTTTCAATAGGAGTAGAGTAGATGGCCTCAAATGAGACACGCATGGATGCGACGCTGAATTCTGAAGCAGCGATTCGTGAGACGGTGGCCCGGGAGCTAGCTAAGCAAGTGGGTAAGACGCCCGACCTCAACAAAGCATTCTTTGCCGCGTGGTCCGAGATTGGCAACGTAGAAAAGAACGCTAAGAACCCCCACCTCAAGAATACTTACGCTAACCTTGAGGCGGTCATGGCGGTGGTCAAGCCGGCAATGGTGCGGAATGGGTTGTGCCTAATCCAAACCCCGGGCGAAATTGTTGACCGCAACATGTCGCTGCGTACGACTCTCCTGCACGCGGAATCCGGCCAGGTCTGGAACTTCCTAATGCAGATTCCTCTGGGCGAGAAGCCTTCGGCGCAGGTGTACGGCAGTGGTAATTCGTACGCGCGACGCTACTTCGTCATGACGCTGTTCTCACTGTGCGCGGTGGACGACGACGGGGAAGCGGCTAGCCAGGAGCCCGAGGAGGAAGAGGACGAGGGGGAAGACCCGAAGGAGCTGATTAAGCAAATGAAGGCTTTCAAGGGCAAGGGCAAGGAAGGAGCAGCAGCATTCGAGAAGGAATTCCGAAAGCGGGCTGAAGGCAGCAAGGAAACTGCCGAGGTGTTCATCGCTCGCCGTGGTGAGATTAAGGGGGCTAAGTGAGTCGCTTGCAGGCTATGGTTAATATCGGTGGGGGTCCTGATAAGCAATCTGTGGAGGCTCTCCAGAAGATTATTGTCGCTATCCTAACCGCCCCCTGTGCTGATACTGTTAAGACTGAAGCGCTGAAGACGCTGGGCATGCTGTGCCACGTCGGGCGAGCAGACGTGTCGAACAACAGCTTTGTATACAAGAACGACTAGGTGTCTGACACCTGGTAAGTTTTGTAAGGACTGTGATTGCGGTTACTGTAAACGCGTGAAGAAAGGAAACACTATGACGATTTTCGAGATTGGTAAGGGCCGTTTTGCGACTGGTACGATTGGCAAGATTGCGACCTACGTGGTTGCGCAGAAGGGTAAGAAGGTGACGGGTGTCCGTGGCCGCCGCCCGCTTCTGGAGAAGGGCCGCTATAAGACGGTCAAGGCTCCGGCGGCAGTTGTCGAGGCGTTTAAGGCCGTACTCTAAGGAATAGCTGCGCGCCAGTGAAAGCGAGCGCGCTATTGAGTGTCCGGCATCATTAGCGTTACCGCGCGAGAAGTCGGAATCGGCTAGCAGGGATGACGCGGCAGACTTCGGGACGCTCGGTCACTTCTGGAAGGAGACCGGTAAGACTAATCTGAAGGGGGCTAAGAAGGGGCACGTCAGGACCCTCCTCAATAAGCTTAAAGCTAGCGGCATCGACCGGGACGAATGGTGGCCTCCCGGTAAAGGCGAGCACGAGGTTGCGTTTGCGTTCAACGTCTATACCCTAGAGGTACGCTGGTTCAAGGGGAACAAGCGAGACGGGGACAAATGGAAGGCTCGGTTCTATCCTTTCCCTAAGTGGATTAGCGGTACGGCCGATTGGGTGGAGCGCTCTGAACTAGTCATCTACATCGATGACCTAAAAACCGGGCGCTGGCCTGTTTCTGCACGCAACAACAAGCAGCTGCTGACCTACGCCCTGCCGTTCTGGATTGCGATGGGGATGCCGCTCGACTGCAAGGTGCGGCTTAGCATTACCCAGTGGCCTAGGTACCCGCTCAACGGTTTACCGAAGCGCAATTATGCTAAAACGAGCGGTGTGGCCCTAGCCATTCATCTGCAAGACCTGAGATACGCGCTGGAGCATCCAGATGAGGCTAATCCTGATGAGGAGCTTTGTCGCTTCTGCGAGTGCCAGAACAACTGCCCGGACTTCATAGCCGCGGGCTTCGATTACACAAGGAGAAACTATGGGTAAGAAGGAAGAGAAGACCTACAAGCGCTATGACACGAAGGATAAGGTCGAGTTTGTTGGCCCTCGTCTAGCGAAGGACCCCGAAGTTAAGGATGGCGCTTACGGCAAGATGGTGCGCCTGGCTGTTGTGGGCGATTGCCGAGACCCCAAGGAAGGGGATAACAAGTACAGCCCCATTTGGTACGAGGTGAACGTGGGTGATTACCACGCTGAAGCTGCTGCGTACTTGGAGAAGGACGACGTTCTCCACATGATTAAGGGCAAGATGGCGCTCCGCCGCTATGGCGACGATAACGAGAAGTTCGCTATCTGCATCCTACGCGCCGAGCTGGATATCCCGCTGGAGCTTCAGGCTGTGCTGAAGGAGCGTGGCTGGGTCCCGGGTGAGAGCAAGACCGAGAAGGGCGGCAAGAAGGATAAGAAGTCCTCCAGCACCAAGTCCTCGAAGACCGCTTCCCCGGCGAAGAAGAAGGCGCCGCCTGTCGAAATCCCGGATGACGATGATGACGAGGAGCCGGAGGAGGACGAGGACGAGGATACGGAGATTGAGGAGTAGTGGGCGGCCCGCGAGGTGTCGCTTGTCAAAACGAAGCTCGATGAAGCGCTGCTTTGGTACAACGAGTATCAGCGGCGAATCCAATCGGGTATGATGCTCACTAAGGGGTAGCATGGCAATTAGGATTACGCTCAGGAAGGCTGACCGCGACATTCTTGCGGTGTTAGACCAGCTTATTACCACGGCGGACGTGGACGCCGCTTTGGAATTAGACAAGAGGCAGCTCAGGCAGTGGACCGGCTTCTATGAGCGTGTCCTAAAGGTTGAGCTGGCCCCTAAGAAGGGCAAGGACGGCAGCGGTGTAGCAGTTCGCCGCGCCATCGAGATTTTCAGGGGAGTGCTAGGCCGGCGGTTGATTCTTCCCGCTGGTGCTCCCTCCGAGTGGTGGTTCGTGCAGCAGCAGAATAAGCTAAACGCGAGCGGTATCACTGAGGAGCTAGCAAAAAAGGCGGCCGAAGTAGCGAAGACCCTGTGGCGGGGCTCTATCGGCATCGAGTCGCTTATCCGTAATGTTGACCGGCTGCTCTCCGATTCGACCGCCGAACAGATGGGCGACCTGAAGGAAGAGGCGGGGGATATGGATGAGCTGTAATGTGTGAGTGGCACCCCAAAGGCCGGCGCCCCTTGCGGTGTGGAGTATGTCGCGACGAGCTAGCCCAAGGAGAATATGGACCAACTACCGACATTTCTAGAGATTCTGAAAGCCCGACACAAAGCAATCAAGTCGGAGCGGAAGGCGATAGCAGCGGGGGAAGACCCTCGGGCAATTATCCCAACGGGGCTTCATGAGTTCGACAAAAGAGCGGGACATAAGAGGAAAATCCTTCACCTCTACGGTGCGGCGACAGGCGAAGGAAAATCTATCTGGAAGTTGCACCTTATGCGCGTGGCTGCGCAACAAGGGTACCGTGTGTTCGTGCTCGACTTCGAGGACCCAGAGGAGCGTACGGCGGACCGTGAATTCTCTAACGCGACTGGTATTAACAATGCTAAGATGATGGCTGGTGACCTCACGGACAAAGAGGTTATGCAGATTGGCCTGGCGGTAGCGGAAGCCGAGGGCTGGGCCGATAACATCACGATGGCGTTGGGAGTGCGGACGGCGGAAGAAGCTCTCGATTTGCTTAATGAGCAGGAGGCGGACCTTGTACTCATCGATTATCTATCTGCCCTCCCCCACGGAAAGCACGGACGAGAGAGAGCAATCAGTGATTTCTGCTGGGGAGTCACTAAGTATTGCCAAGAGCATAACGCAGCTGGAATCGCTTTTGCCCAGCTCGTATCTGAAGTGTCTGAACGAGGAATGCGCTTCTACGAGATGCAAAAGAAGTCTTCACAGTATCGTAATGACGATAGTAAAGCGCTGCCTTACATCGACGGCTTCCGCGGCTTCGATAACAACGACCTTGCCTGGTGCAAAGACGCTGGCAAGACTGCTAAGGAGCTGGGCTTCATGTTTCGGCCAGGGCGTTATTATAAGCGACTTGACCCTAAGACCCCCGTCAAAGATGACCGCATGGAGTTCAATTTCCCTAAACGTAACTTTAGTTCGGAAGGCAGAATTACCGTAGGCTTCGATGGCAAGACCGCAAAGCTCTACGACCTACCAGAAGGAAAAGCAGCATGAAACCAGCTATCGGGCGTCCCCAACCACCAGGCAACTATCTACCAGTGTGGGCTATCGTACTTGTCGTGGCACTAGTTCTAGCCGCGGTGCTTACTTGGAACCAGTTTATCTACGGGGACTGGACCTGCGCCTTCTCCCGCTGCACGAGGGTGTTCTAATGACGATGACGCTGAACGAGTACCAGCACGCGGCTGGTAAGACTAATAAAGGTACGGCGCTCTACGTCCTCAATGAGCCGCAGCTTAATGGCAAGAGTCTCCGGCGCATTAACGGCATGTACAATGCCCTTGCGCTAAACGGCGAGGCCGGCGAGCTTGCTGAGAAGATTAAGAAGGCGGCCCGTGATGGGGTACTAGACGAAGAGGCTCACCGGGTAGCGGTTGGCAAGGAGCTAGGAGACGTACTCTGGTACGCTAGCCAGCTGGCCCGTGACTTCGGCTTTACACTAGACGAGATTGCTGAGATGAACCTCAAGAAGCTGCGTGACCGCGAGGCTCGTGGGGTGCTCTCTGGCAGTGGGGATGAACGATGAACAGCCTCCCTATGTGGTACGTACTGCTTATTCTTAACTCGTGGGCCTTGGGTGACGACATCAGTCGTGGGAATGTGCCGCTGGCTATTTTTAATGGGATGGTGTGTTTGTTTTGTATACTTCATATCGTCTCAACCCGCGTCAAGGAGCGCAATGGATAACCGTATTCCCGTCATCGCTACTGGCTATGCTAATGAGGTAGAGGTCAACTTCAGCGTGGACCCGCAGGAGTACGTAGGCTGGTCCACCCAGCAGGTGCAAGACAAGTTGTACGAAATGGCCCGGTCCATTAACAAGAACGCCAACTTCTTCCGCACGGATTTCGAGGCCCCCGCCGAGGCAGTTGTAGAAGCCAATGGCAGCAAGTAAGAATGACGCGCGCCGAGTGGGTGCAGTTTCTAACGCTGTTCGTCTCCTACAACATCGGGTGGCTAGTGGGAACTATGACGTACAGGATGGAGAGGAAGAGAAGCCAGTAGACAAGGACCTGCTCCCCGTCTACCCCTCCATCCCGTCAATCCTAATGGACGATGAGGCGGTGGAGCGCACCGAGTTCTCCTACTCCGACCGAGCGCCTGAGGACTGGGTTATTAGCGGGCCGCTAGGTGATAGCGGTAAGGGTAAGGGGCGACCGTTCGACACCTGGGCTGATGCGGAAGCGTGGGCTCGAGAATTTTACGGATATCGGTTCAAAGGGCGAAAGCCGGATGAGCCGGGCAGTCTAGGCCGATGGGCATTTGTAATCAGGGGGCCACGTGGCACCACAAATTAAGCACACCTTGCTTTATTATATAGAGTGTTTGTATGGGGATAAGTTTGAGGTGTGGTTACCGTCCAAGGTGGCTGATGCCTGGGCTGAGTTAGGCGGGGCGCTCAAGCAAGCTAAGGAATTGTCTGAGTCAAATGGCAATTCTTACCGAGTAGTTGACCAGGAGGGCAACGTGTACGAAGCAACTAGCCCATTTGTAGTGGAGGGTAATACCTCCTTCAACGACAAGAAGCCGGCTGGCCCGGTTGTCACTAAGGTTCGTAGAAAGCGCATCTACCTCATTGGCAGCCTGCGTAACCCTAAAGTGCAAGAGGTGGCCGCAAAGCTACGAGCTGACGGCTACGAGGTGTTTGACGACTGGCAGTCCGCTGGCCCTGAGGCTGACGACTACTGGCAGAAGTACGCACAGACTCGCGGCTGGACAATGGCTCAGGCGCTGGCCGCAGCATCCGCGCAGAACGTATTCGAGTTTGACCGCCGCAATATCGAAGAGTCTGATATCGGCGTACTAGTAATGCCGGCTGGTAAGAGCGGCCACTTGGAGCTGGGTGTGATGATTGGTAGCGGCAAGCCCGGCTTCATTCTGCTGGATGGCGAGCCCGAGCGCTTCGACGTAATGTATAACTACTCCCCCTACTCTGGTGGCATTGTAGCTACTTCGGTGGAGCAACTCCTGAAGGCCCTTGATGGTGTTTGAAACGAAGGACAGTGGCAAGCGCGTTGATTTGGCTAATGGGATGGTCCGGGATACGGCTGATGACAAGCCGGACTGGGCGCTAATTTTCGATGGCCCGCTCATTCGCCGCTACATGGAATTGCTGGGGCGCGGCGCAAAGAAGTACAACCCTCGCAACTGGATGCTGGCGCTGAAGGTTCCACCGGACCGTATGTCCTACCTGAAGACCAGGGCTCGCTTTGCGGAATCGGCACTGCGCCACTTCCTGTCCTGGTTTATGGGCGACCGAAGCGAGGACCATGCGGCAGCTGTAGTGTTTAACATTAACGGTTATGAAGCCATGGAAGAGTCTGGCGCGGAAGGAGACCAGAAGCTAGGACCGCAAGCTACCTTGAGAGCACGAGATGGCGTCCATTAGCGTCGAAGCCTGCCGGGCAGGAGTTGAGGGTAAAGAGAAGGGCGGGTCTGTAGTAATTACCTTAGCCGGTATCAGATTTGTTACTTGGACTGACACCTTTTTAGGAGCAGTTGACCTTGCTATTAAGGCAGCTAAGGAGCTTGGTCTAGACAACCCAGCTCCCGCTTCTGAAGAAGGATGCGCGACGTGCGGAGCCCCCAAGAGCAACCACCCATACCGCCATCCATTTAAGGGGAGCAATGCCGACACCGAGTGAGACCAGCGTAGAGGCGCCGAACATCGAAGACGAGGCCACCGGGGCAGAGCTTCGCGGCTACGAGATTGCGCGCAAGGTTATCGAGTACCTGCCGGGCAAGAAGCAGCGGACGCGCTGGGCAGAGTGCGGGAAGTTTAAGCCTAATCAGTACGGCTGGCGACAGGCTCGGGAGATGGCGGTCAAGCTCCAGGAAGCGCACCCCAACGAGGTCTATCGCATCCGGGCCCTCATCGCCATGGAACCGCCTCCTGCCGCAGAGCTAGAGCAGCCTTTGAGTGAACAGGACTTGGCAGCCGCTAAGCTGCTGGGCCTAACCAAGGAGTAGGATGAATTTCAAGCAGCTGGCCTCTGGTGGAGGCTATAACTTCGATAAGCACGAGTTCTTTGGGCGGTATGCTATCCGTAAGGACCTCTTCCTCCCTCTCGCGCGGACTTCCCGTTACGACGGTCATACGACTGCCCCATGGCCGGTTGCTATTCACTCGGTGGCTGTTGCACGCTGCATCGAGCTAGTAACGAACAACAAGGAGATGGCGGCTGGTGGTCTTGGTCACGATTTCCACGAGTCTATTACTGGCGACATTACGACTCCGGTTGCCGTGGCGGTGGGCTACGACGTAGTGCGCTCGCTTCAGCATAAGGTCCAAGCTTCACTCGAAGAAAAGCTCGGTATCCCAAATCGGCTGTCTATGTTTACCTGGCGTGACCAGGTTCGACTTGGAGACCTGGCCGCGCTATTCGTAGAGAAGCAGCTGTTTTGTGCGCCAGAGCCGGCCCCGTGGAACGTTAGCCAGCCACCCCCTATCTGGATGCAGACAATGCACGACGTGATGCTGGATATCATTAATGAGGGTGAGCACCATGACGGCGGAGCTTCCTCTCTAGAAGCCGAGTACAAGCGGCTCATCATCGGAGCAGGAGAGTAGTGGAAGTTCAAGAAGTAAAGGTTCAACCGGGAGACAGTCTCCTCATCCCTGGTGACATGCACCATGACAAGCAGGACCAGCGTGCTATTAACCTAATGATTAAGGTGGCCCGTGCAGCCCGAGTCAACCGAGTGTGTTTGGTTGGAGATACATTCGAGTCGGCGGGAATCTCCCGTCACCCTAGTCTTCGGGCGCGCAAGAACTTCCGTCTTGGGAAGGGTACCATTAAAGCTGAGGAGCGAGCTGCCCGGCCCAATATCACTGCGCTCAAGGCTCTCGCTACTAAATCAGCTGACGTCCTCACCGGCAATCACGAGGCTTGGTGGGGCGCTATTCAGGATGATGTCCCGGGTCTAGGAGACCACGAGTGGTGGGAGCTTTATGGTAATCTATTTGACGGATGGACGGTCCGTGAAGAAAGTGTTGCACTCAAGTACGGCCCTCTACTCGTTTGTCATGGGCATCGTCTGCGCGGCAGTCTGGCGAAATACGCCGCAGCAACTATCCTAGCTAACTATCCCGGCCAGAATACGGTCTGCGGTCATAACCACCGCCTCGACGCCTGTACGGCTCCCACCTTTAAGTATGGCAAGCAAGTGTGGCATGGGGCATGGACGGTTGGCCACCTCAAGGACCGGCTGCTAGAAATCAAGGAGGCTAACATTGGCCCATTCAGCGAGAAGCACCAGCAGGGCTTCGGAATTGCTACGTTCTATTCCCGTGGTCGGTCCAGCGATGGCGAGAAGCTCGGATTTGATTTGCAGCTGTATCGCATTCACCGTGATGCTGACGACAATCCAATGGTCATTTACGCGGGAGCGGTCTTCAAGTGAGTCCAGCACCAGGAGAGACCGGCGACGACCGGAACGACACCATTAAGATTAGGTACGTGGTGGTGGACAAGGATGGCTGCATCGTTACTCACAGCCGCAGCAAGCGCTATGGCGGGACTGGCAATGTTTCCAGCCTCTACAAGAAAAAGAGCGACGCCCAGCGCCAAGCTAATAAAGATGGCGACTCCGTTGTTATGGTGCACGTGGACCTGTCGCGGGAGCCAGTCTTCATTAGGGCTAAGCCAGCATTAGGAGAATGACTAAATGGGAGCGGACTACCTCTCGAAACCTGCTCAATGGGATAAGATGGTGGAACTGGTACGAGCCGCGGGCGTTTGCGGTTTTGACACCGAGTTCTACGGGGCTGACCCCAGCAAGCAGTCTCTCGTTGGTAAATCCCGAATCCACGTTTGGTCCATCGCCATCAGGACCGCAAAGATGGGCCCCCGCGGCTATCGTTTGTGCCGTGGCTGGTGCCTACCTGCTGCGGCTCTTGACCACCCTCCGGTACGTGCACTTCTAGAGGATGCCAAGGTAAAGAAGCTCATCCACAGTCAGAGCGTGGACCACCATAGCCTGATGAATCATGGTATTGACCTAAAGGGAGGGTTTAACACCCTCGGGTACGTGAGGTGGATGCGACCGGGTCTCATCAACACTCCAGGGCGGTTTAAGCTAAAGGCGCTGATGATGAGCCTGCTGGGTAGGCCGCCGGTCTGCACGTTCAATGATGTTGTGTCGGACGAGCGGATTATCCAGGTTCTCTGCAAGCACAAGAAGAAGGTAAAGGGGTGCGCTTGTGAGGTCCCGAAGTGTCGTAAGCGTAAAGCAGACCCTGACGGCACAAGGCACGACAAGTATACCGACTACATCGACGCCTACCGCGAAAAGAAGGAGAAGTTCAAGCATGCTCTTGAAAGCATTGTTCCTGGTCATCCTCGCTGGGACCTTCTTGTCCGCTACAGCATTGAAGATTCAGTGGCGGCTCTCCAGATTGAAGAGATTGCCTCCGAAACTCGTGACCCTGCCCCTTGGCCCTACGACTATCTTCCCGACGAACAGGGTGCTGGGCCCGCTGCTGGACGGCCAGACGCGGCTAGAGGCAAACGACCTAAGTTCTCTCAAGCGGTCGAGCTAGCCGTAATCAAAATGGAGGCCACTGGCTTCCCTCGCGACAAGGACTTCTGTCTCGCCGGTATCAAGCAAGCTAACGAGGATGAGGAGAAGGCGCTCAATTGGCTATACAAGTGGTACGTGGTAAACTCGGGGGAGTACGGTCCGCACGGTCGCCGGCTGAAGACCAAGGTGACGAAGACTGGCAAGGTGTCGATTCCCAGTGGCACCGATGGTATTTGGACCTCTGGCGCGAAGAAGCTGCGTCTATTCGATTCTCTGGGTTTTCCTCGTTCGCCAGTGTGGGCAAAGGGGAAGGTCAAGGAAGGCAAGTCGAAGCTGGATTACGTGGCGATGCAGTGGATATCGGACAACCACCCGCCGGCAGCTCAGCTGATTGCAAAACTACTTCATCTTGGCCGTATTCGCTCGGGACGAAAGTATCTGCTCAAGCTGGCTGCGGCAGACGAGATTGTTCATCCTGTATGTGGACCAGCGGGAGACGAGGACGAGCGCTCTGGTGCGGTAACTGGCCGGTTAGGTATTAAAGGTGAGCTGGAAGCCCAGCAGCTGCCCAAGAAGGGCGACAAGGATTTATATCAGGTGAGGTGCGCAATTGTCGCTTAGCCATCGTCGAAGCAAAACCAAACTA
>ERZ869921.1324-NODE-1324-length-10673-cov-3.603786_pt1 | contig 10673 bp, 9 predicted proteins | sample MGYA00579310_ERZ869921 | MGnify/ENA primary metagenome ERZ869921 (study PRJEB32216, sample SAMN09231816) | wastewater metagenome | place: USA: Maryland | collected 2016-06-21 | study: EMG produced TPA metagenomics assembly of the PRJNA472060 data set (Reclaimed...
TCCACGTAGGGAAAGCCAGGCATCTGCTGCCGGTAAACGCGGTATGCGGTACCGAGATTTGTTCTGTTCACGAAAGCAAGCTCGAAGTCAAACTTCGAGTATCCGCGGCGCTCGCCGAGAATAAAGGCCATCCGGCGAGCAAGAGTGGCTGCCTCAGCTTGGGCATAAAGACGAGTCTCCAGCTCAAATTTCGCATCAACGAAATGGAGATTTTTTGCCACTACGCTCTCGGCGGATTCGATCTCGAACTCCCCGCGCACATCGGCGTTGTATGCCTCTGCTCGGTTATAGCTGAGCTCAACTTCGCTGTAGAGCTGGTCGTAATCGTGCTCGAAGTCCATTCCTGCATGCTGAAGCTCCGTGGCATCGAAGTCACCAGAGGTTTCAAAAGGCTTCGTCTCTGAGATCCCGATCACGATGCCGGTAGAATCTTCGGCCACGAAGAGCTTATAAAGATTCGATTGCAGAATTTGACCGAGCAGCTCGTTATAGGTGGGTAGCTTCGTCTCTTCCTTATTGAAAGGAATTGCGAAGCCCACCGAGAGCGCATCGTCGTCGATGGTCTGGAAAATCTCATCCGAAATTTCATCACGCGGAAATCCTGCATCGATCAGCAGCCGGTAGATCACTGCTGCGGCATTCGCCATGATTCCGCCGTGATCCGAGAGATCGCCCACATCGGACAAATCCTGATACTGATCAAGTCCCTTTCTTCCATATACCGTGCAGTCCACATCCCAGCTAACCGGATCAAACGGAGCGCCGCTCATCGCAGCTTCCACGTTATTGTGCAGAGTGAATCCGCGCAGACGATTCGCCTCGGTATCGTCGATCAGAAGGTCGTAATCTCTTCCAGGAAGAAAATTGGCTTTCTCTCCGTCAGCATTCGTGATCGTCACGAGCGCAACGAAAGGCCGCGTCACCGTATCTCCGCCAGCGGCAGAGCCCGAAATCGAATCGTGATCGAAATAGTTTGCTCCCACGGCGGTCACCTGGGCATAGCGGTCGGTGCCACTGCGCTTGATGATAACCCCATCCCCAACCATTACCTTCGGCGGTACGGTCGTATAGGTGCGCGTGGCGCTATTCGCTCCCCCGGTATCGATGGAGTAGGTGAGCGTTCCGTCGTCGAGAAATACGCGAGAGCCGAGAACACTTCCGATTGCCTCATCCGCTTGGTGAGTCAACCACATTCTGTTTACAGAGGTGCCTGGAGTGTAGTCGAAGCCAATATTTATCGGCCGGTGGTTCGTCACCTTTCCGAAAATGCGGCGCATATACCAGAGCTTCTGAGCGAGGAAAGGCCGGCTGTCCGGATCGTATGTTCCGAAATCAATATCATCCATCTTCCGCAGGGAGACTTCCCTATCGAAGAAAGAAAGAAAATCCACGCACCGAAGATTTACGTCGAAGCCCTGCACGGTCATTCCGTCCGTGTAGCCGGTGAAGATTTGCTTGATATCTCCGAGCGCCATTGCTTCGCGCAGATCGGCGTTCGCCATAATATAGGCTTTGCACACCGCGAACTTAAAGGTGGCGGCGTAAAGGAATTCATTCATCCAGCCATCGCCGTTCTTGATTCCGAGCGAGCTTTGCGCCACCGGAAAGAATCCATAGATGTTCTGCCTGCTGCCGGATTGCGCGAGCGGAGATTGATCCAGGCATCCGCGCCAGAGAACATGCTGGGAGTTATTGTTCAGCGGATCACGCGGCCCGATAAAGGTCTGGCTGGCGAAGTTCAACTCAAACTCTACCGTCATGCCCGGGAAATCCGTAGCGCCGCCAAAGATTCCAGGCTTGAAGTTGTCTGGGTTCGCATCACCAGGCGAGCCCTCGAAGCCCGTATAATAAAGGTACTTCGTGAGCGGATCGTAGAACCAGCTTCCCGTATTCAGGAGCTGAAGCTCCAGGCTCGCAGAATTATAAAGCCCGTCGTCGTTCGCGTAGTCTCCCCAGCAGCGCGTAACGAAGCCATGAGGCATCAGCACGCGGTAGGTAGCCAGCGGTGGACTTGCCGAATCGGTATAAAGCTCCCAGCCGGTAACACGCATGCGAGGACGCACCACCACCAGTGAGTGCTTCTCTTTTTTCGGATTATTTATATTCGCTGCCCAGGTCATAGATCGCTCGATGTGAAAACGACATCGTAGGGAAATTTGATCCCGTACTCAAGCGTCAAAGTGAGCCCGGCTGGCATTGCGGGGTTCGGGAAAGCCTGCCTCCAGGCAATATGAGAGTTCGCGTCCCCGGTATATGCCGAAGGCTTTACCGTGAGGTAGTAGTAGGTATTTTGCTTCAGCGCGATCAGCGGGAAGGTGAAGCCGAGAATGCGATAGACGAAAGGGTCCACATTGCATTCGAGCTGGTTAAATGAATCAGATTCGGCCAGCTTTCTTCCCGGCACTCCATTATTATCCGACCACACTTCAAGCTTCACATTTCCAAACGCGGGCTCTCCATAGAAGAAAAGGCCCACCACGGCCTCCTTCAAGAGCTGGCTGCGGTAGCCATTCGTAACGCGAAACTTCTGGTAGAAATTCGGAGTGGCCGCGATGGCGTCTGCGGTGGAGATCGGCTTTCCGATATGGTCCCAATCGAAAGGCATTAGAGCTCCTCTCGAAGCGCCCAGCCATAAGACCAGTTTCCGGGAGAAAGAAGTCGGGCGGCCGGCTCATTATTGAACCGCACGAGGCGCGACCACTTCATGCCATCTGGAGAGAACACGCTATTGGGATCCAGGCAGACGAAGAAAGGCGTCTCGGTGCCCACATCTTCCCAGAAATCCATCAGCGTATCGATATCGGTATTGGTGAGCTTTTCCCAGGTGAAGGAATGCAGCACGGTCTTTGGTCGCTTCCCTACCCAGGTCTGACCGGATTCGGAATAGCTCACCACGGAGTTGCTGATTGGGTTGCTCTCAAGAGGAAAGGCCGGACAGCCTCTTTCCATCTCTGCGTGCGCACCCAGAAGCATTGCACCAAGCTCCAGGTATAGATCGGGGTTGTCGTTATCGACGATCTTCACTTTCCAGTAGCGATAGCCGGAAGGCGAGGACTGAGCGATGCCATCCGGGTTTATATACCCAAGCAGGAAGTCCCTCACCGTGATGGTGAAAGTTTCGGCAGGAGTTCCCCAGGCATCGGAGGGATTCCCCATGAGGGTAACGGTCGCGGAAGGCGAAATATTGATCGGCCGATTGCGATCGCTTACGGCGAAAAAGCCAGTGGGCTGCATCGGAGCGCCGAAATCGAAGATGAAATATTCCTCGGTGTGGATGCGCAGGAGATCGGCAATATAAAAGGCCGCGCCAGTATCATCTGCCGAGGTATCGAAGCCGAGAATGGTTCCGAAGTCAGGAGCATCCGTCCAGTGAAGATTCAGTCGATCAGCTGAGCCGGCTAGATCGGAGAGAATCTTTATCTTTCCGGTGGTCGCATCTCTCGAGATCGTGAAATTGGCAGTGCTTACCGCCTCCATCGCGGTCTTGATCGCGGCGAATAGCAATGCATCAGAAGCGTAGGCTCCTGGTGTAATGGTAGCCACCAGATTGAGCTGAATGGCCTCCTCGGTGAACTCGATCGTATTCTTGCCGCTCTCCACGAGCCAATACCCAGCCGAGCGCCAGGTTTGCCGACGACGGGTGATATCGTAAACGTTCGAGGCGGGATAAGCCGCTTGCTCCGAGGAGTGAGTTTTCGCAAAGGCTACGTCGATGAAGTTCTCGTTAAAAACCTGGATCATGTCTGATACCCCGAGGTGCGACTATCGAACATCGCCCGAGCAAATTGTTGGTGCCCAACGTAGAGCTTGATCTCCTTCGGCCCACCAAAGTTTCCGCCACCGGCCTTTACCTGCCGTAGCCAGTCAGTGAGCTCCGAATCGATCACCGTTTCGTTATCGCCAATCTTCGCTAGTGCGCGGTCGCCCGAGAACATGGGATTCCGCGCCGTGGTTCCGCCCTCAGCAAAGCCGAGAAGGTCGCCCAGGGTATTGAATACCTCAGAGCCGCCGAGCGTACCGATGGCCAGAGCACCGCGCCCAAGGCTCCATTCGCCCCCACCAAAGGCTTTTCCGTCTCTGCCCTTGCTACCCCCTAGAACGCCACCCGTCGCGTCGCTAAGGAAGTCCTTGAGGCCGTCAAGCAGCATCTGGAGGAACTGGCCGGGGATCTTCAAGAACTCTTTCGCAAAACTTGTAACGATCTGCGGAATATTCGTGATGATGCCCTTCACCAAGGCAATGGCAATCTGCGGCATAAGCAAAATCGCGCCCTGGATGATCTGGGGAAGGCCATCGATAAAAGCTTGGATGATTTCAGGTAGCGCATCCACCAGACCTTTTACGATCTGGGGAATTGCCTTTTGAAGTTCAATAATTAGCGTAGGTATGGCCTTCGCAATATTTTCCACGATGCCAGGAATGGCCTGAGCAAACTGCTGCACCATCTCCTTAACGTGCTCGGGCCCCTGCGCCAGCTCTCCGGCAATCTCCGATACAGCGCCACCAATACCAGGCAAGAGAGCATCTGCGGCCGCTCCAATCGCGCTCGTCACGAGCTTCTTTGCGCCCTCTGCGCCTTTTACCACGTTAGCCAAAAGGCCGGCAGCCTGCGCGGCACCAAAGGATTTCACGAGCCCTTTTTTCGCTTCTTCGGCAAAGCCAATCGCCTGAGCTTTCAAAGCCTCAGGAATATCCTTCGAGTTCTTGATCGAGTTGATGGTCGAATCGATATCGTTCTTGGCCTTTGTCAGCTCATTCTGGCCGGTGATCGCGAACGAGATAATTCCCTGCAGAGGCTCCTTGGTAGCGCCCTCGATCGCGCCCTTCGTGATGTCCCGAATCTTTTGCTGGGCATCCTTGAGCTGCTGAATCTGCTTGTCCACTTCCTCTTTCGGGAAGATATCCGCGAGCCGCGCATTTTTGCCGGATCCCGATTGCACGTTCTGAATTTCTTTCTTCAGAGTTTTCGTAGCGGTGGCGGCCGCGCTGATTCTCTTCGCCAGACTATCCGCATTTTTAATCAGCGGCTCGAAGAGGTCGTCGGTCTTATTTACGGAATCCCCGAAGGCTTCCCCGATGGCGTCGAGCTGATCGGTGAGGCGCTTCACGCGGGCTTCGTCGCTGGAGAATAGAGCGCCCGGGTCGGACGCAATGGCAGTGAGCTGGCGGAAGCGCAGAATCACCGCGTTCACGGTATCGGAAATAAACTGGAAGCTACGGATCACCAGCGGCGCGGCCTGCACCAAGAGGATGAATCCATCAGAGACGAGCGAGCGAATGCTGTCCCCGTTGGCCTGGAGATCGGCATTCATCGCCTCGAAAGCTTTCTGAATTTCTTTTATCCCGGCGATCACCACCGGGTTCTGCGTAACGAACTTCCCGATTGTCTCCAGGATATCCGAGAAGGCATTGCCGGCCTTCGTTGCCGCACCACCGAAGGTATTCCCTAAAGCCTCAGCAGAGCCATCAACGGCCGTGCGAATTAATTCGAGCGCAGCACCACCGGCCAGTGCTTCCTTCGAGAGATTCTTTAGGCCCGGAATAGCTTTCGCTAAGCCCTTATCGACGAAGCCATTGAAGCTCTGAGCAACTTTCTGCGTGGCGGATTCGAGATCAATTCCCATGCGAGCAGCAAGGTCTACGGCGACTTCAATTGCTTGCTCGGTCTCTTTGTTCGTGAGCTTGTATTGCTTAGCAAGCGCGGCGGAGCTTAGTACCTGATCATCTGTAAAGGTAGTCGTGCGCTGAATCTTTGATGCTAGCTGCTCAAAGTCTTTTACTGCGTCTGCGGAATAGTCGCCGGTAATTCTTAGGGCGTTTGCGAGCTTTGTCTGAGCTTCTTCTGCTTCGAGCGCCTGGGCGAGAGCTTCTTTCCCTAGGCTTTTAATGAGATCAATGGCGGGTTTCGCTACGGCACCAACAGCGCGGAAGCCATCCACTACTGCGCTGATGGTGGTATTGAAATTGATCTTATCGAGATTTTTCTGGGAATCTTTGGCGAACGCTTCGATAGCTTTCCTGGCTTTGGAAATCTCGGCTGCTATCTCAAATGAGTAAACTTCATCGGCCATTATTTCTTCCCATTAGCTCGTCGAATCGCGTTGTTGTTTGCAATCTCCACGAAGGTCAGCATCTCGGCAATGTCTGAGGGAAGGTCACCTGCTTTAGTCACGATCCCTAGTTCTGCAAGGGTGCGCCGCCTGTTCCAGATTTGAATTGCTGGATGGCTGGCGGTCGCATTCTCCTTCTTTGCATTCGCCGCTAGCTCGAGACGGATAGCGGCTCTGGCTCGTTTCCCAATTCGAACCCTTTCATGAACCGGCTGCCCAATTCGAGGCACAGCTTGCTCATTCCTGGGATGTAGTCCAAGTCCTCAAGGCCGTATTTCTTCCCGTCCTTCAGGCGGGTGATCTCAGCGCCCTTGATATATTTCTTGCCGAGCTTATAAGCCTGCCCGGCAATCTTGGTGAACATGCCGTTCTTCTTCTTGCCTTGAAGAGCGCCTTCTTCGAGATCGTACATGCCCACGTCGGCGCATATTTCTTCGATCTCGTCCAGGGTGGGCATCTCGATTTCGATGTGCCCCTCAAACTCGGGCTGTTCGCCCTCTGCTGGTTTGAATAGTTCTGGTTTATACTTGATGATTCGGCCCATATGGAAATTCTCCTTTATGGGTCGAGGCTACCACTAGAGGAAGTTCAAGTAAATCTCGGGCTCGCCGGAGGCGTTAACGTAAGGACGGATGGTGTACTCCATCGTCACGATCCCGTTATCGTCACCGTGCTGGTAGGCCGAGATGGTGGCAGTGGGCACGTAAACGCAACCGCACTTGCCGGCCACCCAGTTACCGCCCGACTTCACGCCGAAGTTGAAAAGGAACTTGGTGTCCACGTTATTGAGGAACCGACGGAACTTGTCGGCATCGTGGCGCTTGAGCTGAGCAAGGATCGTGATCTCCGTAGCCCGCTTATTGATCACCGAGCCATCCACACCAGTGGCGGCCGAGATGCAGAGAATGTCGTTCTTCTCGTTGGTCACCTTGATGCTGCAAGTCTTTACGCACACGGAGTCGTAATCGGAGGTATCACCGATCAAGATTTCCATGTCCTGCGCAATCATCGGATCGGCAGCGTCGTAGCTCGGCGAGAAGCCGGCAGCGTAGCTCTGCACGGAATCGGACTTATAGCCCACCGTGCCGCTTGCTCCGGTTTCATCCGCTACGGTGAAGCCGAACTTGGTGGCCGCGCCGTTCGCGGTATTCGCGCCCGTAGCCCAGTTGAGCTCGAACACGGTATCGCCAGTGGCCTTGAAGGTGAACTTCCCGGCATCAGCTCCCAAGGAGTTGAACACCACGGTAGCCATCTTGTCGGTCTGTACGGTGCGCATGGCTGCTTGTGCGGCAGCGGCAAGCTCGTGCGGATCTTTATACACGGCAATCGGGATCACCGCGGCGTGAGCACCGTCATCGTCAGTGAAGTCGATATAGCGCGTCGAGCTGGTGATGCGGATCGGGTTCATATAGAACCCAGTGCCGCCGAGGCTGAAGCTCTGGTTGATGAGCTCTCCCACGGATACGTCCATCGTCCACTCGGTCACGCGGGCACCGGCAATCGCTTCGAGAGCGCCGCCGTTACCGCGATATAGCCAGAGCGAAAGCGTCTCGTGGCCCGAATCGGTAGGAGTATAGTTCACGCACTTTCCGAGGGTCACGCCAGAGGCAGGAGCTACCGGCACCGCGAAGCCAAGGGAGAGATCGTTCGTCGCAACGGAGTCCACCGGGCGGATCGAATAGCCGTTCGTCCCGTCTTTGATCATCACGGCTTTACCGCGAGCGAAGTCCGAGCCACCTGCGGCCGCTTTGAGCAGGATCGTGGTGGAGGAAGAGGTCAGCGTGCGCTCGGTGGCGTTTACGGAAGTGGAGCCGAATAGGGATTCGAGAAGCTCTCCCCAGTTCGGTGCCTGGCCTTCCACGCCAGAGTGCTTCAGATATCCCTTGAAGCTGGAGCTTGGGCGGGACAAACCCTGGATGGGCTTAGCCGAGCCGATCGAGCCACGAATTTCTTCGTTCTCGATGGTGTCGATGTTCGGCACGAACTCGAAACCGGGTTGCAGGGGAATGAACTGAGTGCCCCCAGAAACATCGACGAGAGTTCCTTCCGTTACCTCGGGAACTATCGCCAATCGGGACTGCAATGAATTTTCTGCCATTTTTCCTCCAAATGCCTACCGGTTACTTAGTGCGTATTCTACGTCGAATGACACTTCAATGTAATAGTAGGGCGTGTTTTCTAAAAAAACTTCCTGCCTGCCAGTATCTCCCTGGAAGGTGTTCTTATAAATCAAACCGCCTAGCGTCAGCTCACTCTTTACCGCTAGAACCAATTCTTCCATCCGGCTGAAGAGTTCCAGCTCCTGCAGAAGCCTCCGCTCAACATCCGAATCCCTCGCCTGCGCCTCGCAGGAAATAACCACCGTAAGCACGCGGGAGAAGCTCGTGGTGCATTGCTCGATGCCTGTGCCTTGGCTTCCACCGTCGATCTGAATTCCCCAGCCAGCGCGGAGCTGAGTATCTGGGTTTCGATCAAGGTGGTAGGCGTCATTGAACTCGGCGTACTTGGCTTTCTTCATCACGCCAGCAACCACTTCGCGGAAGGCTAGAACGGTGGGCTTCAGTCCCTTTACCACTTAGCACCGCCGCAAGGTAGCAGTGCCGGCCTTCTCGAAAGTCTCGAGACGAGCATCGCCATTCTTGTCCACGTTGAACACCATCTTATTGCAGGCTTCTTTGTAGCGCTTCGCGGCCGCTTCGGCCTTCTCTTCGTTGCCGAGATTCCCCGGCGAATAAATGATCTCCGCAGCCTTATGGGTAGCGGCATCGGTGAACTGATCGGGATCCAAAATCTGATTCGGTGACCAGATGATCTTCCTGGCGCGGAGGTCGCGGATCACTTCTTCCGCGGCGGCGCAATGAATCTTATCCCAGTTCGAGGTAGGGGTTTCGAAGAAGCTCTCGCGCATCGTCGGGCGGTTCAGGTCGCCGTAATAAATATTGAAGTCCCCGTCCTTCGCAAACTTATGCCCGATATAGTCGAGCGTCATAGCGAGGGCGCCACCGAAGGTAAGCTTCACCCAGTAGCAGTTATAAATCTTGAGCGTGGAGAGCGCGGGAATATTCTCGGTGGTTGCTTCTAGGCCCCAGCCTTTAAGGCGGTCGGGCGCCCAGAGAATCAATCCGCTCTTAGCGAAGCTCTTGCCGGATTCTTTCGTATAGTCCTGCACATCAACGGCGGGATTCCACGCAGAGCCGGACCAGATATCCACGGCCACAATGCCGGTTACGGAGTTATTTGCTCCCGGCTTTACGCCGAAGAAGCGGTGATTGAACGGGTGGTCAGAACCAACGTAGAGAGAATCCTCGGCGGCTACAAGGCTGAATGCCTGTCCATCGCCAGAAAGATCACTGAGTACCGAGCTAAGGTCGGAGAGTACAGTGTTGTCTTTTAGGACTACGCGGTTATTGAAAAGCATTTAGCTCCCGGAGGTGAGCGAATCGACGGCGGTGGCTGGTTTTACAATCACGGTGCCATCGGAGTTCAGAGTATCAACTGCGGTGGCGGGGGTAATGGTAGCGGGAGGTGGCATCTGAAGCTCCTTGTTAAAACGGGCCGGGTGTGGAGTCCCGGCCCATCGAGAGAGGTACTTATGAGCACTGACAAAAAACTAAGGTGCGCCGATCACGTAACCGCGAATCACCACGCGGACTTTACCCGCAGATGCGGTGCCGGTTACGTCGAGCTTCAGCTCCTTGCCTGCGGCGGAGTAATACTTGGCTACACGCTGGGTTGCTCCTGCCATATCGCCGAGAGTGCTTCGGAAATAAGCACCCTTCTGCCCGAGGGTATAGTTTTGTAAGCCAGCCGAATAAAGGGAGGCGGTAACGAAGCCGCTTGCGCTGTCGTCGTCCCCTAATTGAAAGCCGGTCAAACCAGATACGGTCGTATCGATGATCTGATAAACATCCTCGATCACGGTGCCGGCTGGAATATTCCAGAGGTCGCCATCGAAGAAGCCTTTCGGATTCTTGTAGTCCACGCCCGAGTTTGCGGAGCTCTGAGTGGCATTCACCGCACTCGAAAGATAGATCACTTTCTCAAACGGAGATTTGGTTACGGGAGAAGCGAAAGCGGTGACGCTCGAAAGCGCCAGGAATGCGAGAAAATATGCCAAGAACTGTTTCATTAAAGCCTCCAAAGGAATTTAGTTTCTAAATCATCCAAAACTTCCAGCACGAAGATGGCTGGTATCACGAAAAGGGCCGCCGCACCAATCAGCACGGCGGCACCTTTCCAAAGAAGCTTACGCGATCTGAACAACGCGCAAATCTTCCATCTGCTTATTACCGAAGAGAACAGTCATGTTCGTCCGGTATTGGCGACGACCATCGATACCACCGAGGTCATAAACCTTGGGGGCTGGGTTCATCTGAACCGCCATCTGCATGAAGATGGGGTCGAAGAACGAGGAGGTGTTACCCACCATCGTGGTCATTTTCACGTTGAAGCCCAACACAGGTGCAGTGATGGCACCTTGCGAGAGAGACGCCGAGGTGGAGAAGTCCCTCGAAGTGAAACCCGCAATGTTGAACAGGTCGTTAGCCTGGGGAACGCCGAAGA
>ERZ869921.1326-NODE-1326-length-10670-cov-5.621762_pt1 | contig 10670 bp, 32 predicted proteins | sample MGYA00579310_ERZ869921 | MGnify/ENA primary metagenome ERZ869921 (study PRJEB32216, sample SAMN09231816) | wastewater metagenome | place: USA: Maryland | collected 2016-06-21 | study: EMG produced TPA metagenomics assembly of the PRJNA472060 data set (Reclaimed...
GGACTTTGATACGCCCGTGAAGGCGTTGAATCTCTGCCTGCTCTGTTGGGGTGGTGGTCATGGGGTGCTCCTGATGGCTTCGGCGTGGCGGTCACATTGATCGGCCCCGAGGACGTGCTCCAACATCGCCCGCGCTTGCGGATAGTTCAACAGATTGGTGCCCCTCGGCTCAAACCGCGTGGTTCCGTTTGGATGAAACGGAGTGAAGCTGATACCGCCGTCCGGTCCAAAGTCCTTTGGCAGCGGCCAACAAAGAAAGCGGCTCACCATTTCGTCGGTAACCAACTGCGGAGGCTGCGTGAATACGAAAGTCAGCGCTGGCAACACTCGGCGCCCTGTAACTCCGTTCAAGGTCGAGATTACGTCGGTGTCGTTGTCCAGCATCATTGGTATGTTTTCCTTTGCGGGTGCTGCTGGCGGGGTGGTGAGTGCTGCCCGAGCTTCGTGCCAAGCCAGATTCAGCAGGCGCTCGGCCTCGTCCCTGCATTCGCGCTTCACGCGGTTTGCGTCACAACAATACGCAATATGCAGATCATCCAAGTGCTGTTTTGCAGACAGCAAATTGCGCAGGGCCTGCTCTGTTGGGGTGGTAGGCATGTCAACTCTCACTCGCCAGATACGCGATCTGCTCGGTGTACTTCCTGATGCGCTTCGAGTCGAAACGCATGACGCTGGCTCGCAGGTTGCACAGCGAGTCGTGGATCTTCACGATGCGGGCCATGCGGTTGGCTCGCACCTTGGCCAAGTAGTCGTCCTTGTCTTCGCCTTGAACTCGTGTGATGGCGACGATGGCATGCACGATGTTGTCTTCGAACAGCGCCGCCAGCACATTGACTGTGCAGGCTGTGTCTTCGAGGATGTCGTGCAGGTAGGCCACCACGATCGGGTTGGTGCCAGCCGGGAATGCCGACAGGTAGCGTTCCCACAGCGCGTCCTTGGTGACGGCAGTGCGGAACAGCGGGTACTTCGCCATCGTGGCGAACTGGGTCGCGACTGCGACCTTGATGTGTTTGAAGTCCATGTGTTTCCTTTGAAGTGTTTACGGAAGAAAGCGGGTGATCAGCATCATGGCCAGTGCTGCGGCCCATACGAAGATGATCGGCCAGACCGCATCGCTGTCATCTTCTTTGATGAGCGCGTACAGGCAGGCAGATGTCCAAGCGGCAGGCATGATCAGCCACCAGCCGAGCGTGAAGGTGACGGTCACACGATCTCCCTCTTGAAGAAGGGCTGCGGCGGCTTGCGCAGCAGAGCCGACTGGACCCGGCGCATGTCGTCGCAGTTGATGTTGTACTGCGGCGTGAGCTTGCCGATCTTCGGCTTCTTGATCTTCGTCAGCACGACGCCGTTGGGCGTGACCTTGAGCATTGTTGTTCTCCTTTGAAGGTTGGGAATGGTAATCTTGTCAAGAAGACCGGTCAAGTCTGCTCGTAGACGTGCCAGACGAGTGAGCCGTCGAAGACCGTGTCGATGTACCGCAGCCCAAAGTTGGAGGTGATCTCCCAACCAGTACCGTAAACCTCGAAGTTGCGGTAGACCTTCGCCTTCCCGTCGTCTACTTCGGCCCACAGACTCAGCTCACCCTCCTGCATCCCGACACAAAGAACCTTTGCCCCTTCCGGCATTGGCAAGACGCACTCGCTCGTCTTGAGCCGGAATTTCCAGATGGTCTTCATTTGGCGTACCGGAAGATGGCTTCACCCATCGGGCCTGAGTACTCTTCAACACCGGTGGCGGCAAGGACTTCTCGAATGCAGTCCTGAACATCGGCGGCAACGAGAGGACGCATCCGCGCCGCTTCACGCATGTGGGTCAGCACCGAGAGTGTTGCAGCGATGCTGTGCAGGTTGGTGTCGGTCTTGCCACCGAACTTCAGGCTCGTGTAGCGCTTGGCCTCACGCGCAACATCGTTGCGCAGTTGCTGAATCAGCTCGGCTTTGAGAGTGTTGACGATCATGTTCATCCTTTCATTTGAAGACAGCCGCAGGCTGTCAGGAAGCGGGCCTGGTCGAAGGCCGCATTGTCTTGCTTGAGCGTGTGTGCCGTCAGCTTGGCACACTCACGCACCTCGATCATGCGTTCGCTGACGCCGGTGACAGTCGTGAGAGACAGCACCTCGATGCGCTGCTTGAATACCTTGGCAAGTCGTTCGTAGTCTTTGCGGGTCATTGGATCTTCTCCTTCGCTTGTTGAAAATGCCAGTCAGGCTGGCCGTGCGGGAACCAGTCAGCCTCGCAGACCTTGCAGCGGTCTGCGCTCGGCGTGGCCTCGAACTGATCGCTCGGCACAGCGTTGTCGCTGCGACCGCACCAAGCGTGCGGCTTGCCGTCGAACTGCTCGCTGTGGTTGTGTACCTTCACCTCTTGCCTAGCACATCGTGATGGGCCATGAATTCCATCGGGGTTGCGAACACCAGCTCACGGTCTGCTGGCAGCTTCAGGTTCGGCGGATCGCAGCGCTTGACCACGTTGGCTCGGTAGATCGCCATGCCGGCGCACTGCGGCCCTTTGTAGGCATGGCACGGCACCACCGCGTCGCTGTGGCAGAGCGTGCGGTACTCGTGCGCTGTCGAATCACCCAGCCAGCCGGGGATCGCATTGCGCCGCATCGGGCAGTCGTGGCACGGCTTGGTGTGCTGTCGGCGCTTGACCAGTGCCTCATCACTGATGGTCATAACCATCTCTTCTCCTTTCTAAAGTACGTCCATGAAAGCGGACACGAATTGCTCTGCGACTTCGGTTACTACAGCATTGCCGTAGGCGCGCAGTAAGCCCACACGGTTGGGATCGACATCAGCCAGCGGGCTAACTCCGGGTTGTACTGGCCGTTTCTTTCCGTCAGCAAAGTCGAGCCACTGAGCGCCTGACCAGGGACCACCAAGCCAGCCTGCCGTGGGGTCTGATCGACTCTGCTCCGCCCACCCTCTCGCTGCAGGCTCATGCCGATGGTGTCTTTCCAGTCCCGCGTGCTCGGTGTGACCCACCCAGTAAAGCCGTTGCCGGATGTGCGGAGCGCTGAAGCCTGCAGCTGCCAGATCAAACGCTGTTGCGGCGTAGTCTTCACCCTCCAAGTCCTTGAGTACAAGATCGAGCCATACAAGGCCGTCCGGGCTTGCAACCTGCTCGCCAAGGCAGACTGCAGGACGCAGCTTTTGAGCGAGCCGCCAGAAGACCGGCCAGAGGTGACGGGGGTCTTCGAAAGCCCCGCGTTCTCCAACCGCTGAGAAAGGCTGACACGGGCAGCTGGCGGTCCAGACTTGTCGATCATCTGGCCAGCCTGCTCGCCGGAGGGCAAGTGGCCAGATGCCGGCTCCGGCAAACATGTGCACACCAGTGAACCCTTGCAGGTCTCCTGCTGACACTTCTGTGATTGATCTGTCATCAACAACTCCTTGGGGCAGCAGCCCTTCCGCGATTAAGTTTCGCAACCACTGCGCACAAAATTCATCGTTTTCGTTATAGTAGTTCACTTCTTAATTTTGCTCCTTGAAATAAATGGAACATTCCCTAGTTCAACTATGCGTGCAGTGCGCTGGCCCGATGCCACCATCTCTCTTTCACCGGAAGTATTGCAATGCGAGATGCAAGAAAGCCTACCTAGCCGTTCATGGAGGTAAGGCTACCGATGGCCACGACTGCAGGCAGTGCGGCAAGCACTTCAAGATAGGGCCGAAACAGAATAACAAGTGGCTCTGCTCTGCGGCTTGTCGCCGATCTGCTAACGCTCAATCTGTGCGTAACTTCCACTTGCGGCAGCCTACGACTGAAGCTGTGTATCGCGCAAGAACAAGAGAGAAACTCGGCCCCGACAGTCAGTTGCGGCGGTTCTACCAACTGAACCCTGCAGCCCCGAAAGCCTGCGAAGGCTGCGCAGAAGACCGTGTGGTTGAGATTGCGCACAGGCCTGGCCACGAGAGGCATGGAGAGCGCCGGTCCAGTGCCAACATGGTCTGGCCTGAAAAAGTTTGGGTGCTCTGCCCGACATGCCATCGTCTGCTCGATCGTATGCACTACACACCAGAAGAGTTAGGGTTGGCCTAGCTTCCTTTCTTCAGCAGTGCCTCGGCCCGGTCTGCGTCCTCGTGCCAGACATTGAACGTGACCCAGTTCTTCGCGTTGATGGTGGAGCCGGCGCGGTTGAACTTGATGGGCGCTGCCGCGGGCTCGATTGGGTTTGCCCAGTCGAAGTCATCGCCGTGGCAGCCGACGCACCGTGGGTGATGATTGCCTGCGACAACGACCTTGTGAAGTCCGCAGTAGCAGCAGCGATAGGTGGTCGACTCGCTCACAGCCCCTCGCTTTCGGGTCATCCAGACTGACCCACTCGAACATGTAGTAGCGGTGCCCGCCACCCATCACTAGCATGCCGTTGTGGGTGACGTGCACACGCACCTGCGTGCCGTGCTTCTTTGTCACGCGCCGGTCACCGGCCTTCGGCTTGCGCCGAGCCGGCGCCGACGAGTAGGTGATGCGTGTGATCACAGCACGTAGTCCGCATTGATGTTCTCGTCGCGCGTCCAGCCCGTCTCGAACATGTAGTCGTTGGAGATCTCTTCGGCCTCGCACTCGTCAAGCTGTACGCCCAAGTACGACCACACGGCGCACCACACGACGCCGTGACCGGCCTGGTAGCCGACGTAGCGAGCGTTGGCCGGCGCCTCGCTCGGCTGGCGGGGACACAGCGCATCGTCGACTGCCCACGCAGCCGAGATCTTATCGCGAGTGAATTGCATCGTCATGCCCATGTGAATGTCAGAAGCTCGCACATCTGACCGTTGAAACGCCCGAAAGAAACGTCCTCGCAGGCTCGTGGCTTGGCGTCGAGATGCTCGATCTGCCACTGCTTGACTTCAGCCAGCTCTTCTGCGGTGAGCCCGGTGGCGTCGTCGTACATCAGGTAGCCGCACCAGAAGGCCGGCAGCTTGTACTGCTTGAGGCTCACCGCACCCTCTCCAGCACGGTGACGATCGCGATGTAGGCCGTGATCTCCTCCTTGGCCAAGTCCACGTACATGATCGGCGTGCCCGGCAGCTGTGTGTAGGGCTGCTGCCCCTTGACTTCGCAAAGCATCTGCGCTGCCTGTTCGAGCTGGCTCGCGGTGAGATCGAGCAGGCTCATGGCTTCTTCGACGCTGCAGTCAGCGCGAACATGACGAGGTTCTGATAGCGCCCTCGTGCCATGTACATGACGCCGTCCTGCTTGTTGATGATCTCCTGCGCAGCCGGCGGCAAGGCTGCGATCTCCTCCTTGCGGCGCTCGAACTCGGCCTTGACCGCGGCCTGCTGCTTGAGCAGATGAGCCGAAGCCTTCTCCTTGGCCTGAGCCACGCGATCCTCGAACGTCCCTCGTGCGTTGGCTTGTCCCATCATTCGCCCCTTCTCGTCAGCGTTCTGGCGAGTTCTGCCCAGCCCCGGAGAGCCTGGTTGTCCTGCATCTTGGAAGCAGCGAAAGCGGTGACGAAATCGTGCAGCTCCTCGTAGGTTGGCTCGATCCAAAACAGGTCCGGAAATGCCTGCTGGATCTTCTGCTGGTTGCCGCTGTCGGCATGCAGCCAGGCTTCTGCGAGCTTGGCCACGAAGCCACCGCGGCTGCCGCGCGCCATCTCGCAGACTTTGTCGTGCAGTCCTTCTTTCATCTGATGCTCACCAGCTTGGCACGTGCTTCGAGCGAGAAGATCGGCTTCGGCTGCGCCGCCATCAGCGCCTTACGCCGGATGTGCAGCGCCTGCTGCAGCAGGTCGATCAGCTCGGTCTCGGTGGAGTTGCCGGCGCGGCGCTTGGACAGCGCGGCTTGGGCATGGGCGATCTCGGCCACGGTCACGCCGGGCCGGCGGCTGAGCCGCAGGTAGTGGTTGTAGTAGCCGGCCTCGGGCACCGTCTCGAGGATGCGTTGGGCCTGGAGTTGAGCGATCATGTGTAGCTCCTGTGAAGTTGTCAGAGACCCTGCGCTTTGCGCATCGCCAGCTTCTGCGCCAGCGTCAGCTTCGGCGGGGTCACGTCGCCGAGCGTTGCGGTTGGGATGAGCACGCCGTTGGGCACGCGCTCGGGTTCGGGGGCATGGGCAGCCACCACGTCGACCGGCGGCGGCTTCACGAGCGGCCGGCGCACCAGCAGGCTCTTGCGCTCCGGCGCTGCTTCGATCACAGCAGCCGGAGGCAGGTCGCCGATGGTCGGCAGCGTGGCCACAATCTCCTTGGGCGGCGCAGCACGGACGATCTTGTCGGCGCTGCCCGGTGGCCACGGCGTCTTGTTCCACGGCACGCTGGGGTGCACGGTGGCGTCGTGGCTGTGGTTGTCGTCCGCCCAACGCCGGATCTCGTGCCCCGGCCGCAGGTACTGCGCCATGCCGGCAGCGACCGCTTCCGACTTGCACAGGCTGATCGTCGGGCACAGCACGCCTTCGCAGATCAGCCCCCAGCCTTGTTGCCCGTCGTGCATGACGAGGCATGTCTCGATGATGGCCATTACAGGTTCGTGTCGTAGTTGATGGTTGCGTTCTCGAACCAGTGCTCCACCGCACTGGTCAAGGCCCCGGCTTCGCTGCCGCAGTTGTCCCCCACTTCCACGTCGCAATTGCCGTCCGTCCAGCACCACCACCAGGCCAACCGCATGGGGTCTGTGGTCGGCTCGGTGGTCTCCATGTCGCCGCTGTGCAGGCTATAGCCAACATCAGCCAAGAGATCGATCAGCTTGGCGGCAATCAGGGCCGCTTCGGTGATGTTCACGCGATCTCCTTCACGGAGATCTTGTGCAGGCCCAGCACCGCGGCGCACATGTCCTGCGGCAAGCCTTGCTTACGCATCTGGTTGAAGACGGTCGGCTTGCCTTTGCTCTTGGCGCGGCGCTGGTAGTGGCGCGAGAGCACCATGCCCACGAGGGCGAAGGCGCGGACTTCGTCGGCGCTGAGTTTGACGGCTTGGCCGTCCACACGAGCAGTCATCATGTTCAGTTCCTTTCAAGTGAGAAGACTTTAGCCGGTCTTCTGTCCGGCGTCTAGATGGCGAACTTGTCGCCGAAGATCTCCTGCCACTGGGCACGCGGCGTGTCTGCCGAGCAGACCACGAAGATGCCGGAGATGTTCTGCAGTTCGAGCCGGTGCGGCAACGTCTCGTAGACCTTGTCCGGCACGGTCTTCAGCCGGCGCTCCCAACCCATCTTCGGCAGGTCGTTGCCTTCGCCGATCAGCTTCTGCGCTGCTGCTTTCGAGACACGCGCCTCGTACTCGAGGCCGAAGCCGGTGATGGAGCGGGTCATAGGTACAGATTCGCTGCACGTTGAACGATACCGAGCAGCTGAGACAGCACCTTCTCGCGCTCGTCTTCGTTGAGGCTGCGGAACCACGCACGGATCGTCAGCGGCTTACCCGCCGACTGCGCACGAAAGCCGGCCAGCATTTTCTGTGCGTCTTCGCTGAGCTGTTGAGCGGTCATGCCAGTCTCCCGTCTTCAGTGAACTCGTACTCATTGGCTTCGCACTGTTCCTTGAAGCTCTCGAACGAAGTCAGGTACTCGTGCTCGGCCTGCAGCCCCTTGTACAGCCAATCGGCAAGGCTGCGGAGCAGCCTCTGCACTTCCTTGTAGGTCTCGGACGTGATCTCCTTGGTTTCGTGGTACGACTCGACGCTCATCGTGTTCGAGTGGCTGTAGTTGCTACCGAGGCTGGTGATCTCGGCAGCCAACGTGTAGCTGTGCGCCTTCTGGATGTCGAACAGCGCGTCGGCGATACGGTGCAGCTCGGTGTCCTGCGGAGCATGCTCGCGGATCTTCTTCTTGCTGTCCTTGGCGTAGCGGTAGCGGCCGAAGAAGCTGGCGCCGTCGCCTTGGCTCCAAAAGCCGGAGAAGTAGATCTTCGGCTCGCTGCCCTTGCTGTTCTGCCTGCGGCCAATATCCACGCCGATGATCTCGCAGATCGTCTCGAAGTCGCTGTAGGTGTCCTCCCACCAGTCGTGGTCGAGGCCGTGCTCGTTGAACTTCTCGCAGGCCTTCTGCTGCACGTCTTCGGGCAGCTCGTGCAGGAGGTACAGGGTGCGGGTGGTGGTTTCAGTTCTCATGCTAGCTCCTCGAAAAGTGTAAGGGGCCGTAGGACTTCAGCGCTTCGTCCTTGGCCTCGGCCATCTTGGCGAAGCGATCGGTGCGCCCGGTGTTGTGCAGCAGCAGCCAAGGCTCGGCCTCGTTGTAGCTGTCGGCACCACGCTGCTGACGACTGATCATCGCGACATGCTTGGTGCCTTTGTTGATGTAGACGTGGATAGTGCTCATCGGTATTGCCTCTCTTGAAAGTCATAGACCAGCACCTTCGGGTGCCCTTCCAGAACGCAGACCAACTGATACCAGCTGGTGTCGTGATCGTGATCGGCGTTGCCCATGTCCTTGGCGTCGGCCTTGTCGAGCTCGAAGACCTCCTTCTTGGCCAGCTTGATGATGTCGCTCAGTGCGGAAGTGTCGGTCTCGATCTGCGCGATGTACGCAGCCTCGGTCTCGTACTCGATCTCCAGCAAGTCGCACGCCGCAAGGTCGCGGCGCAGGATGACGGTGTACTTCACTCTCCCACCGGCTCTTCGAGCTGGAAGCTGACGATCGCACCTTGCTCTTGCAGGCCGGTCAGCGCATCTTCCACAGCAGACTCGGCCATTGCCGGACTGTCTGCCCACATCCAGATTTCAACAGTCACACAAAAATCCATGTCAGTCTCCTTCAGTTGATCCACTTCACAGCCCACCGAGCCGACCCCGGCAGCTTGATGAAGAGGGTGTATTTGCGGCTCGGGATGTCGGGGCAGCCGGCGGGGTAGAAGACCAGCCGGGTCCACTTCTCCTTCTCGCGCCAGATCATCACGCTGCCATCGGCATGCGCCTCGGCGTAGACCTCGGCGACTTGCGGAGCGCTCACTTGTACTGCCTCGCCATGAAGGCTTTCTCTTCGTAGCCGAAGATCCTGCCGATGCCGTAGTTCGGATCAGCCCGCGGATCTCGCAAGCTCGCAGCCTCTTGCTCAGTGGCGTGGCGCCACTCGTGGGTCACGTAGCCGTCGACGATCACGGTGTCTTGCCAGTAGGCGCCGGTCGGGCTCTGGCCGAGTCGTTGGAAAGTGTTCACAGCAGCACCTTCTGTTTGGGTTTGATGATGAGGGGCTGGACGCAGACGTAGTCGCCATTGGTCCCGCGCACCAGCACACCACCGGCTGCCTCGCAAGGCACCTGGGCCTTGAGTTGCGCCTCGGAGAGCCCGATCAGCGCTGCTACACCCAGCGCGCATGTGATGCCGATCAGGATGAGAAGCTCACGCACGGTTCTTGTTCCTCTCGTCGCTGGCAAACTGGTTCAACTCTTCCTGCAGATTGAGCGTCTGCTCCGGGCAGCGGTGGTCTCGTAGGTGTGTTTCATGCTCTGCTCGCAAGTTGTTCTGCGTGTGCCTGGTCGCGCTCGCTGCCTTCGGGGTCGGTGTAGATGCGCATCCGCACCAGCAGATCGTCGACGCTCTCGTCTTGCATCTCGTCTCCTTCGAAGCCAGAAATGAATCTCTCCGCTTCAGCGAGAAGCGAACGCATCGCCTCGATGGTCTCTTCTACCGCTTCCAGCGGTGTGATCGCATTTTTCATTCGCAGTCCTCACAGTAGCGTTGACGAACAGGGATGATGGCGTTGCAGCCGTTGCACTCGTGCATGGCCTCGCTGCAGCCCGTCTCGTGGCACGGCGTGCCGTTGATCACCAGCGCCTCGCAGCTGTGGCAGCGGACGCGGTACTGCTTGGTGAAGGGGATGTGCTTGCTGTCGGCGAAGCCGGGCTTGCGCAAGGTCTCCAGGTGAGCGAGGTACTTCCGGCCGTAGATCGTGCGCCGCTCGATGTCGGTCTTCAGCAGACCGGGGAATCTGTACTTGGCCTCCATCCGTGCCTGCTTCGTCGGCTCAGCCCGGCAACCGATGCCGGTGCGGTACGGGAAGGCGATCAGCTTGTTGGGCAGGCGGAACATCACCGCCCAGCTGTCGTGCTCCCACTGGCCATCGTCGGCGACCTTCGGCATGTAGCCGGCATAGGTCGCGGTGAAGGTGATCGGCACGGCGCCGCCACCCTTGGCCAAGATCTCGTCGACGATCTCGTCAGCGGTCTTGTCTGTCGTTTCGCTCATGTTGAGCCTCCTTTGAAGTTACCAGTCTGTGATCTGCTCGATGCTCCCGTCGTCAAGTCGCTCGTAGCGGCGCGGTCGGCCGGTGAGCACCATGTACAGCCGATCATCGAGTTCGGCGATGTCGAAGAAGTCTCTGAGAAACTCCGGCGTCGGCCGGCCACCGAAGTCGGGGTAGGCCGCGTCGATGTGCACCTCTTCACCATCCCAGTCCTCGATCTCGCCGCAAGCCACTTGCGCTGTGCCCATAGCCCAGCAGATGATCTTCACGTTCGGGTGATTGTCGAAGAGGTGCTCGGCCTCGGCTCGCAAGGCCGTCTCGATCTCGTCGGCGATGTCCTTGAGCTTGGCGTCGATGCTGGCGGTCAGTGTCTCGATCGACACATCAGCCCCCCAGCGTCACGTTCTGCGCCACACGGTCGGTGATCTGCCCCGACTTGCTCATGTAGTCGATCCAGTCGACGAACGCCACGCGGGTGTCGGTGGTGTACATGGTGCCTTTGCCGCTGTAGTGCGGGATCTTGCGGCGGTCGAGATCGGGGTGCTGGCGCC
>ERZ869921.1327-NODE-1327-length-10665-cov-10.899434_pt1 | contig 10665 bp, 18 predicted proteins | sample MGYA00579310_ERZ869921 | MGnify/ENA primary metagenome ERZ869921 (study PRJEB32216, sample SAMN09231816) | wastewater metagenome | place: USA: Maryland | collected 2016-06-21 | study: EMG produced TPA metagenomics assembly of the PRJNA472060 data set (Reclaimed...
TGATGGCTTCCCGCTGGGCACGATGCGAATCATGCGCAATGGGAATGTGTCTAGTCCCCCCCCAAACTAGTCCTAAATTATAGGGTTGTTATAGGTTCTGAATAGGTTTTCCCTTTGCAAATGGGACACACTGATAGGAAGATGACCTTACTGTACACAAAACAAGACATCAGTGATGTGCGACAAACGTTCACTTCCCCGCTTGAAAAGTTGACCAAGAAGTGACATTCCAGTTCGGAATGTGGCTTACCCTGTTCATTGGAACGTAATTGGGTCGTCACATGCCAGAAATGAAAATGCGACATTCAACCTGTTTCCCAAGTTGGATAGCCAAACACCCCGAACATTCCCATAAAGGAGCGATTCAGGAAGCTGAACGAAGTTTGCGGGTATCTTCTAACGGTAAGAATCCTGGTTCCCAACCAGGCAATGAGGTTTCGATCACCTCTACCCGCTCTAGCCTTTTACGGTCTATTCGATTGTAAAAGTGCGTACTACTGTAGGCTAGTTTTGATTTCCGGTCGGGCTAGCCTACACCCTTTTGCTTATTATCAGAACGACGGTGCGCAGTAGTTTTGAGACACATTGGCGCCCTAGTCAGTTTGTCTAGGCTGACACTGGTTTCCCGCCGTCGTTCTGGTTTTCCGGCTACCAGGCTACCGTCATAATGCTGAGAAACCCTACACCCTAGGCAGGGGCTTAGCAGACACGAATAGCCGAGTAGCATATTTGATTGTGTTAGCGTCGCTCCGGCCTTGTCGCCAAACTTAGACGGTGCGATTAAGATATATTTCTGGATACAGACATTATAGATCCATATTCAGAAAAACGTTAGCGGATTGTGGTCCAAAACAAGGCTATTTGACGGTTAAATGCTTGCAAGTAGCTTACAGTTTTGGTATACAAAGTCTGCTGATGTAAGGTAAAGCGTCTAGGGCTATGTTCTGGGCGCTTTATTTTTTAGCGCCGCCCCAAGTTACTCCGCTTTACGCTCGTGCAGGTTGTAAGTTAGAGCCTTGGGGCACCAAGTGTGGGGCCGGGTATCCCTCTGGGTCAATCAGATCGACCGGGCTGCATTCTAGCGCCAAGGCTAACTTGCCAAGGGTCTCGGAATCAAACGAAAATCCGTTCATCAACCGGATGATTGTTGGCTTAGATATTTTTGACGCTTTGATGAGCTTGGTTTGATTCATGCGCTTGTCGAACATCAATTGTTCTACTACCTTCTTGTTGATTTTTACCATGTACCCAACTCCTTTCGCTTAGATTTGTACTCCCCATCTATAGTAACATCGTTTTTACTTTTTGTCAACAACGAATTTTACCTATAGTTGATTTTGATTTACCTAAAGCGGCACACAGTGTAATCGTGTGCCGCTTTTGTTTTGCGCCAGATAGTAAAACTCGTGTTACTTTTGGTAAAATTGCCTATTGACAAGGATGAAAAGATGTGGTAAAATGGGTTTAACCGAAAGTAACATACGTAAGGAGATAGGCGGTATGAAGAAAATATTTTTAACTCAGGGTAAGATAGCGATTGTCGATGATGATGATTTTGAACGCTTGTCCCGATATAAGTGGCACTATATGAGAAAGAAATGTGCCAGCCCTGGCTACGCATCCAGGAGTTTCCCTGGGCAGGGAAATCTGTCGATGCACAGGTTTATCATGGGCGCCAAGAAAGGACAGATTGTCGATCATATCAACGGTGACACGTTAGATAACAGAAGGGCGAATCTGAGGTTTTGCGAACATAAAGAGAATTCAAGGAATCAGAGAAAACGAAGGATAACGCAATCTAAATACAAGGGTCTTTCGAGGGCAAAAGGTAGATCGATTTGGCAGGTGCAAATTAGTGTTAATGGCAAAAAGACCACGGTAGGAAACTTTGCCTCGGAAGAGGATGCAGCAAGGGCTTACGACAAGGCGGCGAGAATGTATTACGGTGAATTTGCCGCTACGAATTTCAAGGATTAGGCGTAATCAACCAATAAAAAATAGCCGGTGCGGGCAGGAACCCGAACCGGCTAGTACAACGAAGGACGAACTAATGAGCAAGCATGATTATACCACACCCCAGCCCCGCCGAGCAACCGGCGAATTCACCACCAAACAACGGGTGGCAACGAATAGGGAGTTACAAGAAGCAGCGGCGCGACAGGCGAAAGCGGACCGCGAGAAGGTCCAAGAAATGGTGGCGATGGGGTTACGGGAGTATGATTACTCTGAGATTTTTTGTGCGTAAAAGAAGTGATCGTAGTAACCAAGTGTTTATTGCAACCTACCAGGAGACGAGATGGCGAAAGAAGTGGCGTTAACACAAAACTATGCGGCTATCGTTGATGATGAGGATTACGAACGAGTCATTCAGTACAATTGGCACTGCGCAAAAAGACTAACGACCATTTATGCGGGGAGTAGAATTCGCGATGTTGATAAAAAAGAAACCTATGTGCTAATGCATAGATTTATCATGAATGCGCCCAAGGGTGTAGAAGTTGATCATATCAACGGCAATGGTCTCGACAATCAGAGTCACAACTTAAGGTTTGCTACTCATCAAGAAAACACAAGGAATCAACATAGAAAGAGAGGGTTCAAGGGCATTGCCGAACAAAGCTTTAATCAGTACCGAAAAAGATTTTGGTCGTCTATCAATGTTGGTAAAGCCAGGATCACATTGGGGTTTTATGATAATGAAATGGCAGCAGCTTGTGCCTACGATTATGCGGCGGTTGAATACTTTGGTGAATTTGCCTGCTTGAATTTTCCGAATGGGCAACCACTAACAAGGGAAGAACTGAAAAATCACGAATACAATAAGCACCACGCGGCATCAGCATATCGAGGCGTTTATTTTTACAAGAAAAAATGGAAAGCGCAAACTTCGCTAAAAGGCAAGACGATTTATATTGGTACTTTTCATAGCGAAATTGAAGCAGCTAAGGCGTACAATGAAGTAGCATTTAGCGTGCATGGTGATAATGCAATACTGAATATTTTTGACGAGTAAGGCGCAGATGGGGAGTCGCAACGGCTCCCTATAGACTCTAATGGGCTGATAGCGCATGGCAAGCTGCGCAGGGGGAACACAGAGCCAAGTCAAAATTAACTTTTTAGTGAAACAGGAGAAACGAGCGATGACGACGTTAAAAGATTACACCAAGCACCACAGAGGCAAATGGTTTGAAGTCTGCCTATGCTATCACGAAAAGCCGGGAAGTGACGAGGGAATAAAAGTGATAGCGAAATTCTTGGATGCTAACGATGCGATAAACTATGCCAGTCAGTGCCGAAAAGCAATGGTTGGACCGGACGAGATTATTGTTCGCTAATTAAGCCGAGTCAAATGAAAAGGCCCGGTCAGTGCAAGCACACTGCCGAGCCGGCGGCTAATCTAGCAAGAAGGGAAATGGCAAGTGATGGCAATCGAAAAATTCTCTGACTTCGTCGGACACACAATCGCTAAAATAGAGCGATTTGATGCTGAGCTTATTTTTACACTGTCAAGTGGTGAAAAGTACAAGTTATACCACGAGCAGGATTGTTGCGAGAGTGTTTATCTCGAAGATGTTATCGGGGATTTCTCTGACTTGATAGGTATGCCAGTCTTAAAGGCGGAGGAAGTATCTTCTGAGGAGAATCCTGAAGGTGTTCCCGCGCCTGAGTATCAAGGCTCCTTTACCTGGACTTTCTACCATATGGCAACCTTCAAGGGCGTTGTTTCTCTGCGCTGGTATGGAGGAAGCAACGGTTATTATTCCGAGTCCGTCGATTTAGCCAAATGGATTGACGGATACGAATACTGGGAACGGATTCATTGCTAAAGTAATCAAATCAAAAGCTCTGACGGCGCAGACACACCGTCAGAGCATATCCAAACCATTTACGTGAGAAAGGGTTTAGACAATGCAAAGTTTATCATGCAATCAGGAATATGCCAACGGCTGGCGCATCTTTTGCGATGGCGGCTATCTGGAAGACTGCGCCACCGAAGGCGCGCGAGACGGCTTCTGTGCCGCATGGCGACAGGCTGAGAGCGGCGAGGCGGTGAATTGGAACAGTGGTCCACAGATGAACGGCGTGCATTGCCCGGTCTGTGGTGCGGATTGTTTCAACACATGGGGCCTCATCGAGCACATGAAGACCCACCTAAAGAAGAATGAGCTTACACAGCGGATGGAAGTTGTTGCTGACATCCAGCTATCAGACTGGATTTGTAGCCAGTGCGGTGCGGACTGTGGTAGCCGGATCGGGCTGATTATGCACATGGTTGGCTGCAAGGGCAATAAGGCCACCGACCTGGTGTGGGTTAGCGTCAACGGTTTTGACTTGGCTTTGTTCCCTTGGGAGGACGCGGCCGCTGCTGTAGCCGAAGCCGAAGCCATCCTGAGCGAAAAGGATAGCAAGCCGGGGCTAGGCATTGATGATTTTGACGAACTCGAATTCATGTCATCCACACTGGATGAACTTCGCACCGGATCTATTTGCCCGATGCAGCGGCTCACGGCGGCGCAGATGTCTGAAATAGAGAACGAACGCCCCGGTGCGGAGATTTGTGAGATGCCTTGGGCCTGGTGAGACTCAATCAACCCGCCTAGCATCCCCCGCTAGGCTGCGGCGTGGGTGGCAGGTAGAAGTAGTAGGACAGTGAGACAGTGAGACAGTGAGACAGTGAGACAGTAGAGAGGAATATGTGATGCAAATCTGGCTGAATCCGAGAGTGTGGCTTTGGGGCATACCGATAGCTTCGTGTATCGCCTGGATAGTAGGCCGTCCAGTGTTGCAGCAATTTATCGCTTCGGCGCTCGCTTGCATCATTGCGCTACTGGTGAATATTGTCCGCGAGTTGAGGATTAGTCAGTAGAAGGGAGGTGATCCCCATGACGGCCTCGTGAAAACACGGGCGCTTAGCCGCCGCGATAGTCGGCTTGTTGGGGCAGTAGTTTAATAGGCGATAACATGCGTCAAGTATTGGATGCCAAGACCACAGGTTATAAAGCGGCAGGCAACGCTACCTGTGCAGCACCTGATGTGTAGCGTAGATGCGGGTTCAACTCCCGTCTGCCTCACTGGGTTTTAGTAGCGCAAATTTGCATAAGGAATAAGCTATGAACAAAGATGAGTTGATTGCAGAATATGAAGAGGATATTCGTATCCTCAAGGAGCGTATCGCTCAACTGGAAGCGAAGTTAAACGAGGCGCGCGGACGGGTACACGAATTAGAGGTGGCGCTAGAGACGGCGCAGGATCGCATCGCTCAACTTGAAGCGCAATCCGAAAAGCGCGAGACTGCTTTAATCCAGCAGGTTGACATCGTGATTGATTTGCAGCAGTACACTGCCGAATTAGAGGCACAGTTAAAAAAAATGCCACAGTGTAGCCACGAATGGCAAGAAACCTATTATGGCACTGAGTGCAAATTGTGCAAGTTGTTTTATCCGAGTGGCTCGGAGCCGTGGTCGCCAAAGTAAATAATATTTGGATTGCTAGCGCGCTCGTGACAAACCGTGTCACCTACGGCTATGCCGCATCCTCTGCGGCGCACGTTGGGCGTGCGATGACGGCGGGCTGGCGTCCCCACGATGTGGTAAAGGAGAAATGAATAAATGAACGATATTGCGGTACGAACTTTCACCGAGTGGGGCATGAAACGGATAGAGATTTATCCATTCGGTGATAAGGGATTTCAGGCGCATATTGATATTGATTTTGTTTTGCTTGATAAAGACGGATTTATTTATGTGGATATCGGCAAAATCAGCTTTGGTATCAGTATGAAACGCGCAGACATTGACGAAGCTAACCGCTTTAGCGAGTGTATGCGGCTCGCGTGCGAAGTGGCGCGCCGAATGCCGCAACCAGGTTGGCCCACATGCCTGACGACTGATGAGGTATTGAGCGTGTTAAATCTGGAGGCCCAGCCGTGACCGACACAGAACGCTATCAAGCGGTCAGAAAGGAATGGCTGTGCGGCGCTGGCGGGTCAATTCAGGTTCGTGCCGTTCTGTGGATGCTTGACGCACTAAGCGCCGGGTATGGTGCCAGTTTTCGAGTACATGCGGCGTGTTCGGCTCTGCGTGGGCTGAGCGGGGTTGCTTTGGCGATTGAGAAGGATTTGAGCAAATCCAGTGAGGATGTGCAGTCATGACCCCTACCGACGCGCAAATCATGCGCACCGCCTTGGTCTACAAAGAGTCTGGCGCCATCAAGCGCGCTCTGTTCGGTGGCTTGGTTGCCATCTTGGAGCGCAACGGCTCTACCTGGCGGTTGTCTGTAGAGCGCGACGCGAAGCCGCCGACCAAGGATGAAATTGCGGACATTGCCAAAGCTTTCGGACTGCCCGGTGACATAGTGTGGAGTCGAACCATGCGCGAGCAGGTGCGCGTGGTGGGTGGCAGCGCAAAGACGTACAAAACGCGGGTGTTTGTGGCTGAAACAATGTGGGTTGAAAAGTAGAAAGAGTACAGGCAGCCCCCCCCTGCCACCGATATTAAGCGCCGTATCCAGCGGCGCTTTTTTTGCATCATCAGTTACCGAACAGCGTATGGAAAATTATCGCAATTTGAAAATGGTGGTTGACAAAATAAACGAACGGTGTTAAGATTGCGTATATCTGTATAAATCCGTACATAAGTGGACAAATGAGGCGAAATGAGGAGCGATGAGCAACAACGACATATTGACCGTCAGAGAGGTAGCCGTATACCTAAAAGTCAGTGAGCGTACCGTCCGAACGATGATCGGGCGCGGCGAATTGAATGCGGTAAAGATCGGCAAGACTTACCGGATTAGACGCGAGGATTTAGAGGAATTAGTGTCTAGCCGGTCAAATGAAAAATAGTAATGGCAGACCCAGTACCGTAAATACTGAATCTGCCGGTTTTGGTCTCCACCCAGGCAGGCGTCAACCATCCTCATTATACATGGTTGATACCTAAATTCAACAAGGATAATCATCCATGAAAACAATTCTACTACTATCCGCTGGCGCTATCCTACAAAATGCAGCCACCAATCACCCTAATGTTCTGATGCTCGTGTTAGCCATCCTGGCCGGCTTCGCAATGGCGCTGCTTGTGGCGTTCGTTTTTGTTGGTCCCACGCCGAAGCCACCGGTTATTCCAACGCAAGTCAAGCGTCAACCTAGCGCCACGCAAACACGCAAGGTGACAAAGCGGCAACCCAAGAAAGACAATTTTCAGATTCAACACGGAATCGACATCTATAACTATCCCCAAGGAGCATACGCCTAATGAAGCTCAAAGAATTCAGCCAACGGTTAGACAATTCAAATCGCGCCGTTGACATAGCCGAGCGCTTTGGTGTTAGTCAATTGGTGCGCCTGTCAACGTATCTTGGACCGGCTGTACCGGCCTATTTTGTCTTTGAGGCATCGAAGGTTTACCTGACCCATGAATGGGCACTGGCGGCATTCCTGATTGCCGTGGTGCTTGAGTTGTTGGGTTTAGGCGTGATCTACAACCTGAACAACCTGTTTGAGTGGAATCGAAAATATGCTGATGAGCAGGTGTCAACCGATGGCGCTAAGTGGCTTGTGTTTTTCTATGCCGCCCAAATCATCGTGATCGTGTTTGGTCTAAAGATTTATCCAGATGCTTTTTTGTGGCTGGCTATCTTTGGATTGTCGTCTCTGTCGATCTTGACCGGCTTTGCCTATTCGCAGGGTCAGCAGCACAAGGCCCGTATGGAAGCCAAGGCCGACCAAGAGGAATTAGCCGAGCAAGACAATGAAATAAAGCGCCGGTTGGATGCTGAACTCAGAGAGCAGCGTCTGCGCATGGAGTTGGAGATTGAACGATTGAAGGCGCAAAACCAACTAGAGATCGAACGACGAAAAGCGGAAGCAGAGTTGCAAGCCAAGTTAATGAAAGTTGAATCCAAGTTGCAAAAAAGTGTTGCACCCGATGTTGCAAAGGACGTTGCAAGAGATGTTGCAAGCAACGAAAATACACCTGTGCAACAGGCTCCTGCAACGTCACGCCGCAACGCTTTACTTGACATGCTGCAACAGCTGGGTGACATCGGTCCCGTCAGTTTTGGTGAAAAATTAAACGTAGATCGAACGACAATCCACCGTGATTTTAAAGCGATGGAAAAGGCCGGGTTGGTTCACTTAAATGGTAATGGTTGGACGCCAGGAGGAAAGAAAGAGGTGCCATCTTGAAAGAATTCAAAGGGTTCGTTTTCCTCTTACTTATGGCCGCCATCCTTGTCGCCGTCTACGCATGGCACGATTACAATGCGCAGATGGCCCCGGCGTGGAACGAGCGCGCGCGCGCGCTGGCAGCGCTTGAAGTACAGAACCAACAGAACGCTATTGTAGAGGCAGCTAAGCGCAGGGCTGATTTCACTGAAACGTTGAAATATGGAGCGCTGCTCCTGTTGGTCGCCAGCGGTGTGGTGGTTGGCGTCGGTGCATGGTCGAAGGTGGACCAGCGGCAAGAGTCACGTATGCGGGCTGTAGATGGCACGTTTGCCTTGCAGCAATTCAGTAGTAACGGTCAAGTCTACTTGGTTGATCCAAACAAAGCTGTGTTCGGCGTCCAAGGCTTCAACAAACTGACCGGCGACATTATTACCGATGCGCAGATGGTTGGCTCTGATCGGCAACTGACCTATGCCATGAAGATTCAGGATACCCGCAAGGCGGCAGCCATCCAGATAGCCGATGTGCGCAACACCGCACAGGCTAAACTGATGGCCGGCTATTACCCTGAGCGCACCGTCAAGCAAGCGGAATTCCCCCAATTGCCAGTGCATGAGGATGGGGACGCCATGCCGTTGCAGTGGCGACCACTGGCCTTGGCGGATGCGTTCAAGCAATCTACACCTGATCGCTGGCTACTTGGACAGAATGACCAAGGGCCATGTGAGTTCAATATTAGCGACTGCATCCACACGGGCTTGCTGGGTGCAACTGGCACGGGAAAGACAGCTTCTACGGCGCTCCTGATGGCGTACAATGCTCGCCACAGCGGGATGCACGTCATTGCATTGGACGGCAAAGGCGGTGTGGATTGGGCGCAACATGGGCAGTATTTAGAGGCGTGGCCCACTGATTACACCATGATTGCCGACCAGGTAGGCGAGATTATCCGCTTACATGACATCCGCATGAAGGACATCAAGCGCGCCAAGGTTGAAAACATCTATCAGTTGGATTATCAGATCCCGCCGCTGTTTATCGTGATGGAAGAGTTTGGTTACACCATGCAAGCCTTGCGTGCTGCCAGCAAAAAGCGCCATGACCAGATGGAGGGTGAGCTATCCAACTTAATGCGGGTTAGTCGTGCTACAGGGATCTACTTTCTGTTGATTGACCAGAGTGCAGAGCACTGGCCGGGAGTCATCAAGGCCAACGTGAAGGGCTGGTTCGCCTACCGATTGGGCGGCCAGCAGGGCAACGCATTCAACGCCTACGAACTGCATAAACTAAAACCGAAGGGTCAGTTTTGGCACAATGACAACGTGTATGATGCGTGGTTCACCAAGGCGGAGGCGAAGCAACTGCAACGAGAATTGCAGCCGGTTCGTACCAGGCTGTTGACCAACGTTGAGTACACCGCTATCAATAGCGACGATAGCACTATCAATAGTGGGGGGGTGCCTAAAGCCCAAAATGCCACCCGTGTTTACGATAGCACTATTGATAAAACGGACAAAATTACACCTGTAGTCAATAGCACTATCAATAGTGGCAATAGTGCTATTGACAGTGCCGATAGTGCTATCAAGTCCCAGCGATTAACCGGCAAACCGTTATCAAAGAAAGAGCGAGATCTAGTATCAAACACGCACGCCATGACAGGCAGTATCAACGAAACTTGCAGGCTGTTGTGGGGCAGTTGGACGGCCAGCCGTGGCAAGTGGGTAAAGGAAATTATCAATAGTGAGGTGCTACAGTGAGACGAAACAACAGAGCACGCCGCCGCCCCACTCGCCACAGTCACCGCAAGCCCATCAACATGCGCCCCATCGGCTGGGCAATCATTGGTTTTATGGTCCTATCGGTGTGGCTGCGCATGGCCACCATCAACCCTAGATTTATGGAGATGTTCAGATGAGTACACAGCGTTTAGAGTTGAGCATACAACAGAAAATCGAAAACGTTTTTTTTGCGATGGCAATGCCCATTGTTTTCCTGGCAGCAATCCAATGGACCGTGAACACATGGATTGTCCAATGGAAAAATGATAAGCGGAAAGGTAGACGGTTTCGGCCTCGGCTCCCACGATCGATCACCACATTTGTTACGGAAGGCGTCCCGGCATCTGATACCATTCTGCTGCGCCAATGGGGGATCAGTTGCGCCAACTGGACCATGTGGTTTACCGATGACAAAAACGTGGTTGGGCTGGAACGCAGTGTTTTGGTTTCTGTCGGTCAATGGGAATTCGCTGATGCTATCCTCCATCAAAACGGCGCGGAGATTTTGACCGAACCGGGCGCCAAGCGAAAGTATCAGTTTGCCAAGCCGTGGGGCGTTGGTGTAAAGTCACGCAGTTTTGATGAAGGAATCAACAGCTTCATCGGCGATGCGCTTGGGGCAAGGCATCACGGGGTCAAAAATGGCAAACGTAAAACTGCCAAGCTTGGCAAAACGTACCATTGACAATCACCCTCCCCCATGCTACACTGTCC